>Ga0164293_10003108_pt1 | contig 14152 bp, 13 predicted proteins | sample GEODES118metaG_FD_111487 | JGI IMG/M metagenome (GOLD analysis project Ga0164293, IMG submission 111487) | Eutrophic lake water microbial communities from Lake Mendota, Wisconsin, USA - GEODES118 metaG | ecosystem: Environmental > Aquatic > Freshwater > Lake | place: USA: Lake Mendota...
CTCTTCGTCAGCTTACCGCGACCGCAAATGCAGCTCGCTCGCTCTACCTGAAAGCTAAGGCCGAACTAGCTGCTGCAACTACTGCAGCGAATATTGCGGCGCAATATGCAGCAGAGACAGCAGAGGCTGTGGCAGATGCGCATCGAACCATCGGAAAAATGGCAGCTAGTGCATACATTCTCGGAGGTAGCTTGAGTGATATTCAACCGGTGCTCAGTTCTAACGGCCCACAAGATTTAGTGGATCAACTTTCTACGCTCAACACTCTCGGCGCACGAAATTCAACTGCGCTTGATCGCTTTAAAGATGCCGAAGTTATCGCTCGCGCTGCCAAGAAAAAAGCCGATGATGCTCGACTCGTGCAGGTTGCGGCAACTGAAAAAGTTGCAGCAGCAAAGAAAGTCGCAGATGAAGCTGAAGCACTTCAGCAAGAAGAGGTAGATAAGTTACGAGCAGTTCAGGATAAATTGATTAAAGAATTAGCCTCTGCACGTAATGTCCGTGTGACGCTAGAACAGCAGCGCCAACTTGCACTGCTTGAAGAGAGCCAAGCCAATACTGCAACCACCGTAATCAATCAGGCAAAGGTCTGGCCAAATCTTGGATTTAAGGGCCGCAGTACTTCGCGCACAACAGAGGCACAACGATTAGCTGCTGTTGCATTCGCTAAAAAGCAAGTGCAAGCGCGCAAGCCATATGTATGGGGTTCTGAAGGTCCTAATTCATTCGATTGTTCTGGACTTGTGTACGCAGCTTATCGAGCAGCAGGACTTGGTTGGCCAAACTGGGATCGCCTGAACTCAGCGCTCTACTCTGGTTATACGATGCATGTGCCATTGACGCAGTTACAACCTGGAGACCTTCTCTTTTATTCGTATAAAGGAACCATCTCAACTATCCACCACATTACGATTTACGCCGGAAACGGAATGATGTGGGAAGCTAATTCTAAAAATACTGGACTGCTGTATTCAAACATTTACTCAGTAAAAGGCCTCATGCCATTTGGAGGCAGAGTCTAAGGATGATCGAGGTGATGGTTTCAATCCGTGCTGCTGTTCGTCCATACCTTGATCAACTTGAAGCTGGTGATACTTTTCTTGTTGCAGTTTCGGGAGGCGCTGACTCGTTAGCCCTGGCCAACGCCCTTCTCCTGGAATCAAAAACTCTTGCGCTTCGTTCATCTGCAATCACTATTGACCATCAAATGCAAGAAAATTCAGGTTCACAAGCCAAAATTGTTTCAGATCAATTAAAGGAGATGGGTTACGATGATGTTTATATTAAAAAAGTTGTGGTCGCTACTGACTCCAACGTCGAAAGTAACGCTCGTGATGTACGTTATCAAGAAATTCATCGCTATTCGCAAGAGACAAAAGCGAAAGCGATCTTCTTAGGACATACATTCAATGATCAGGCCGAGACAGTTCTGCTTGGATTGGCACGAGGTTCTGGCACTCGCTCACTTTCTGGCATGGCAATCAGAAATGAGAATTACATTCGGCCGCTACTTTCAATTACTCGTGAAGAAACCGAGCGTGCGTGCCGAGAAGCTAGTCTTGAATTTTGGAGCGATCCCCACAATTTTGATTCAGAGTTCACGCGAGTTCGGGTACGGCGAGAGATAATTCCATTTCTTGAAAAAAATTTAGATCCCGGAATTTCTCGCGCTCTTGTTCGCACCGCTTCGCTGGCCAGAGATGATGCCGATGCCCTCGATGCCTGGGCCGAACGTGAGGCCTCACAGATGGATTTAGCCGATCTTGATTGCTCATATTTAGCGAGCCTGCCTCGCGCCATCACAACTCGAATCCTCAGGATTGCAGCTACAGCTGCTGGAACCACCCCCGGATCCCTGACTTTTGAGCAGATTACCGCGATGAGCGCCCTGATTTGCGCATGGAAAGGGCAGGGTCCGCTCAGCCTTTCTGGCGGTGTGAAGGTTGAGCGAATTTCGGGCAGACTGTCTCTCTCATCCATGTCCTCATAAGGGGGTCTGGTCCGCAGTTTTAAGGGAGTCTCTACGGTGGATTTAGCATCAGTCGGAACCGATGTCGAGCGCGTTATTGCAACAGAAGAAGAACTTCATAATCGAGTTGCTGAATTAGCTGCGCAAGTGGATGCAGATTACAAAGATAAGAATCTCCTGCTTGTGGGTGTACTCAAAGGTGCAATCATGGCAATGGCTGATCTCACTCGCGCAATGCAGACGCATATCGAAATGGATTGGATGGCAGTTTCCTCTTATGGCTCTGGCACAAAGTCCAGCGGCGTTGTCCGAATCCTCAAGGATTTAGATCGCGATATCACAGGACGCAATGTTCTCATTGTAGAGGACATTGTTGATACCGGACTTACTCTTTCTTGGTTGCGGGCAAATCTTCTCTCTCGCGGCGCAGCAGATGTACAGATACTTACAATTCTTCGAAAGCCAGAAGCGGCAAAAGTTGAAGTCGAATGTAAATACGTCGGCTTTGATATTCCGAAAGACTTTGTCGTCGGCTACGGTTTAGATTTTGATGAAAAATACCGCAACCTTTCATTTATTGGTGTGCTTGCAAAGCACATGTACGAATAAGGAAAAAGATGAGCACCGAGAAAAAACCTCCAATGAGTAATCCACTCAAGAAGAAGTTGCCAAACAAAGGCGAGAACTCCTCAAAGAAGGTAGTTCCAAAGACTCGCACGCAACGAATTTTGCGCGGCCCGCTCTTTTGGATTGTTGCGGCGATTTTTGGCGTCTCAATCTTTGGCCAGATTTCTAACCCTGGAAATAGTTATACAACTATTGATACCTCGCAGGCCCTTGATGCAATTTCACAATCCGATGTTGAATCTGCAATTTTGGTTGATCGCGATCAGAAGATCCGCCTGATTTTAAAGGCTGGTAAGAGCATTGCCGGCGAGAGTAAAGTCCAAGCTTCTTATGTAATTCGCCAAGAACCAACGATTGTTGATGCACTTACTGCAAATCCACCTGCAAAGGGCTGGAGCGTAGAAGTCCCATCACAGTCACTATTTATCTCAATTCTTTTATCATTTGGTCCAATCCTGCTAATTGCACTATTCCTCTTCTTTATGCTCAGTCAAGCACAGGGTGGAAATAAGGTATTTAGCTTTGGTAAATCCCGAGCAAAGCTGCAGGACAATGAAGTTCCACAAAATACCTTCGCCGATGTTGCTGGTGCTGATGAGGCAATTGGAGAACTAGAAGAGATAAAAGATTTCCTCGCTGATCCAACTAAGTATCAATTGCTGGGCGCAAAGATTCCAAAGGGCGTACTGCTCTTTGGTCCTCCAGGTACTGGTAAGACTCTTCTTGCCCGCGCCGTTGCCGGAGAAGCGAAAGTTCCCTTTTACTCAATCTCGGGCTCTGACTTTGTAGAAATGTTTGTTGGTGTTGGCGCAGCTCGTGTCCGTGATCTATTTACACAAGCTAAGGCAAATGCTCCTGCGATAATTTTTATCGATGAAATTGATGCAGTTGGTCGCCAGCGCGGAACTGGTATGGGTGGCGGTCATGATGAACGCGAACAAACGCTCAATCAACTGCTTGTCGAAATGGATGGCTTTGATGCAGCAGGTCAAGTAATTCTGATCGCGGCTACAAACCGCCCTGATGTTTTGGACCCAGCACTTCTTCGCCCGGGCCGTTTTGATCGACAGATTCCAGTTGATCGCCCAGACCTCAAAGGTCGCGGAGATATTCTCAAGGTACATGCAAAGAACAAGCCGATTGCAGATGGCGTTGATTTGCTGGCATATGCCCGACGCACACCTGGCTTTACTGGAGCAGATCTTGCAAACATGCTTAACGAGGCTGCTTTGCTCGCTGCGCGTGAAGGAAAAAAGGCCATCGGCAATACCCAGCTCGATGAGGCTATTGATCGCGTTATGGGTGGACCACAACGAAAGACTCGTTTGATGTCAGAGGAAGAACGTCGCGTAACGGCCTACCACGAGGTCGGTCACGCACTTGTTGCTCGCGCACTTGCCCATACCGATCCAGTTCACAAGGTCACCATCATGCCTCGTGGACGCGCACTTGGTTACACCATGGTCTTGCCAGATCAAGATCGATACTCAACGACTCGTAATCAATTATTGGATCAACTTGCATACTCACTTGGTGGTCGCGCAGCAGAAGAGCTCATCTTCCATGATCCTTCTACTGGCGCCTCTAATGATATTGAGAAGGCAACTGCGCTTGCGCGTGCGATGGTGACGCAATACGGAATGACCGAAGCAATTGGCGCAATTAAGCTTGGCGCAGATTCGTCCCAACCATTCTTAGGGCGCGAATATGGTCATCAACGCGATTATTCAGAGTCGGTTGCCGCAATGGTGGATTCTGAAATTCGAACATTGATTGAGAATGCTCACCAAGAAGCATTCGACATTCTTGTCGCCAATCGCGAAACTATGGATGCAATGACAACTATTCTTCTCGAGAAAGAAACTCTCAACAAAGAAGAGATTGCGGAAATCTTCACGAATGTTATTGATTGGCCAGAACGCCCGAAGTGGACTGGTTCGCTTACTCGAATACCTTCAGAGATTCCGCCAGTTGCAATCACAGAACGGCTACAGCCAGTAGAAGATAGTGATGACGGAGCTGATAAGCCAAAGCGAGCTCGACGAGTAAAGAAGGCAACCACAGAGTGAGTGATATCTCCTCCATCTCTATGGGCGAAGATGATGGTCGCGCAAAAGCGCCATACGATCACGATCGCGCCGAGCGAGCAGTCCGCGAGCTCCTGCTCGCTATCGGCGAAGACCCTGATAGAGAAGGACTTCAGGAGACTCCGGCGCGAGTAGCAAGAGCGATGAAAGAGAACTTTGAAGGACTATGGAAGAGTCCAGAAGAGGTACTGACCACAACTTTTGATATTGGCCATGAAGAACTTGTGATAATTCGAGATATTGAAGTCTTCTCTCATTGCGAACACCACTTGACTCCATTCCATGGGGTAGCACATGTCGGATATATTCCAAGTGGAAAGATCACTGGACTTTCTAAAGTTGCCCGACTCGTCGACCTTTATGCTCGTCGCCCGCAGGTTCAAGAGCGTCTCACAACTCAAATTGCCGATGCAATGGTTAAGATTTTAAATCCTCTTGGTGTGATCGTAATTGTTGATTGTGAACACCTCTGCATGTCAATGCGCGGTGTCCGCAAATCACAGGCTCGCACAACCACATCTGCGGTACGCGGAGCTCTACGAGATCCAGCAACGCGCGCAGAGGCAATTAGCCTCATCACGAATCGATAATTTATGTTGGTCATGGGCATTCTCAACGTCACGCCGGATTCTTTCGCTGATGGCGGTAAGCACTTTACTTTCGAGCACGCAGTAGCACGTGGGCTTGAAATGATTGAAGAAGGCGTAGACATCATCGATATCGGGGGAGAATCAACTCGCCCTGGCGCCGAACGCGTCAGTGAAGCTGAAGAACAATCACGAATCCTGCCGGTCATCACTGAACTTTCTAATCGCGGGGTAGAAATCAGCGTAGACACGATGCGGGCATCAACGGCAAAACTCGCAGTAGCGGCAGGTGCTGCCATTGTTAATGATGTCAGTGGTGGAGCTGCAGATCCAGATATGTTTTCAACTGTCGCTTCCCTCGGATGCAAGTACACCTTGATGCACTGGCGTGGACATTCTAAAGATATGAATTCGCTCGCCCATTATGATGATGTAGTGAAAGAGGTCATCGAGGAAATCACGATTTCTCTCGATAAAGCACTTGCTGCAGGAATCAAGCGTGAAAATATCGTTTTAGATCCCGGCCTTGGTTTTGCTAAGGATCCAGAACATAACTGGGAAATCCTCAACCGTATTGATGAATTTATCGCTCTCGGTTATCCGGTTCTGATTGGTCATTCACGTAAGCGCTTTATTGGTGGAGATAACCCCGATCAGCGCGAAAGCGGAACGCTTGAAATTTCCAAATCTCTGGTGGGCAAAGGTATTTGGGCGGTACGCGTTCACAGCGCGGCAGCACACGTTGCGGCGGTTAAAGTATGAGTGATGTGATTTCAATAAAGGGCATCAAAGGTTTTGGGTTCCACGGGGTCTTTGATTTTGAAAAGCGAGATGGTCAGAACTTTTATGTAGATATTGAAGTTGAGTTAGATTTGTCAAAGGCAAGTCGAAGCGATCAACTTGAAGACACAGTTGATTATGGAACCTTCACCTCGATTGCAATCCAGCACATCACCGGTGAACCCGTTAATCTGATTGAGCATCTAGCCGGCAATATTGCACAGAGAATCAAGGAAAGCTCACCATCAATTATTTCGGTTGCAGTTACAGTGCATAAACCACAAGCACCGGTCTCTGAAGAAGTCAGTGACATCGCAGTAACGATTCGCCGATGAAGGCCGTCATTGCACTGGGCGCCAATATTGGAAACCCACGCGAGCAGATAGATATCGCAATTGCTTTACTGGGCGAAGCGCTAGAAGTTACTGCGATTTCATCACTGTATACGACGGCACCGGTTGGTGGCCCAGAACAACCTGATTACCTCAACGCCGTTGTTCTGGCGCAGTCAGAATTACCAGCAATGGATTTATTGGCGCTCTTACATGGGATAGAGAAAGTCTTGGGGCGTGAGCGGATTGAGCATTGGGGTCCGCGCACAATTGATCTTGATCTCATCCAGTACGGAACTCTTCTTAGCAGCGCGCAAGAGCTGCTGCTGCCACATCCGCGCGCCTTTGAGCGACGATTCGTGCTTGAGCCATGGGCCGAAATCGAACCGGAGGCAATCTTGCTCACACACGGCAAAATCTCTGAGCTTTTGGAGCAGCTGCCTTAAAGACTTAAACTAATGCCACTGCACGCCCGGTACCTGAAAGGACTGGAGCCATGAAGGTAGTAACAAGCGCCACTGAGCTTCCTTCATCCTGCGCATTTGTCCCAACCATGGGCGCTTTGCATGCTGGGCATGGTTCACTCTTTAGAATCGCAGCTGGTTACGCGAGTGATGTAGTTGCCAGTATTTTTGTAAACCCACTTCAATTTGAAGATGCAAGTGATTTAGAAAAGTACCCCCGCACACCAGAGAAAGATTTAGCACTCGCGGAGGAGTACGGAGTAACTCATCTCTGGCTGCCAACAGCTGCTGAGATTTATCCGCACGGATTCACACAACTCACGGCAGGCCCAATTTCAAAGCTGTACGAAGGTGCATCTCGTGCAGGACATTTTGACGGAGTTGTTACTGTAGTGAGGCGACTTTTTGATCTGGTAAAACCCAAAGTTGCAATCTTTGGTGAAAAAGACTTTCAGCAGCTTGCCTTAGTCCGAGAAATCGCAGATGAGGTAAAGATAATTGCAGCACCAATTGTTCGAGAAGTAGATGGCTTAGCGATGTCTTCGCGCAACGTCCGACTCTCTGCCGAAGGGCGCATTGCTTCGCGAGTGATCTCACGAGCGCTCCGTGACTCACTGAGCGAAGGTGAGTTACGTGAACTTCTCGCCACCGAACCGATGTTGACTGTTGACTATGCAGATTACATTGATGAACAGACCTTCTTGCCTCCCACTGCGTCTACACAATCTACGCGGGCAATTGTTGCTGGTTGGATAAATGGAGTCCGATTGCTCGATAATATGGCTGTGAAGCAAGGGGGACAGTCATGAAGCTACTAGCACCTGCCCCGGGATGGACCGCTACTGCGGATGTGATTGTTGTTGGTTCTGGTATTGCCGGACTTACGACGGCGCTGCAATGTCGCACCTTTGGTCTTTCAGTTCTTCTTGTCACAAAAGCTCGCGTCGATGAAGGCTCTACCAAGTGGGCGCAAGGCGGTATCGCGGCAGCACTTGGCGAAGGAGATTCCCCAGAAGATCATTTATCTGACACTCTCGAAGCTGGTGCGGGATTGTGTGATGTTAATGCGGTTCGGGTGCTGGTCACTGAAGGCCCAGAGGCAGTGCGCAAATTAATCGAACGTGGCGCACAATTTGACCACGAAGCATCAGGTGAAATTTCATTGACGCGCGAAGGTGGACATCACCGTAATCGAATAATCCATGCTGGCGGAGATGCAACTGGCGCCGAGGTTTCACGCGCTCTACTAAAAGCAGTCACCGAAGATCCAGAGATTGAAGTTGTTGAACATGCTCTTGTGCTCGATGCACTCAAGGATGCTGACGGAGAAGTCTGCGGCGTAACGTTGCACGTGATTGGCGCAGGAAGTCGCGACGGAGTTGGGCGGGCGCTCTCGAAAGCTGTTGTCTTAGCGACAGGTGGCCTTGGGCAAGTTTTTGAGCAGACCACAAATCCATCTGTTTCGACAGGAGATGGCGTAGCTCTAGCTCTTCGCGCCGGAGCGAAAGTTGCTGACGTTGAATTTATTCAATTCCATCCCACTGTTTTGTGGCTAGGCGATAATTCACAAGGTCAACAACCATTGATCAGTGAAGCGGTCAGAGGTGAAGGCGCTTATTTGCTAGACGATAACGGCAATAGATTTATGCAAGGTGTCCATCCATTAGCCGAACTTGCTCCCCGAGATGTTGTCGCGATTGCCAGTATGAGATCAATGAATGCCAGTGGTGCCCATCATGTCTGGCTGGATGTAAGGCATCTAACAGGATTTGAAAAGAGATTTCCAACGATTTTCGCATCATGTAAAGCTCATAACATCGACCCCATGAAAGATTTGATTCCGGTCGCACCTGCATCACATTACGCATCTGGTGGAGTGCGCGTAGATCTCAACGGGCGCACCAGTGTTGCTGGGCTATATGCGTGCGGAGAAACAGCGTGTTCTGGAGTTCATGGTGCAAATCGTCTTGCCTCCAACTCACTTCTAGAAGGCCTGGTCTTCAGCGCTCGGATTGCTGCAGATATTGCCGCACACACCCCAGAGCCAGGCGAACCAGTTGAGAACGCATCGCGCGAGATCCTGCTCGACCCACGCGTGCGCAGCGCACTGCAAGCTTCGATGAGCCGAGGCGCAGGAGTTCTGCGCTCTTCAGATTCATTACTTAAAACCAGCGCCGATCTCACTCGCATCGAAGATCGTCGAAGCAGCGAACCATGCGTCGAAGCCTGGGAGGCGACAAACCTATTTCAGTTGGCACAAGCTATTTTGAAAGCTGCCCTGATTCGGCAAGAAACCCGTGGCTCGCATTGGCGAGAAGATTTTCCTGAGACTAGTCAATTATGGCGAAAGCGTATTGTGCAACAGTTAGATCAAAGCGGAACCTGGACTACTGGATATCAAGAAGTTGGTGACAAATGATTGATAAGCATGTGATAGATATTGCTTTAATTAAACGGGCAATCGCAGAAGATCTGCAAGGTGGCGATGACATTACATCGGTATCAACAATCGCAGATAACTCAGTCAGCACGGCAGATTTTGTGGCTCGCAAAAGTGGCGTCCTTGCAGGAATTGAAATGGCACGAGCAACGCTTGAAGAAGTTGGCTTAACTGACATTGTTCTGCACAAAAGTGACGGTTCGCCAGTAAATGAAGGTGATGTGCTTTTGACGGTACGAGGTAACACTCGAGCAATATTGCTCGCTGAAAGAACCGCTCTAAACTTTCTCTGCCATCTCAGCGGAATTGCCTCGACTACTGCCCAATGGGTTGAGATGATGACCGGTACTCAATGCGTGGTGCGTGATACTCGTAAAACGACTCCCGGATATCGATTGCTCGAAAAATACGCTGTACGCATGGGTGGTGGAACAAATCATCGAATTTCACTCAGCGATGCAGCGCTGATTAAAGATAATCACATTGCAGCAGCAGGGGGCGTATCAGCAGCTTTCTCAGCTGTTCGCAGCGCTTTTCCAGCCTCTCCCATCGAGATTGAAGTTGATACTCTCGATCAATTACGTGAAGTATTGCCACTTGCGCCTGACCTGATTCTCTTAGACAACATGAGTCCTGATCAATGTGCGCAGGCTGTCACTATTGTGGCCGGTGCCACAAAACTTGAGGCATCAGGTGGTATTGAACTTCATAACGCCCGCGCATATGCCGAATCAGGCGTTGATTACATTGCTATTGGAGCTCTTACTCATAGCGCTCCAATTCTCGATATTGGCCTAGATCTGAGAGCGGAGTAGAAATGCTATTAACTGTCGATGTTGGAAATACAAATACGGTTCTCGGTGTCTTTGACGGCGAAAATTTAGTTAAGTCGTGGAGAGTAAAGACTGACCCGCGTACTACTGCAGATGAGTTATGGCTGCAATTTAGCGCTCTGACTTCTGCATATACAGTAAGCGGTCTCTCCATTTGTTCTACCGTTCCTGCCACTTTGCGTGAACTACGCACCATGATTGCAAGTTATATGGCGCAGCTACCAACCACAATTGTCGAACCCGGAACCAAGACTGGTGTTCAGTTACTTGTAGACAATCCAAAAGAGATTGGCGCAGACCGAATAGTTAACACTCTGGCTGCTCATACACTCTACGGTGGCCCAGCAATTGTTGTGGACTTTGGAACTTCAACCAATCTTGATGTTGTCTCGCCCAAAGGCGAGTTCCTCGGCGGAGCGCTTGCCCCAGGAATTGAAATATCGGTTGATGCACTGGCATCACGTGCAGCTCAGCTTCGCAAAGTAGAACTCATTCGCCCTAAGAGCGTCATCGGTAAAAACACAGTAGAAGCCCTTCAGTCCGGAACAATCTTTGGATTTGCCGGTCAAGTAGATGGCTTGGTGGATCGCATTACTGCAGAGCTTGCTCTCGAATATGATCAAGCACCTACTGTGATTGCAACCGGCGGTCTTGCCCCTCTAATTATTGGTGTCGCTGAAACAATTGATGAATTTGAGCCAGATTTAACGCTTATTGGCCTTCGATTAATCCATGAGAAGAATCAGTAGCTCTGACTTCGTAAAGTAGACTCCACTCACTATGAGCAACGAGAATCCACCAATCGAAGAAGACCTTCCCGAGCAGCTGCGCATCCGTCGCGAGAAGCGGGCTGGTCTGATTGAGCGTGGAATCGAGCCGTACCCAGTTTCTGTAGAACGTACTACCTCGTTGAAATCAATCCGCGAAAAACATGTCGGTCTCGATGTGGATGTTGCCACCGGTGAGATTCAGTCTCTAGCTGGCCGCATTATTTTTAAGCGCGATACCGGAAAGCTCTGTTTCGCAACTCTGCGCGAAGGCGATGGCACAGAATTACAAGCAATGCTGTCGCTGGACAAAGTAGGCCAGGATGCACTTGATGCATGGAAGAGTGATATTGATTTAGGTGACATCGTCAGCATCACTGGTGAAATCATCACTTCAAAGCGAGGCGAACTCTCTATTTTGGCGAATTCTTGGAAGTTGGCCGCTAAATCCCTTCGCCCATTGCCCAATGATCACAAGCCAATGTCTGAAGAGACCCGCGTGCGCATGCGTTATGTAGATTTGATTGTTCGCCCAGAAGCACGAGTTGCAGCACGGATGCGCCCACAAGTAATGCGCTCACTGCGCGATACATTTAATGGTTTTGAATTTATTGAAGTTGAAACACCAATGCTGCAGGTAATGCATGGTGGCGCAGCAGCTCGTCCATTTAAGACTTTTAGCAATGCATACGACATGGATCTCTATATGCGCATTGCACCAGAACTCTTCCTAAAGCGATGCGTGGTCGGCGGCATCGAACGTGTATTTGAAATTAATAGAAACTTCCGCAATGAAGGTGCAGATTCTTCACACTCACCTGAATTCGCCATGGTCGAGTCATATATGGCATACGGTGATTGGCGTTCAATTGCTGATGTGACTCGAACACTGGTTCAAAACGCCGCAATGGCGGTAGCGGGTTCACACATTGTTACTCACGCAGATGGAAGCCAGAAAGATTTAGGCGGCACCTGGCGCGAAATCAATTTATATGACGCAATCTCCGATGGCGTTGGCGAAGAAGTGACAGCGCTTACCCCTATTGATACCCTGAAAAAGCATGCCCTGAAGCTTGGTATGAAGATCGACCCAAAGTGGGTTACCGGAAAGCTTGCGGAAGAGATTTTCGAGCATGTTGCGCAGGATAAATTAATTGAGCCAACTTTTGTGATGGGCTATCCAGTAGATACATCACCACTTGTACGTGCCCATCGTGAGATTCCTGGAGTGGTAGAGAAGTGGGATCTTTATGTGGATGGATTTGAACTTGCCACCGGATACTCCGAGCTCATCGATCCCGTGATTCAACGAGATCGTTTAGTTGAACAAGCACAATTAGGCGCCAAGGGAGATCTCGAGGCTATGCAAGTAGATGAAGATTTCTTGCGTGCAATGGAATTTGGAATGCCACCAATGGGTGGAATGGGTATGGGCGTTGACCGACTCTTGATGGCGCTGACCGGTCTTGGAATTCGCGAAACAATTCTCTTTCCTTTGGTAAAACCAGAAGCAGATTAAGATGATTACCGTCCGTCCTGCACGAACAAGTGATGTAAAGAATATTCGTCTACTTGTTGATTCTTATGCTGCCCCAGGACAGATGCTTTCGAAAGAGACTGTCACACTGTACGAAAGCGTGCAAGAATTTTTCATTGCCGAAAATGATGGCGAATTTGTAGGGTGCGGGGCACTTCACATTCTCTGGGAAGATTTAGCAGAAGTTCGTACAGTCGCAGTAGATCAAAAGTTTCATCATCAAGGCGTCGGACATAAAATTCTTGAATCGATCATTTCTCGTGCGCGAGAAATTGGTGTTAATCGAATCTTCTGCCTGACATTTCAAACAGAATTCTTTGCAAGTGTTGGCTTTGTAGAAATTCAAGGCACTCCAGTCGATGCAGATGTATATGCAGAACTTCTTCGCTCATACGATGCCGGTGTTGCAGAATTCCTCGATCTGGAGTCCGTAAAACCCAATACGCTGGGCAATACTCGAATGCTCCTGACTCTTTAACACTGTTCAATGCCTGCCAGTAGCCCACTATTTCTAGCCTTTCCGGGGAATATCGCCCCCATATTTGGGGTTCTATAAGCACAACTAAGCTCGCCTCGCGCCTGACCCTAGGTCGGCGATAGGCTAGCTATCCCATAAGGCCAGGCGGCCATCCCATATGGGGAGAGCAGAAGGAGCACGCAGATGTTTGAGCGCTTTACAGATCGAGCCCGTCGAGTCGTAGTTCTGGCTCAAGAAGAGGCACGCCTGCTCAATCACAATTACATCGGCACAGAGCACATCCTGCTTGGACTCATTCACGAAGGCGAGGGCGTTGCCGCTAAAGCGCTCGAATCTATGGGAACTTCACTCGATGCTGTTCGCGCACAAGTTGAAGAGATTATCGGCCAAGGACAACAAGCACCGAGCGGTCATATTCCATTTACTCCTCGCGCCAAGAAGGTTCTCGAGCTATCACTTCGCGAAGCACTTCAGCTCGGACACAATTACATCGGCACCGAGCACATTCTGCTCGGGCTCATCCGCGAAGGTGAAGGCGTTGCAGCGCAAGTTCTGGTAAAACTTGGCGCCGACCTTAACCGTGTTCGCTCCACTGTTATTCAACTTCTCTCTGGTTACCAGGGCAAAGAGAGCGTTGCACAAGGTGGACCAGCAGAAGGAACACCTTCAACTTCACTCGTATTGGATCAATTCGGTCGCAACCTCACCGTGGCAGCGCGCGAAGGAAAGCTGGATCCGGTAATTGGCCGCGAACCAGAGATCGAGCGCGTCATGCAGGTTCTCTCACGTCGCACAAAGAACAATCCTGTTCTGATCGGCGAGCCAGGTGTAGGCAAGACTGCAGTTGTCGAAGGTTTAGCGCAAGCTATCGCTAAGAACGATGTTCCAGAGACACTCAAAGATAAGCAGCTGTACTCACTAGATCTTGGTGCGCTCGTTGCAGGCTCACGCTATCGCGGCGATTTCGAAGAGCGCCTAAAGAAAGTTTTGAAGGAGATTAAGAGCCGCGGAGATATTATTATTTTTATCGACGAGATTCATACTCTCGTTGGCGCCGGAGCTGCTGAAGGTGCAATCGACGCCGCCAGCATTCTCAAGCCAATGCTTGCACGTGGTGAGCTCCAGACAATTGGTGCAACAACTCTCGATGAGTACCGCAAGCACATCGAAAAAGATGCTGCACTCGAGCGTCGCTTCCAGCCTATTCAGGTGAAAGAGCCATCTGTGGCTCACACCATTGAAATTCTTAAG
>Ga0164293_10003109_pt1 | contig 14151 bp, 16 predicted proteins | sample GEODES118metaG_FD_111487 | JGI IMG/M metagenome (GOLD analysis project Ga0164293, IMG submission 111487) | Eutrophic lake water microbial communities from Lake Mendota, Wisconsin, USA - GEODES118 metaG | ecosystem: Environmental > Aquatic > Freshwater > Lake | place: USA: Lake Mendota...
CTCCATCTCCTTTTCCTGCCCCCCATCTTTCTACCAGCCCCCCCTCACCCAAATCCCGTCAATCCTGCAATCCTGTCCAAAAAACCCGCTTCCCCATCCACTCCTCAAACACTCTCCAACTTCTTCAAATACTCAAACCCATACAACCCCGTGTTGTGCCCGTCACTGAAATCAAACTGCACCGCATACCCTCCAATCACCCGCCACCCCGTCACCGTCACCCCCGGAAACTCCCGAGGCCCCTGATGCCCCCCAATCTGCCGCCCCAACAAATCCCGCTCCCCCACATTCTCCGCACTCGGCGAATACGCCCGCAGCTTCTCCATCGCCAGATAACTCTCACTCCCATCGCTCCATGCAATCGCCATCTCATCCCCTATCGCCACAATCCTTTCAGGTTTAATCATCGTCCCATTCAAACCCCAAATCCCTCCCCCATCAACCCCGTAAAACAACCCAGCCTCACAACCCAAATCCTACCCACCGCTCCCATTCGTGAACTTCGTGCCTTTCGTGGTTCCAATCTCCCCTTCCCTCCTTCCCTCCCTCTCTGCGCCTCCCAAACCCTCCGCGCCTCTGCGTGCCCCCGCGGCAGCTCCCCACAAAAAAGGAGCGCCCCAAAGGACGCTCCTTTCCAAAATCTTTATCGTCCGATTAACGCGAGTAAAGCTCAACCACCAGCTGCTCATTCGCCAGCGGATTGATCTCTTCACGCACCGGAATGCGATTGAACACACCCGACATCTTGTCGCGATCCACCGTCGTCCAGTCCGGCGTCGGAGAACCCAGGGTCATCTCCAAGAACCGACCGATCAACTGCTGCGACTTCGCCGAAGCCTTCGCCGCCACCACATCACCAGGCTGCACCTGATAGCTTGCCACGTTCACACGCTTGCCATTCACCGTGATGTGACCATGGCTCACTGCTTGCCGGGCAGAAAAGCGCGTGTTCGCAAAGCCCATGCGGAAAACCACATTGTCCAAACGCTGCTCAAGCATCTGCAAAAGGATCTCACCGGTCACCCCCTTGCGGCGTTGCGCTTCGGCAAACATCTTGCGGAACTGACGCTCCAACACGCCATACTGAAACTTCATCTTCTGCTTCTCAGCCAAGGCCGTACCGTATTCGGACAGCTTGCGGCGAGTGTTGCGCACCCCATGCTGACCAGGGGGGAAATTGCGCAGCTCAAGCGCCTTCGACGGACCAAACAATGCCACACCAAAACGGCGGGCGATTTTTTCACGGGGACCTCTGTAACGTGCCATAACTTAAGTTTTCGGGGAAAAGGATCAGGGATTAAACGCGACGTGCTTTGGGGAGACGGCAGCCATTGTGAGGAATCGGTGTCACGTCTTGAATGACCATCACTTCAACTCCAAGAGATTGAATCGCACGCACTGCTGACTCACGACCGGAGCCAGGCCCGCACAAACGCACTTCCACTTCGCGCAAACCGTGGCCCATCGCCTGACGGCAGGCATCTTGAGAAACCACTTGAGCCGCATAAGCCGTACCTTTCCGGCTGCCGCGGAAGCCCATCTTACCGGAGCTCGACCAGCCAATCACGTTGCCAATGCGATCCGTGATCGTCACCAGCGTGTTGTTGAAGGTCGCCTTCACGTGAACGATCCCGGAATGAACGTTCTTGGAACCCTTTGCCTTGATGATCTTTCCAGCACCTTCAGTTCCATCACCCGCACCGATCTCCACCCACACGGATTGAGACACTGCCTTGTCACCTCCGGTTGGCGCAGCGCGTTCAGCGGTGGCAGGCGCTGCAGGGGCAGCAGCCGCAACGGCAGGGGTTTCAGCAGGGGCCGCAGCAGCTTCAAGCTCAGCGGGATTCGGTTCGGTCGTTTCGTCAGCCATGTTTTTGGGAATGCTAGAGGGTCTTGTTCAGCGCGACGCAGCCAGATTATTTCTTCTTGGCTTGGGCGCCGACGGTCTTGCGACTACCCTTGCGAGTACGTCCGTTCGTGTGAGTCCGCTGACCGCGGGATGGCAGACCACGACGGTGGCGGTGTGCACGGTAGCAATTGATGCTCAAAATCCGCTTCATGTGCGCCCCAATCTCACGACGAAGGTCACCTTCCATCGGCAGATTGGTCGCCTGAATCGCCTGGGTCAAAACCGCAAGTTGCTCGTCAGTCAGTTCACCCGCACGGGTATTCGGGTCAATCTTTGTCGCTGCCAGAATCTTCCGGCTCAACGGCAGCCCGATCCCGTAGATATACGGCAGCGAGTATTCGATTTTCTTTTCGTTCGGGATTTCAACACCAATGAGACGGGCCATAAGAGAGTAAGGTCAGAGTGAAAAAATGGATTAGCCCTGGCGCTGCTTGTGCCGTGGGTTCTTACACACCACACGAACAATACCCTTGCGCCGAATAACACGGCAGGCTTCACAGAGAGGTTTGACAGAGGGACGTACGCGCATGGTGAAAAAACAAAGAAGGTTCAACCCCAAATCAAGGAAAGGGGGGCGGAAGTAGTACCATAACTCCAAACCCGCGCAAGATGTTTTTCCAAAATGGTCTGCACTTTTGAAGTAAAACACCCCACTTCACCCTCTTTTCAGCCGAAAAGATCCGTTTTGACGCCCTTCTCCCCCTCTCCCACCTTCCCCCAAAACCCGCTTTCATCCAACACCTCCACCCCCAACTTCCTCGCCTTCTCCAACTTACTTCCCGCCTCTTCCCCAGCCAACAAATACGTCGTCTTCGCACTCACGGATCCCGACACCTTCCCTCCATGGCTGCGAATCACCTCAGCCATCTCCTCCCTCGGCCGACTCAACGTCCCCGTGATCACCCAGGTCGTTCCCGCAAACACCTCCGACGCCGCTTCCACCTTCCGCTGCTCAAACGTCAACCCCGCTGCCCGCAACCGCTCCAGCAACGCCACATTCCGCTCCTCCCGAAACCACGCATGCACACTCGCCGCCACCACCACCCCCACATCCTCGCACTTTAAAAGATCCTCCACCTCCGCCGCAGCTAACTGATCGATCGATCCAAAAAACTCCAGCAACGTCCGCGCTGCCGTCACTCCCACATGCAAAATCCCCAATCCAAACACCAATCGCCACGGCGCCTGTTCTCGACTCTCCCTCAAAGCCTTCACCAGGTTCTCAATGCTCTTCGCCCCCTGCCTCTCCAAGCGCGCCAAACTCAACTCGTCCAACTGATACAAATCCGCCGCATCCCGCACCAACCCCGCATCGACCAACTGCCCCACCACCTGCTCACCCAACCCCCGAATGTCCATCGCCCCGCGACTCACAAAATGCTCCAACCTCCGCTTCACCACCTCCGGACAATCCGGATTCGGACACCGTAACACCACCAGTTCCTCATCCTTCTTCGCCTCTGCTCCACACACCGGACAACACACCGGCGGCACAATGACCCGCTCCTCGCCCGTCCGCCTTTCCTTCTTCACCATCACCACCGCCGGAATGATCTCCCCCGCCTTCTCGATCACCACCCAATCCCCCACCCGAATGTCCTTCCGCTCGATCTCCTCAAAGTTGTGCAACGTCGCATTCCCCACCGTACTCCCGCTCAAAAACACCGGCTCCAACCTCGCCACCGGCGTCAACGCTCCCGTCCTCCCAACTTGAATGTCCACCGCCAAGACCTGCGTTTCCGCCTGCTCCGGTTGATACTTGTAAGCGATCGCCCACCGCGGTGCCTTGCTCGTCGCCCCCAACTCCCGCTGATCCCCAAACGCATTCACCTTGATCACCGCTCCATCCGTCTCATACGGCAAAGCCTTGCGCTTCTCGTCCAACTCCCGAATCGCCAAAACCAACGCCTCCGCTGTCTCCGCTCGCCACACCAAATCCGCCTTCCGTAACCCCGCCTTCCCCAACAATTCCAACACCTCCGAGTGCGCCCCCACCTCAGCATCCCCCGCATCCGCCAACCCATAAAAAACCACATCCAATGGCCGCTTCGCCGCGATCCTCGAATCCAACTGCTTCAACGTCCCCGCAGTCGCATTCCTCGGATTCGCAAACCGCGCCTCCCCCGCCTCATCACGCTCCTCATTCATCTTCGCAAACCCCGCCTTCGGCATGAACACCTCTCCCCGCACCTCAAACGTCTGCGGCACACCTCCCGGCAACCTCAACGGCAGACTCTTGATAGTCCGCACATTCATCGTCACATCATCTCCCACCTGCCCGTCCCCGCGTGTCACCGCATGCTTCAAAGCGCCCCCTTCATAGCGAATCGAAATCGCCACCCCATCCACCTTCGGCTCCACCACGCACTCCACCTTCTCCCGCCCCAAGCCCTTCTGCACTCGCTGAAAAAACGCCTCCAACTCCGCCTCCGAATACGTGTTATCCAAACTCATCATCGGCACCGCATGCCTCACCTGCGTGAATCCCTCAATCGGCGCCCCTCCCACCTTCTGCGTCGGCGAATCCGCCGTCACCAAATCGGGATGCGCCTCCTCCAGTTCAATCAACTCCCGCAGCAACGCATCAAACGCCTGATCACTGATCTCCTGCCTCGCCTCCTGATAATACAACCGGTTGTGGCGCTCAATCTCCTCTTTCAACCCTTCAATTCTCAAAGCAGCTTCCGCAGACGTCATCATCGTCAAACAGTGAACACCTTGAACCCCGTTGCAATCAACAGATGCGGCGACATTGGCAAAAACCACCCCATCTTCTTCGTTGCCCTCTCGTAAGTTCATTGAAACCCTGCTCCATGACCCTCCGCATCCTTTTCGCTTCAGTCGCCCTTCTTCTCACCCTTCACTCCCGGGCCGAGGAAAATCGAGTCGGCCTCACCGTCGATCTCGTCTCCGAAGTCTCCCACGTCCAACCCGGCACCCCATTCTACGTCGGTGTCTTCATCCATCACGAACCCGGCTTCCACACCTACTGGAAACAACCCGGCATCGTCGGCGTCCCCACTAGCATCAAATGGGATCTCCCCCGCGGCTGGAAAGGGGGCGACCTCGAATACCCCGAACCCGAAAGCGTCATGATGTTCACCCTCAAGGCCCAGGGCTACGAGCGCGACGTCCTCCTCCAAGCCCAAATCACCCCGCCCAAAAAACTCGACCCCGGCTCCTCCATCACCCTTTCCGGCCGCGCCGTCTGGATGTGCTGCGCCCAATCCTGCCACCCCGGTTTCAAAGACCTCTCCCTCACCCTCCCCATCGCCGCTGAATCCCCATCCCCCGATCCCAAATGGCACCCACTCTTCGAAAAAGAACGCGCCGCCCGCCCCCAGGAATCCTCCGCCTGGACCTCCTCCGCCCGCCTCATCAGCGATACCCAAGCCGAACTCCTCCTCACCCCCGCGAGCCCCGATGCACGCCCCCTCTCCCCCGCTCTCGCCAAACAAGTCATCTACTTCACCGAAGACGGCTGGATCGACTCCGACGACCCCCACACCATCACTTTTGATCCCGCCACGAAAGGCCTCCGCCTCCTCCTCCCCATCTCCAAAGGCCACCGCGACAAGCGCCCCCCAAAAAACCTCGCCTCCCTCCTCCAACTCCCCGGCGGCTGGCAAAAAAATCACCTCCCGAAAACCCTCCGCCTCTTCCCGCCACTAACCACTAACTGATTACTGATCACTTCCCCTCCCTCCCCTTCATCAAATCAAACAACGTCACCATCCCCATCATCACCCCCTTCTCATCCACCACCACCGCCTTCGAAGCCCCACACCGAATCAACTCCTCAAACAACGCCGCCACTGGCCGATCCGGCGGCACCCGCACCGCCTGCACCAGCGGCACCTCCGTCACGCACACACTGGGCTTCATACCCCGACTCTGCACCCACTCATAAAGCGCTGAACGCTTCAGCAGTCCCAACACCTGCCCCTGCCCATTCACCACCGGATACGAACTGTGGTGCTGCTTCTGAAACACCTCCAGCACTGACGCCACCGGATCATCACATCCAATCGCCGCCACCTCCGCGCACATCACCTCGCGCACCGTCCGCCCCCGCATCCCCTCCGGCAGCGACTCCAAAGTCGCCTGTACCTGATCCGCCGAAGTATACGTCCCCGCCGTTCTGCGGAACAAAGACCCCAACTCCCCCATCGACCCCACCATCTTCTCAAACGTCCGCGCCCCAATGGCAACCAAAGTCGTCGGCTTCACCGCCACCGCTTTGTACCGCCAAATCTTGTCCTCCAGCAGCGCCCGCTCCCCGAAATGATCCCCCGGCCCCGCGCTCTTCACCACATGCCCCTCCTCATCCAAAATGTCCACCTGCCCCGCACTCACCGCATACAACGAAAAAGCCGGCTCCCCAGCCCGAAACAACACATCCCCCTCATTGAGATGCATCTCTTGCAGGGGCGATGAATAATCCGGTGTTAGCAGGTTGATGTCTCGTGGAAAAAACAAATCAAACGTCCACTCCACCATCACTCTCAACTTCCGATCCAGCCCCGGCAACTTCATCAAATAAATCGAACGCCACATGAACCACGCGATGAACCCCGAGAAGTTGATCCCCGCAATCTGAGCCACCGCCGTTCGGTGCCCAATCGACGCCAACTCACCCAACCCCGTAAAGGTGAACGGCATCAATGGCCGATCAAACACCATCGCCGCCAGATTCTCTCCCACACAAAATCCCTCCCTCATCGCAAACTGCGCCGTCTCTGGACAACTCCCCCCATCCGCCTTCGGAAACACCGCGCAATCCCCCACCGCCCACAACCACGGCACCCCCTTCACCTGCCCCGTCGCCTCCACAGCGATCTTACCCCGCTCCATCGGCACCTCCCCACTCGCCGCCAACTTCGCCAGCAAAGGATGCGGCGTGTTCCCAATCGTACAAACCACCGTTGTCGCCTCCAAACACTCCCCATCCCCCAACTGCACCGTCCTCGCCGTCACCGACCTAACTCGCGTGTTCAACCTCACCGTCACCCCCATCTTCTCCAACTGCCGCTTCGTGTACTCCCCCAATGACCGGTCCAGCGTCGGCAACAACGCCTCCCGCGAATGTATCAGCGTCACCGACGCCTCATCCGGCTTCACAAACTCATAGTACGAGCACACACTCCCCAGCAAATCCGCCATCTGCCCCGCCGTCTCCACCCCCGAATACCCGCCTCCCACCACCACAAACGACAAAATCCGCCGCCGCTCCGCCGCATCACTCACCAAGTTCGCCTCCTCCATTCGCGCGATGATCGACGACCGCAGCTTCATCGCATCCCCCACATTCCGCATCAGATACGCATGCTCCGCCATCCCCGGAAATCGCGACAAATCCATCGCCGCTCCAGGTGATAAAACCAACTGATCAAAAGTCACTGTCAGCGTCGGCACAAACGGCCCCCCATCCAGCGTCAGCGTCTTGTTTTTCAAATCCACATCCAAAACCTCCGCCTTCAGCACATCCGCCCCAGGTACCAGCAACCGCACCGGATTCACCACATGCCGTGGCGAAAGCGATCCCCCCACCACCTCCGCCAGCATCGGCTGAAACACCATGTAGTTCTCCTGCGCAATCAACCCCACCTTCATATCCTCCAAATGCTTCAATCGCTTCAACACCCGCTGCGCACAGTAAATCCCCCCAAACCCACCCCCCACAATCGCAATCTGAAAATGCCTGGAACTCTGAGTCATACCCCTCCCATAGCAAACCTCACGCCGACTGCACCCTCTCATTCTTCCCTTGCTTGACTCACGCTATCCTTGACTGCCCCCACCCATCGCACCCATCATCAAACCAACCCCGCTCCTCCCTTGGATCACCGCACCCTCCATGAATCCATGCGCGCCACCACCGGCGCCCTCCGCCTCCCCCTCCGTGGTGGCCACTGGCGCGGCTCCGGCGGCACCGTCCTCGGCCAGGGCACCGGCAGTTCCATCGACTTCCAAGACCAGCGCGCCTATGTCCCCGGCGACGACCCACGCCACATCAATTGGCAGGCCACCGCCCGCACCGGCAACACCACCATGAAGCTCTTCCGCCAGGAAGTCACCCCCAGAGTCGACCTCCTCCTCGACCTCTCCAGCTCCATGTACCTCACCCCCGCCAAATCCCAACGCACCTGGGAACTCATCTACTTCTGCATCGAAAGCAGCCTCCGCCTCGGCGGCAGCCTCCGCCTCCACCTCCTCGGCACTTCCCCCTCCGATCTCCCCCTCCAAAACGCCCTCGCCTATTCCTGGCCCGAACCCCCATCCCCCACCCTCGACCTCCCCTCCGCCCTGTCCAATACCCCCCTCCGCCAGGGCTCCCTCCGCATCCTCATCTCCGACCTCCTCAGCCCCTCCCCTCCCGAATCCACCCTCCCCCTGCTCACCGCCGCCCAGGGCCGCACCCTCATTCTCGCTCCAGCCACCCTCGACGAAGCCGAACCCGACTGGGATGGCAACATCGACTTCGAAGACTGCGAGTCCTCCCAGCGCAGCCGCCGCCGCGTCACCCCCGAGCTAAAATCTCGCTACCACCGCGCCTACCACACCCACTTCCAACTCTGGCGCGAACAAGCCGCCCGCCACCGCACCCTCTTCGCCCGCATCCCCGCCGAACCCGCCTTCCTCGAAGCCATGCAATCCGAAGCCCTCCCCTCCGGCGCCATCGAACTCGCCTGACCCCATCACAGTCGTCCCCCGTGGAGCAAGCCGCTGGCTTGCCTCCCTTGTTCACCACCATCAACCCCTGTCGCCTAACGTACCCCGCCTCTCCGAGGCGGGCCTCCTCCAAGGCGGCTCAACCGCCCAACTACTCCTTCTTCTCCGTAGTCTTCGCCGTCGTCGGTTGCCCGCTCAACACCTGGATGTAGTCACGCATGATGTTCAAAGTCTCCAGCTTCGCCGGCTCAATACCATAAGGAAACTCACTCGCCCCCTTCTCTTCCCCCTCAGCATCCGCCGCCACCCGCATCCCCGACCGCTGCTCACTGGTCACATCGGACATCAAAGTCAGCTCCTTGGCATCCACATTGTCCAACGTCAGTTGATAAGTCTTGAACCCCTTGTCTCCCACCTGCTTCGCCACTTCCTCAGCCCGGCTCTTGCGCAACTCCTCCTGCTTCTCCCGACGCGCCTCCCCTTCGTCACGCTCCCGACGACGATCCTCAATGCTCAAGCTCACCACGTTCTTGTCAATCCGCTCCTTAATCCGCTTCGACTCCTCCATCACAAACTGAAACTCCGTATTCGTCGCCAACCGGCTTTGCATGCTCGCATTCAGCTGCTCCACAGGCAGCGCATCCTTCCGACTGAAGGCAAACTCCCGCGCCGGAATCGTGTCATACTCCAACGCATTCGGCGATGCACTCTCACCAATGTCCAACACGTCACGCACCGATGGCAGCTTCAAATCCGGTACCACACCCTTCAATTGCGTCGACCCACCTGCAATCCGATAAAACTTCTGAATCGTCACCTTCAAAGCCCCGGCTCGCGACTTGTCGCTGAAGAACGGCATGAACCGTTCCACCGGCAAAATCGTCTGCACGGTTCCCTTCCCAAACGTGCTCTGATCACCCACCACCAACGCACGCCGATAATCCTGCAGCGCTGCCGCCAAAATCTCAGAAGCCGACGCACTCGTCTTGTCCGTCAACACCACCATCGGCCCCGTGTAAAGCGCATCAGGGGTCTCACTCTCACGCCAGGTGATGTTCCCCCTCCAATCCTTCGCCTGCACCACCGGACCCGCAGGCACAAACAATCCCGTCAGCTTGATCGCTTCCTCCAATGACCCACCTCCATTGCCACGCAAATCCAGCACCAATCCATCGATCTTCTCCTTCATCAGGCGCTTCAACAACTTCGACACATCCTCCGTCATGCTCACTTTCCCCTCCTCCATGTCCGCATAGAAAGACGGCATCATGATCCAACCCACCTTCATCGGCTTGCCCAACGCATCCGGCGTCAAAATCATCTCCGCGTTCGCCAGTTTCTCCTTCAATTCCACCTCAGCCCGCACAATCGAAATCAGCTTCGTCGTATTCCGATCATTCGCAGGCGACACCTTGATTCGCACCGTCGTCCCATCGTCCCCACGAATCATGTCCACGATCTTCTGCAACTTCATGAACTTCACATCCACAAAGTCCTTCTCACCCTGCGCCACCGACAAAATCTGGTCTCCCAGTTGAAGCTCTCCCTGCTTGTCCGCAGGACCGCCCACCACAATGCCGCGAATCTCCGCCACATCATCCTTCGACTCCAGCAACGCCCCGATCCCCACCAACGAGTGCTTCATCGAGATGTTGAAGCTGTCGATCTCCGTCTGACTCATGTACTCCGTGTGCGGATCGTAAGCCGACGAAAGCGACGACAGGAAGAAATTCACCACGTCCTCCCCATCGTTCTCCTTCAAGTTCTCCAGCAACCGATCGTAGTCCTTGATCACCCGATCCTTCGGCGACAAATCCTCATCATCATCTTTATCCGCCTTCGCCACATCCTTGGTCTTTTCGTCCTCCTTCTTAGCCTCTTCCTGCTTGCCCTCTTTCGCCGCTTCAGCCGCCTTCTCAGCCTTTTCCTTCTCCTTCTTCACCTTGTCCCGCTCACGATTCTCCGCGATCATCGTTTCCGAAAGCATGTTCTCCTCAAGCAGAAGCTTCCACAGCTTGTCAGACTCCGCCAGATTCTTCGGCCACGGCGCCTTGTCACGCTTCAACTCCACCGTCTCCTTTGAATCAAACTTGAACTCCGTGCTCTCCAAAGTCTTACGCGCGTAAGCCACCCGATCCTTCACTCGCTCCACATACACATCATAAATCTCCTGCGCTGGTGCCACATTGCGCATCAAGATATGGTCATCCAGCGTCGTCCCATACTTCGCCCGGAATCCGTCCACATCCTCCTGCGTGAAAAAGACATGCCGGAAGTCCAGCAGGTCCAGATAGTTGTCCAGCATCTGCGCTGAAACCTTGTCGTCAAAATCCCTCCTCGAGTAGTGATGATTTTGCAGCATGTAAGCCACATGCATCGCCACTTGTCCGAAGTTGGTCTCTGCTTTCGCGGTGACAGAAGTTCCAAGTGTGGCCAGCAAAGCCACTGCGGAAAAAACAGAGAAGACGCGGATCATAGAGGGGTTGTATGAATCATAAACGTCGGCCAAAGCCGAAATCGCTTCTAATTTTGAGGCTTACAGGTTGAAATGTCCAACAGTTTCCCTCTCATTACTGCTCAAATGCTCACATTGTCCCATTTTACCGGCGGAATCGCCCAAACCAACGGCTGGCTCCTACGCCTCGCCGATCAAGCCATCGCCATCGACGCCCCCGAAGGCATGTCCGCCTGGCTATCCGCTCAGGGCCTCAAACTCAACGCCCTCCTGCTCACCCACCAACACTTCGACCACGTCCTCGACGCCGCCGCCATCGCCGACTCCCACGCCTGTCCCGTCATCGCCTTCGCCCCCTACTCCCCCGACCTCACCCTGGAACGCCTCTTCGGCATCTCCGCAGGCATCAGCTTCTCCGTCCCTCCCTTCACCGTCACGGACCTCGTCACCGAATCCTCCACCCTCGACCTCCTCGGCACCTCCTGGTCCGTCCTCCACGTACCTGGCCACTCACCCGACAGCATCTGCTTCCATTCCCCCGCCACCGGACACCTCTTCGGTGGCGACGTCCTCTTCCTCGACGGCATCGGCCGCACCGACTTCCCCGGCGGCAGCACCCGCACCCTCCTCAGCGGCATCCAGAATAAAATCCTCACCCTCCCGGACGAAACCCAAGTCCACCCCGGCCACGGCCCCTCCACCACCATCGCCCGCGAACGACTCCAAAACCCCTTCCTCCTCGACGATTAGCCGCCCCTCAAGGCACCTGCTCAATCGCCTTAACCACCCCGTCCGCCGACAACAACTCGTCCAGCACCACCGGCTCCTTCACCCCCGGCAAATAAAGCACATTCACTGGCACCGCCGCCTTCCCCAGCTCTGACAGCGCCTGGCTGATCCGCGGATCCTCATTCGTCCAGTCCGCCCTCAGCAGCACCACCTTCTTATCCGCAATCGCCTTCTGCACCGCCGGGTCCTTGTACACCCGCTTGTTCACCTGGCATGTAAAGCACCACTTCGCCGTGTAATCAATATACACCGCCTTCCCTTCCGCCCGCAGCGCCGCCGCCTTCTCCGGCGACCACGCCTCCCACGTCAACCCACCCTCGGAATGACTCCCATCTTCCACCGAAGCCACCTCCACCTCCGGCCACCCGAAAGCTAACCCACCCACCACCGCCAACCCCGCCAAAACCACGGCAATCAATCGCGTCCGCTGCGGCTTGTGCGGTAGCGACCAGCGTCCATAAATCCAGCACCCCAGCGCCACCACCACCAACCCAAACAACAGGAACAGCATCGGTTGACCCTCAATCATCCCCGTCAGCACCCAGACCAAAAACACCACCGTCCCAAACAACAAAAACGACATCCCCTGCTTAAAGCTCTCCATCCACGCCCCCGGCCTCGGCAGCGCCGACACCAACGATGGCACTAGCGACAGCACCAAAAACGGACTCGCCAGCCCGATCCCAATCATCGTGAACATCAGCATCGCCTGCACCCCCGGCAACGTCACCGTGTAACCCAACGCTGACCCCAAAAACGGCGCCGAGCACGGCGTCGCAACCACTACCGCCAACAAGCCGGAAAAAAACGACCCGCTCAACCCATGCTTCGCCTGCAGATTCGCTCCCACACCCACCGCCGACGCCCCAATCTCAAACACCCCCGCCATGTTCAATCCAAAAATCAAAAAGAACGCCGCCAGACCAAAGACAAACCCCGCCGACTGCAATTGAAACCCCCACGTCTTGCCCAGCGAAATCACCAACCCTCCCAGCGCCCAAAAACAAATCAAAATCCCCACCGTGTAAGCCAGCCCATGCATCAGCACCTGCCGCTTATCTCCCCCCGCCTGCTGCACCACACTCATGATCTTAATTCCCAACACCGGAAAAACGCACGGCATCACGTTCAAAATCAATCCCCCGATGAACGCAAACACCAGATACCCAAAAAACGACCGCTCCGCCTCCTTCACCGGCGCCACCACCGCCTCAGTCTCAACCTTCGGCCCCACCACCGCCTCAGCTTTCGGCACCACCAACGCCGCCATCTTCGCAAACTCCCCCGCCAACTCCGCATTCATCACCACCGCCTCCCCCAAAGCCAACGTCATCGATGCCTCAGGCCGTTGCGGCATGCAGTTCTTCGGATCACACGCCAGCGCATCCACCTTCACCTTGATCTCCGCACTCGTCCCCACCCCACCCTTCGGCGTCACCTTCACCGGCAAATACACCGTCCCATCATACCCCACACTCTTCTTCCCATCCGTCGAAGGCACTTCATGCGTCTCCGGCCACGGCAACTCCTCCACCGTCCACCCCTCCGGCAGCGTCCACTTCAAAGACGTCGGCTTCCCAATCACCTCCGGCGGCAGTACCTTCCCATACGTGTGCCACTCCGGCGCATGCTCCAGCTTCACCGCCACCCGAAACGGCACCCCGGAAACCCCCACCGTCACCTCCGCCACCAAAGTCGCCTTCACCGGCGAATCCTCAGGCAACGCCAGCCCAATCGACTGCGCACCCAAATCACCCCCCAGCCCAAACAGAGCCAAAGCCAGCATCATCCCCAACTGTAAAATCCGCTTCATCTCAAACTAAGACGTTCCCAACCAACCCAATATTCCCCTGCTCAGCTTTTCCTCACTCTGTCTCCGTCGCCGGCAACTTCGAATGACTGCCATCACAAAACGGCGGATTGTTGCTGTGCTTGCAGTTGCAAAGCCAAACCTTCTTCGCCTCCGTCAGCGTGAACTTCCGTGGCCCCAACCCCGTCCCCTTGTGCGCTCCATCACACATCGGCTGATGCCCCGAAAGTCCGCAGGCACACCACCAGTGATCCCCCGCCTCAAGTTCCACCGCGCAAGGTTTGACATCAAAAACTTTCGGAAGCGTGCTCATATCACCGCCATCTTTATCCCCTAACCTCGCTTTGTCACCTTAAACTCACGCCCTTTGCTCCTCGACGCACCTGGCGCCCGCAAACGACAGGTCACAATCACTCCCCCACCCACCCGCGATTTTACCTCCAACTCCGCCCCGATCAAGTTCGCCCGATACTCCATCACTCGCATCCCAATCCCCGCTTTAACCGCCCCCCCCTC
>Ga0164293_10003110_pt1 | contig 14151 bp, 10 predicted proteins | sample GEODES118metaG_FD_111487 | JGI IMG/M metagenome (GOLD analysis project Ga0164293, IMG submission 111487) | Eutrophic lake water microbial communities from Lake Mendota, Wisconsin, USA - GEODES118 metaG | ecosystem: Environmental > Aquatic > Freshwater > Lake | place: USA: Lake Mendota...
ATCCACAATAGCAGCCGACCAGGTGATCTCGGCGCTATGTGCGAGCATGGCTGAGGCAGAGCAATATTTCTCATGCGAAAGCGCGATGGCACGTTCTACCGCTGCACGTGGGAGATTGTGCCCTGTCACTGTAAAGACAAAATGGATTTTTGTGAAAACCTTGGGGTCTGTGTCCGCGCGCTCAGCTTGCAGTTTCACGGAGCACCCTGTGATCGCGTGTCGACCCCGTTTGAGGATCAACACCACATCATAGGCGGTACAACCACCTGTACCCACAAGCAACAATTCCATTGGACGCGGGGCGAGATTGTGGCCGCCTCCTTCGGGGGCGCCATCCATCGCTGCGATATGACCCGTGCCGGTCTGGCCGACAAAGAGCATGCCATCCGGGCCGCCCCAATCAATTTTGACTTCCATGTCCAATCCCTTGCGTTTAAGCAAGAATCATAAACGGGTTTGAGCGATTTTGTGGTGCGACGAGCGTTAACATAGAGGCAATGGCTGTTTTGAATGGTTTTTCTAATGAATCAATCTATTTCTACCAATGCTTCCTCCCTGCCTTTCATACGCCGACACGGGCTCTTGGACCCTTTGATTGCTGAAATCGATATGGCGTTGCAGGTACTTGGTGGTGGTGTCGCAGCTTCTCGTCCCAATCCGGCGGGTGCATTCTCGACGCAGGCTGATGCGGAAATGGATCGCGAGGCCAAGCGACATGCTGCGGGTCTCATGCGGATTAATCATGTCGGGGAAGTCTGTGCGCAGGCGCTTTATCGAGGACAAGCCGCCGCGGTCAAACACACTGAAAGTGCTGCGTTCTTTTTGGAGGCAGCAGCCGAGGAGGTAGATCATTTGGGCTGGTGTGCGCAGCGTTTGCGAGAGCTTGACAGCCATCCAAGTTTGCTCAATCCGCTCTGGTATGCCGGTTCTTTTGCGCTTGGCGTGCTTGCAAGTCGAGCTGGAGCTGAGAAAAGTTTAGGATTTATGGCGGAAACCGAGCGTCAGGTTGAAGCACACTTAGACAGTCATCTTTCGGAGCTCCCACAGGGGGATACCCGTTCGAGAGCGATTGTCGAGCAGATGAAGTGTGACGAAATCAAGCATCGGCTGAGTGCTGAACACAGGGGGGCAGCATCCTTGCCTAAACCCTTGCGAACCTTGATGGGTCTGATGGCCAAGGTGATGACGAGTACGGCTTATAAAATCTAAAATCTGTGGGCGCAAGTGTTGCTGCGACGCATCAAAAATAACATTTCCCCCAGTTTTTTTAGGAAAAAGAGAAGATTCTTGCGCTGCACCAGATTTTCGGCTACTATTTGTTTATGGAAGTTCAGTCATAAGTGTGTTGAATTAAGGTGTTAGTGATTACCAGTAGCAATGATCGAAAACGATTATTTTAGGTATCTAGCAAATCTTTAATTCACATATTGAGAGCAAAGGCTCTCCTGATCTTGCCAAGGTTGTCTCCTCCACCCTCCTCCTTTGGTGGATTTAGCCCAAGACTGCAAAGTCTTGGGCTTTTTTTTAGTTTTTAAGTGGATTTAACCGCTGGCCAGTTTGCGCACCCAGTATGCCGTTGAAGGATCATAGGGACTGACAGCCGGATCGCTTCCTAATGCGTCGAGTCGTCGCTCGATATCCCCGGCTAGACGTTTGCCAAACTCAACGCCCCATTGATCAAAGGGGTTGATTCCCCAAAGCACACCTTCGGTAAAGACTTTGTGTTCGTATAGCGCAAGCAATGCGCCGAGTTGTCGGGCTTCGAGTTTGGGCAACACAATGAGCGTGGAGGGGCGACCGCCCAGATGGACATGGTGACGCGCAAGCAGTGCTGCCTTTTCAGGATCCTTTTCTGTTTTGCTGACTTCTTTGAGTGACTGTTCGTACGACTTTCCCTCAAGCAAAGCCGCGCGTTGCGCCAGGCAGTTTGCGATCAGTAGGCGGTGATGTCGGGTGTGACGATGATCGGGTACGGCGCACAGGATGAAGTCGACGGGTGCACCCTTGCCATCTTGATGTAGCCATTGAAAAAAGGTGTGCTGACTATCCGTGCCGGGCATGCCCCACACGACGGGGCTACTCGGGACGTCGAGTGTTGAACCGTCGCGCAAGGTGGCTTTGCCGAGCGATTCCATTTCAAGTTGTTGTAACCAGGGAACAAGGCTGCCTAGACGTGCATCGTAGGGGCAAAGCGCAAAAGAGCCATAGCCCAATACGCTGCGATTGGCCACGGTGCTCAGCGCCATTTGTACGGGCGCATTTTGTTCGAGAGGGGCGTTGAGGAAATGCTCGTCCATCGCGGCCGCACCGGCGCGCATGTCATTGAGTGCGTCGATCCCCAAACCAAGCGCGATGGGTAAACCGATTGAGGACCAGAGTGAGTAGCGGCCACCCACCCAGTCCCAAAATTGAAAAATACGGTCGTCGTTGATGCCAAAGTTGCGCGCCGCCTGAGGGTTGGCCGTGACGGCGGCAAAGTGGTCGAGCGGGTAAGCGACGCCATTGGCACGCAGCCAGTCGATCGCGCAGGCAGCATTGGCCAGCGATTCGGTCGTCGTGAAGGATTTCGAAGAAATGATCACGAGCGTATCGTGCGCATCCAGCCCTTCGAGTGCCGCAGTGATGGCGTGCGCATCAACGTTCGAAGCGAATCTTAATGTGCGTCGTGTGCCCGCGCCAGCGAGCGACTCAAAGGCCAGACGCGGCCCCCAATCGCTGCCACCGATGCCCAGATGCACGACGTTGCGATACTGGTTGCGCGCATTGACCTCCTCGACAAATTTGACCAAACGCGCGCGTTCGGTCAAGACAGCCTCGGCGACAGACTCAGGAGGAATCGGCGCGCGCAAGGCGGTGTGCCAAGCTGCGCGGTTTTCTGTCCAGTTGATGGCTGCACCCTCGAACAGGTCGCGTCGATACTGCTCAAAGCCTTGCTGTGTCAGCAAGGCACGAGCTGCGTGGGCAAGTTCGGGCGAGCTTCTCTGTGTCGTGAGATCCACCTCGAGTTCGCCCGCGGTGATGATGCGCAAGGCTTCGGGCTTGGAGGGGCTGCTCAGCACAGCTTGTGAAAATTGTTTCCAAGCGGGGCTGTTTGACAATGAGGGCATAGGGCTCAGCAAAGTAGGTAAAAGAGAGGGTTAAAAAGGAAGTTTGGCCGTTGGCGCAAGCGCAAGCAGTTGTTCACGGAAGTCGTTTTTGATGCGTTCAAGGGCTTCAGGGGTGTCCCCCTCGAAGCGCAAGACAACGACCGGTGTCGTATTGGAGGCGCGCGCCAAGCCAAAGCCATCAGCGTAATCAGCACGCAAGCCGTCGATTTTGAAAATCTCTGTCGCGCCTGCAAAGACTCCTTCGTTTTGCAAGCGCTTGATCAGCGCGTGTGGTTCGCCTTCGCGCATTTCTAGCTTGAGTTCAGGTGTTGAAACACCCTGAGGTAGCGCCTCAAGAACGGCCGAGGGATCGGCGTCTCTGGACAGAATTTCGAGCAGACGCGCGCCTGTGTAGAGACCATCATCAAACCCGAACCAGCGTTCTTTGAAAAATACGTGTCCACTCATCTCGCCCGCCAAGGGGGCGCCAGTCTCGGCCAGTTTTGCTTTGATCAGTGAGTGACCGGTTTGCCACATCAACGGCTTGCCGCCCGCAGCGCGGACTTGCTCAGCGACATGGCGGCTGCACTTGACGTCATAAATGATAGTCTCGCCGGGGCAACGCTTTAGCACGTCGCGCGCATACAAAATGAGCTGACGGTCAGGCCAGATGATCTGCCCCGACTTGGTGACCACGCCTAACCTGTCGCCGTCGCCATCAAAGGCCAGTCCGATTTCACAGTCCGTGGTTTGTACGCAGTCGATGAGATCTTCGAGGTTGTGTGGGTCGGCGGGATCGGGGTGGTGATTGGGGAACGTGCCATCCACCGTGCAAAATAATTCAGTGACTTCGCAGCCAAGCCCCCGAAACAGGGCTGGAGCGACAGCCGCCGCAACTCCGTTACCGCAATCAATCGCGATTTTCATCGGGCGACTGAGCTTGATGTCGCCGATGACGCGCGCCAAATAAGGCGTCAGGATATCAATGGCAGAGGCTTTGCCTGGCTTGGCAGCGATGCTAGGGCCTGCGGCGACTTCGTCACGGAGTCCCAAGATCGCGTCACCATGGAGTGTTTGGCCGCCCATCATCATTTTGAACCCGTTGTACTCGGGAGGATTGTGACTGCCCGTCACTGCCACGCCGGAGCCCGTTTTGAGGGTATAGGCCGCAAAGTACACCAGTGGTGTTGGTACCTCACCGACATCGATGGTGTCGATACCGCCTTCGCGCATACCCTGCTGCAGGGCACCCGCCAACTCCGGGCTGCTCAGCCTGCCATCACGACCGACCACGAGGGTCGTCACACCACAGGCATGCGCTCGCGCCGCGAGACCCAAGCCAAGTTGCCGCGCAAAATCGGCATTTAAGGCGGTGGGTACAACGCCGCGAATATCGTAGGCTTTGAACGCGGCATGAGGGAAAGCGAAGGGCGAAGGCACGTGAAGGGCTCCAGAATCAAAAAACACGGATCTCGCATTATCGCCGATCTGACAGCAATATTTCTCGCTTGGAGTCGGCGTGATTAGCTGTCATCAATCCGTAACTCACCTACAATTTGCTGTGTTTAAACATGCAAGCCGAACTTTGCGTCGATAGGGCCGCAAAAAACCGCAAAAAAATGAAAGAGAATCGAATGAGCGCGTTGAAACAGCTAGAGCAAATCGTTGGAGCGACCCAGGTGCTAACGGGTGAGGCGATGACACCTTATCTAGTGGACTGGCGTGGCCGTTATCGGGGTGATGCCTTGGCGGTTGTTCGCCCGGGGAGCACAGAAGAGGTTGCTAGCGTGGTGCGCCTGTGCGCTGAGCACAAAATCCCGATTGTGCCCTCGGGTGGCAATACGGGGTTGTGTGGTGGCGCGACGCCAGATGAAACGGGACGCGCGCTGGTTGTTTGCCTGGCACGCATGAACCGTGTGCGGGAGATCGATACGGATAACGATACGATGACTGTCGAGGCTGGATGCATTCTCCAGGCGGTTCAAGAAGCCGCGCATGCAGCGGGCCGCTTGTTTCCCCTAAGCTTGGCGGCGGAGGGTAGCTGCACGATTGGCGGTAATCTTTCTACGAATGCGGGTGGCACGCAGGTGCTGCGCTATGGCAATACACGCGAACTCGCGTTGGGGCTTGAGGTGGTTACACCGCAGGGAGAAATTTGGCATGGCTTGCGAGGATTGCGCAAGGACAATACGGGGTATGACCTGCGCGATTTGTATATTGGTAGCGAGGGCACACTCGGGATCATCACTGCAGCGACCCTAAAACTCTACCCGGTTCCTGTTGCCCAGCGTATTGCGATGTTGGCGCTCAACTCCCTCGAGGATGCGATTGCGGTTTTGTCGCGTGCGCGTGCTGGCTTTGGTGCCTCGCTCACTGGTTTTGAGGTCATGATGGGGCCGGTTCTCAAGGCTGTGGTGCGCTTGTTCCCCCAGCAACGCTTGCCCTTTGAAGGACCTTCGGTGGATTCGGCATGGTTTGCCATCCTAGAGCTATCGGATAGTGAAAGTGCCGAGCATGCGCAAGCGCGCTTTGAGTCTGTGTTGGGTGCAGCGATCGAGGATGGACTGGTGATCGACGCGGCGATTGCTGAAAATATTGCTCAAAGCAAGGCGATCTGGCATTTACGTGAAAGCATCCCGCTCGCCGAGGCTGAGCTTGGAAAGAGCATCAAACACGATGTGTCGATCCCAATTTCTTTGATCGGACAGTTTGTCCAAAAAACCAATACGGCACTGCAGGTCAAGTTTCCTGGCATCCAGAATATTGTGTTTGGACATTTGGGCGATGGCAACCTGCATTACAACGTCGCCCGCGCGCCTCATCAGACCGAGCAAGAACTTCTCGCCACGCAATACGACGTCTATCAACTGGTCCACGATAGCGTTCATGCCCACAGCGGCTCAATTAGTGCAGAACATGGCGTGGGCCAACTCAAGCGCGACGAGCTACCGCGCTATAAAAGCGATCTCGAGCTCAGACTCATGAAACAAATCAAGCAAGCGCTTGATCCAGATGGGTTGATGAACCCTGGCAAAGTCCTGCAAGCTTGACAAAGGAATATAGATGCTGCGTTTGACATGGCGGTTTTGGTGGACAGCACTCTTAATGCTGACCTTGTTCCGCCTGTGTTTGGTCGCGTGGCAATGGCCGCGGGTCGAGGCTGTCGACGGCTTCTGGCCGGTGATGCTGGGCGGCTTGCGAATCGATCTCGTGATGATCGGTATGATGATCGCCATTCCTGCGGGAGCAGGGCCCTTTTTCGGTCACTTCGCGATTGCAGAAAAAATCACCGCTTGGTGGTTTAGGGTCTGTTGGTTTCTATTGCTGTTGCTCGAGGTCTCGTCCCCTCAGTTTATTGCCGAATACGACACTCGCCCTAACCGACTGTACTTTGAATATCTCGGTTTTCCACGTGAAGTGTTCGCCATGTTGTGGGAGGGCTACCGCCTTGTGTTGTTGTCGGCCTTCGCAGGACTTGGCATCGGAATGTGGGGAGCATTCAAACTCTTTAAATCCGGTAAGCCAGACAAAGAGCTGCGTTGGTGGTTGCGCCCGCTCGTGAGCGTGGTCTTGATCTTGTATTGCGTGGGGACGATTCGAGGCACGCTACAGCATCGTCCGATCAATGCTTCGTCCGTTGCGTTTGGCAACGATGCGATGGTCAACGCCTTGCCTTTGAATGGCTTGTGGAGTGTGGCCAATGCCGCCTATCTGATGAAGAAGGAAAAGTCTTCATTCGATCTGTATGGCAAGTTGCCGATCGAGGAGATCAATGAGATCGTCCGACGTGCCGCGGGCATTCCTGATCCCGTGCTTGATCCGCATTTACCGACATTGCATACCCAAACAGCGACGGTACGCCGCGATAAACCGCTCAATCTTGTCATCATCATGCAGGAGAGTATGGGCGCTCAGTACTCGAAAAAACTCGGTGGTGATCGTGACTTGACGCCAGAGCTAGACAAACTTGCGCCAGAGGGTTGGTGGTTTGAACGGGCGTATGCGACAGGCACGCGTTCCGTGCGCGGCCTTGAGGCGATCAGCTCCGGTTTTTTGCCGACGCCCGCTCAGGCCGTCTTGACCTTGCCGCGCTCACAAACGGGATTCTTCACTATTGCTGAGTTGCTGGGACGTCATGGTTATTACTCCCGCTTCATCTATGGCGGAGAGGGGCATTTCGACAATATGCGTAGTTTTTTCTTGGGTAATGGCTTTAATGAAATGATCGATTTACCTAAGTTTGTCGCGCCCAAGTTTGTAGGCTCTTGGGGGGCGTCTGACGAGGATATGTTTACCGAGCTTGATCGCGTGCTTCGCCAAGATACGGCACGCCCAACCGTCACGATGGCTTTTTCGGTTTCCAACCATTCGCCTTGGGAATATCCCAAGGGTCGGATTGAGCCCATCGGCGAACCCGCGACCGTGACCAATACGGTACGTTATGCGGATTGGGCAATGGGAGATTTTTTTAAAAAAGCCCGTCAATCGCCCTATTGGGATAACACCCTATTCTTGATTGTGGCGGATCATGACGCACGTGTTTACGGTGGTTTGGTGCCTGTGCGTCACTTCCATATCCCCGCCTTGATTATCGGGCCCGGGGTCAAACCAAAGTCGGACGCACAGGTCATGAGCCAGATAGACTTGCTGCCCACGTTGCTTTCACTGATGGGTATGGATACCGTTCATCCGATGTTGGGACGGGATTTGACGCGTCAGCCAGCCAATCGTGCCATGATGCAATTTGGCGATAACTATGGTTTCCTAACAGCGGGTCCGGAGGGTGAAAAACTGGTCGTTTTGGAGCCAGGAAAACCAGCCCGTACGATACGTTACGAGATGCCGGACCGCTACACGCCAATAGATCCGGATGAACAGCTATCGCGCGAAGCCCTTGCGCACGTGCTTTGGCCAAGCTGGGCGTATACCGAGCAGCGCTACGCCTTGCCGCCAAGATCGACTCGCTAAGTCAGGCGTGATCTTGAGGGTTGTGCCTCAGACCTTTTGGCAGCGCGGACAAAAATAGGTCGCGCGCTGACCTTGCACGATGCGTTTAATGGGGGTGGCGCAGTTTCGGCAGGGTTGGCCGTCACGCTCATAGACGGCCGCATGCAAGGTGAAATAGGCGCCAGCTTCGCCGGTGGCGTTGACATAGTCTCGCAGCGTACTGCCGCCAGACTGCAGCGCGTCGTGGAGCGTGCTTTGTAGAGCAATGACCAGACGCTCGCAACGCGCAAGAGAAACCCGCGAGGCTTGTGTTTTAGGGTGAATACACGCTCTAAATAAGCTTTCAGAGGCGTAAATATTGCCGGCGCCTACGACAACATCGCCTGCAAGCAAGGCTTGTTTGATCGACATTTTCCGGCCAGCAAAGCCTTTTTTGAGCCATTTCGCATCAAAGTCCGGATCGAAGGGTTCGATTCCCAATTTGCTAATCAAGGGATGGTGTTCGATGGGGCCGGCATTTATGGGATGCCATAAAACCGAACCAAAGCGACGGGGGTCGTGTAGACGCAAGGTGACGTGTTCAAACTGCCACTCTACATGGTCATGTTTTCTGAGGAGTTCCCCATGGAGCACGCTGCGCAAGGACCCTGACATGCCTAAATGGATCAGTTGCGTGCCGTGATCGAACTCGATCAACAGGTACTTGCCGCGTCGACGGCAGGCGCGGACAACGTGTCCGGAAACCAAGCCAGGAAGATCTTTCGGGATGGGCCAGCGCATGCGAGGTTCATGCACGATCATTCTTTTGAGCGTGTGACCTGTTGCAACGGCGTCAATTCCCCGTCGAGTTGTTTCGACTTCTGGTAGTTCTGGCATGGCTGAGTGCTAACATCCGATCACTGAGTCTGTTGATTGTGCCACCAACCAGGCGGTTCGAGTGAAGTCGTTGTTTAAATCTATCTTTTACCAAGTGTGTGCCTCGACCCTAATAGGGGGGGCGGCACTGCTATGGGGCTCGAGCGTTTTGGCGCAAACGGGTCCTGTCAAAGGCGAGGGACGAGGCGCTCAGCTTCAAATTAAGCCGCGTGTGCCCGAGTCTCAGAGCATTCGTCTGCGCGCGGGTCAGTTACCCGAGGTGACGCTGACCTCAACGATATTGTTTCGTATTCTTGCCTCTGAGATTTCCGCTCAGCGCGGCACATATTTGCCCGCGGGCAAGACCATGCTGGATCTGAGTCGCGAGCTGGGCGACTACCGGTTGGCGCGTCGCGCGTTGGAGTTTTATCTCGCGGGTGGCAATTTACCAGGCGCACTTGATGCCTCAAGAGTATGGCTGCGCTTGATGCCAGATGACCAAGAGGCGTCATCAACGGAAATGGCGCTGGCTGCGGCCTCTGGGCAAACCAGTGGCTTGGCGGCGGCGTTGCGCAAACAAATTGACGCAGCGAGTGACAAGTCCGCGGCGATTGGCCAAGCGTTTGCGGTCCTGAGTCGCATGCCCGACAAGCGCGCCGCATTACGCATTTTGAGCACAGCGATTGGTGACAGCAATGCCCGGCATTTGGCCGCGGGGAATATGGCGCTCGCAGATATGGCACGCGCCGCAGGTGATCACGAGCGTGCGCTCGAAGAGTCCCGCCTGGCCTTGGCAGCCGCACCGCGCTCAGAAGAAGCTGCGTTGCGCGTGTTCGAATATGGTTTAAGTGTCGATCCCGATCGTGCTTTGCGTGAAGCTACTGAGTTTGTGGCATTGCAGCCGAACTCAAGACGCCTGCGTGTATTACTGGCGAGCCATCTTTCCGAACGAGGCCAGTTTGATGCGGCGATGGCCGAATTGACATCGATGTTCAAGCGCTCACCCGAGGACTTTGATCTGCTGTTTATGCAGGCCCAAGTCGCCTATCGCGCCAAAAAACTTGAGCAGGCGCGTGGCTTTTTGGAACAGTATGTCTCTGTGCAAGAGCAGCGCTTGCGCGCCTCTGCGGCGGCAGGGGCGACGGATGCCCCGGCTGCGCTTGCGGAAGCCTACCAGCTACTTTCTAAAATTGCCGAAGAGCAAGGCTTACTCGACGAAGCGGTGAGCTTACTTGCCAAAATTGACGATCCGTCGATGCGCTACACCTCGCGGATCCGACAAGCGCTCATTCGTGCGAAACAAAAACGCGTCGATGAAGGTTTAGCCTTGATTGATTCGGCTAATGCACAAACGGATGAGGAAATCATGATGGGGGCTTCGGCGGGTGCGCAGATTCTGCGCGATGCCAACCGACTTTCCGAAGCCATCAAACGGATGCAGGCCCTCGATCAGCGAATGCCTGACTCTGTCAATGTGAAATACGAACTTGCGATGTTGCATGAGCGTGCGGATCAAATGCGTGACACAGAGCGTTTGTTACGGCAGGTGATCGCTTTAGATCCCGGACATGCGCATGCACACAATGCTTTGGGTTACTCGCTGGCGGATCGAAATCAACGTTTGTCCGAAGCGCTAGCGCTCATTACGCGCGCACTTGAGATCGCTCCGAAAGATCCCTTTATTCTCGACAGCATGGGCTGGGTCAAGTTTCGAATGGGACAGTTCAAAGAGGCCGTAGATTATTTGCAACGCGCTTATGCGATCCGCCCCGAGGCCGAAATTTCCGCCCACCTAGGTGAAGCGCTTTGGAAGCTAGGCCGTCAAAGCGAGGCCCGAACAATTTGGGCACAGGGCGTGAGCCAAGATGCCTCAAATAAAACGCTGCAAGAGACACTCAAGCGATTCGGAGTCAAACCTTGAGCCAGTTGAGGGTAGTGGCGTTATTTGTATTCGCGCTAGTGTTAGTTGGGTGCACGACCCCCGTCGCGCCGACTCAGACACCGGCGACAGAGGTCTCCTACCTCAATGAACTTGTTCGTCAAGGGCGGTTTGCTTTGCGCGCCGAGGGGCCCTCTGAGGCGCCAGAAGCCGTGCAGGGCAGCTTTGTGTGGCGTGATGTCGGTGGCCGTCTAACCCTAGATCTGAACAATCCTTTTGGAAGCACCTTGGCGCGCGTGCAGGTCGATCCTGGTCAGGCGGTGCTGACCCAGGCGAATGGTGAAACGATGCGTTCGTCCGATCCTGATACCTTGGTGCAGCAGGTGATGGGCCGACGCATTCCTGTCCGGGATATACGTACATGGTTGCGAACGCCGTTGCGCGCGGTGCCTGCGATGCAGCAAGTCAAGCGCGATGAGCAAGGTCGCATCATTGCTTTTGCACAAAGTGGCTGGGGCGTAGAGCTTGGGCGTTTTGATGCGCAAGGTCCTAGGCTATTGGTCTTGTCCCGCACTGAGGGGAGTCAGCAAGTCGTGATCCGCCTCGTCGTGGACGCACCTTGAACGCAAGGAGTTGAGGTCAAACCATGTTGTATGACCTGCCCGCACCGGCCAAACTTAATCTCTTTTTGCACGTCACCGGTAGGCGCGCAGATGGCTATCACTTATTGCAGACCCTATTTCGGTTTGTGAGTCTGTCCGATCGCCTAGATATCGATACGCGCACAGATGGCCAGATTGCTCGGGAAACGGATATGCAAGGCGTTGCGCACGATGAGGATCTCGTGGTGCGTGCAGCCCGTCTTTTGCAACAGACAACCGGAACTCGCCAGGGCGCACACATTCATGTTCGCAAGCGAATACCTTCCGGCGCCGGTCTTGGAGGGGGCTCAAGTGACGCCGCTACGGTATTGATCGCCTTGAATCGTCTTTGGCGAACGGGGTTGAATCGGGCGCAGCTCATGCAGCTGGGCCTGCAGTTGGGTGCGGACGTGCCGGTATTTATCTTTGGACAAAATGCCTTTGCCGAGGGCATTGGCGAGCTGCTGACCCCAGTTGACTTGCCGCAAGGGGCTTTTTTGATCGTCCAGCCGTCTCAGGGTGTGCCAACCCAAGGTATTTTTCAGGCACCTGATTTGACAAGAGACACTGAACCGGTCAAAATAATGGACTTTTCTGAGCGCCAGATGATCACTCGTTTGGGGTTTGGTCACAATGATCTGCAGCCAGTGGTTTTAAACCGCTTCCCGGTTGTACGTCAGACGCACGACTGGCTAGAACAAGCCGGTTTTAAGGCGCGGATGACTGGGTCTGGTTCCTGTTTTTTTATCGGGTTCCAGAGTGTCGGGCAGGCCGAGGTGGCACATCAGAAAATGCTCGCTAAAATACGTACAGATTTTTTCGATATTGCGAGTGCGGGATTGGTGCAGGTTGCTGATCCTCGTTTTGCAAACCCGATAAAAGCCACCATGGTTTCTGAGGGTCTAACAGAACACCCACTGCGGTATTGGATTGAAAGCTAGTTGGGGAGTCGCCAAGCTGGTTAAGGCACCGGATTTTGATTCCGGCATGCGAAGGTTCGAATCCTTCCTCCCCAGCCCCGAATTGTGTTGAGCTATCCCACATTTGTTTCTGACGGTCTGTGACTGCCCCCATCATGCCCAATGATAGTTTTATGATCTTTACCGGCACCGCAAACACGCGGCTGGCCGTTGATGTGGTCAATCATCTGGATATGTCCTTGGGTCGCATGACTGTTGGCCGCTTCTCGGACGGCGAGGTGATGGCCGAAATCAATGAAAATGTTCGCGGTAAAGACGTTTTCGTTTTGCAGCCAACCTGTGCCCCGACCAATGACAATCTCATGGAAGTGATGGTGATGGTTGATGCACTACGACGCGCTTCTGCCGGACGTATCACCGCAGCCATTCCATATTTTGGCTATGCGAGGCAGGACCGTCGCCCGCGCTCGGCGCGCGTGGCGATCACGGCCAAGGTCGTGGCCAACATGCTCCAAGTCGCTGGTGTTGACCGCGTGCTGACTATGGATCTCCATGCAGACCAGATTCAAGGTTTTTTCGATATTCCCGTTGACAATATTTACGCAGGTCCGATTTTGCTGGGTGATATCTGGCGGCGTAACTTGAGCAACCTAGTTGTGGTGTCGCCTGATATCGGTGGCGTGGTGCGTGCCCGTGCGTTGGCCAAGCAGCTAGAGGCTGATTTGGCGATCATTGACAAGCGCCGTCCGCGCGCGAATGTCTCCGAGGTGATGAATATCATCGGTGAGGTTGACGGCCGTACGTGCTTGATCATGGATGACATGGTGGATACGGCAGGCACGCTTTGCAAAGCGGCTCAAGCGCTTAAAGAACGTGGTGCTGGAGCCGTATACGCCTATTGCACGCATGCCGTGCTGTCAGGTGGCGCGATAGAGCGAATTGCGGGTTCAGAGTTGACTGAGTTGGTGGTGACCGACACGATCCCGCTGTCTGAAGAGGGACGGGCCTGTGCCAAGATTCGTCAGCTCTCGTGTGCCGCATTATTGGGCGAGACTATTTTGCGTATTTCTAACGCTGAGTCGGTCAGTTCGTTGTTTGTAGACTAGTTATTCAAGGACGCGTCCCCAGTGGATGCGTCGACAAATTTGCGGTTCACTGGTCGCGGTGAATGGCGAAGCCACGGTTCGATACCCGGACCGTGTTTTAACAGGATGCTTGTCATCCCTTTTGGAGTTTTTCATGCAATTTAATGCAACCCCACGTAGCGTACAGGGAACGAGTGCGAGCCGCCGCCTGCGCCGTGCGAGCCGCGTCCCCGCCATTGTTTATGGTGGCAAAGAGCAGCCCGTCAATATTGAGCTCGATCACAACGAAATCTATCACGCTCTGCGAAAAGAACAGTTCCACGCTTCCATTTTGGACATGCAACTCGAAGGCAAGAGCCACCAGGTTCTGTTGCGTTCGGTGCAGTGGCACCCCTACAAGCAGATCGTCATGCATATCGACTTTCAGCGCGTATCCGCAGACCAGGCTCTCCACACCAAGGTGCCTTTGCACTTCACCAATGCCGAGGCTTCGCCTGCAGTCAAGCTGAGCGCCGCGATCATTTCACACGTGATGAATGACATCGAGATCGCCTGCTTGCCCGCCAACTTGCCACAGTTTATCGAAGTGGACTTGTCCAAGCTCGTGGGTGGCGCTTCCATCCACTTGGCTGACATCACATTGCCAAAAGGCGTGACTTACCTCGCGCACCGTGGCGATGCAAACCCAGTCTTGGTCACTGCAATTGTCAAAGGTGGCCCTGCCGCTGATGCCGCCGA
>Ga0164293_10003112_pt1 | contig 14149 bp, 11 predicted proteins | sample GEODES118metaG_FD_111487 | JGI IMG/M metagenome (GOLD analysis project Ga0164293, IMG submission 111487) | Eutrophic lake water microbial communities from Lake Mendota, Wisconsin, USA - GEODES118 metaG | ecosystem: Environmental > Aquatic > Freshwater > Lake | place: USA: Lake Mendota...
CACCGGTATTTCATATGTGAGCAAAGACGATATGATGGAATACCAGGTGATGGGCAGAACCGTAATACTTGCTGCCAGTGCCTGTGAGTCTTCCAGACTCATGCTGAATTCAAAATCAAAAGCGCATCCAAATGGATTGTGTAATTCCAGTAACGTAGTAGGGCATTACCTGCACGATTCAACGGGCGCAGCCATGGGCGGCGTCCTTCCTCATCTGTTTGGCCGAAAAAGGTATAATGAAGATGGCGTGGGGGGCATGCACGTATACTCTCCATGGTTCGGCGAAAACAAAAAGCTCGATTTCCCACGCGGATACCATATAGAATACTGGGGTGGTATGGGTCAGCCCGCCTACGGCTTCGGTATGGGTATGCAGGGCATGAATGGCACTTATCCCGTGAACGGACAGAAAAAAGAAGCCGGTGGTTATGGAAAATCTTTGAAAGAAGATATCCGGTTCTTCTATGGCGCTGGGGTAGGTATGGCTGGAAGGGGAGAAGCCATTGCTACTTTTGATAACTATTGCGAGATTGATCCAAACGTGGTTGACAAATATGGTATTCCTGTTCTCAAATTCAATGTGAAATGGAGTGATCACGAAGTGAAACAGGCCAAGCACATGAAAGAGACTTTCAGGGAGATGATGCATAACATGGGCGCCGTAATTACATGGGGAGATGATGATGCCAAGAATGATTATGGCCTTGAAACCCCCGGTAAGATCATTCATGAAGCAGGAACTGCGCGCATGGGCGATGATCCCAAATCGTCGGCCTTGAATAAATGGAACCAGGGGCACGATTGCAAAAATCTTTTTGTAGTAGATGGCGCGGCGTTCACCTCGCAGGCAGATAAGAATATTACCTGGACCATCATGGCGCTCTCCATGAGGGCATCGGAATATCTGATGGACAGCATGAAAAAGAAAGAGATCTAAACATAATAAAACCATCCATGGATAGAAGACAATCACTCAAAGCCCTGGCGGTTGGAACCGTATCAGCAACCTTGCTGCTCGATGCCTGTAAAACGGCAGATAAGAAGGCTGACGTGGCCAAGACATCTGAAGTGAATGAAGGCGGGGGTTCACCCGGACTGGACCGACAGCCGGAAGAGATCGCCCATTATAAAGAGGTCACTTCGAAAACTTTTTTTAATGATCATGAAATGGCTACCATTGCCATACTCGCAGATATCATCATACCGAAAGATGAAGTTAGCGGCAGCGCAACAGAGGCTAAAGTGCCTGAGTTCATCGAGTTCATCGTGAAAGATATGCCTCATTACCAGACTCCGATGCGGGGCGGTCTGAAATGGCTCGACATCCAATCTTACAAGAAGTTTGAAAAAAGTTTCAAAGACCTCAGCAGCACGCAACAAATTGAGATGGTGGACATGATCGCATACCCAAAGAAAGCGAAGCCTGAGCACGCACAGGGCGTGGCATTTTTCAACACTATGCGTGATCTCACGGCCACGGGCTTTTATACTACAGAGATGGGCGTGAAAGACGTTGGCTATATCGGCAATGCCCCTAATCAGTGGAATGGCGTGCCGGACGATGTGTTGAAGCAATACGATCTTGCCTATACGGAGAAGGAACTTAAGGAATGTGTGAAGTACTCTTAGTCTAACAATCATCTATACACGTAAACAAATATTGACCCAACATGCATAACGCAAATAAGAAGAAAAAGTATGAACGCAGGCAGTTCCTCCGGGATGCTACCCTGGCTGCAGCCAGTTTTACCATTGTGCCTCGCCACGTACTTGGTAAGGGTTTCACGGCTCCCAGTGATACCCTGAACATAGCCGGTATCGGTGCGGGCGGAAAAGGTGAGTCAGATCTCGCTGAATTTGCGAAAAGTCCGAAAGCAAACATTGTTTGTTTTGCCGATGTTGATGATCGCCAGATCACGGCATCTGTAAATCGTTTTCCTAAAGCAAGAAGGTATAAGGATTTCCGGGAAATGCTCGAGAAAGAGCATAAGAATATCGATGCGGTATCGGTATCTACACCCGATAACATTCACGCAGTTGCAGCACTTCCTGCCATGCAATTGGGCAAGCACGTGTATGTTCAAAAGCCATTGACCCACGATATCTACGAGGCTCGTGTATTGACAGATGCTGCAAAAAAATATAAAGTAGTGACCCAAATGGGCAACCAGGGTGGCTCAGGCGATGGTGTACGCCGCACCAAAGAGCTGATCGACGCCGGCTTGATCGGTGATGTGCATACCATTCAGTGCTGGACCAACAGGCCGGTATGGCCCCAGGGCCTGCCTACGCCTACAGGCAAGCACGATATTCCAAAGGAACTGGACTGGAATCTCTGGCTCGGTCCTGCCAAGCCAATGGATTTCAACCCCGCATACCTTCCGTTCAACTGGAGGGGCTGGTGGGCTTTCGGTACGGGTTCTTTAGGTGATATGGCCTGCCATATCATGGATCCGGTTTTCCGTTGCACCCCGATCGATTATCCAACAGACGTGGAAGCCAGTGTGGCCACGCTCTGGAGTAAAATGTGGGACGATACGCAGAATCCGGATTCTTGCCCCGCATCCTCCATCATACACCTGACCTACCCCCGCACAGACGGAAAAGGAAAGATCAAGGTGTCTTGGTACGATGGCGGTTTATTGCCCCAGCGTCCTGATGAACTCGGCACGGAGGAACCTTTTGGAAATTGGGATGGTGGAGTACTGTTCATAGGTACCAAAGGCAAACTTTTGGCTGACTGCTATGGTGCCAATCCGCGGTTGTTACCAACCTCTAAAATGAAACAGGAAACCCTGCCTAAGGAGACCATCAAGCGTGTTCCTGAAGGGCACTATGTGCAGTGGGTGAATGCCTGCATCGATGGCTACGGAAAAGGTTTTACCTCTTCACCATTTGATTTTGCAGGACCGTTCACTGAGAGTATCCTCATTGGAAATCTGGCGCTTCGTGCCTTCCAGCTAAAGAATCCCAAGTTGAAAGACTGGAACGATAAATGGCTGGGCCGGAAGAAACTGCTGTGGGATGCCAAAAACCTTAAAGTCACCAATTTCGACGAAGCTAACCAGTGGGTGAAGCGGGAATACCGGGATGGGTGGAAGCTCGTATAGATTAACTCATTGGCTAATTGGCTCATTAGCTCATTGGAAAATTAGCCAATGAGCTAATGAGTTAATCAGTCAATTGTTTATATTTGCCCCGAAATAATCGCTTTATGGATAAAAGGATCACCACACTCATTTTTATCTTCGTTGTATATCTGCTCCTGGCGCTTACGATGGTATTATCTACCACCGGCCAAAAAGTGTTGACCATGTTCCTTTTTGGGATAAGTGGATTAGGTATCTTCTTTTTGTTCTTCTTCCTCTGGCTGATGGCCAGGAAGGATTAACTCATTAACTCATTGGCTCATTGAATACTCATTGAGACATCAAATAACTGGAGTCCCTATTTAGGGGCTCTTTTTTTGCAGCACCTATCCTCATAAAAAGCAATTAGCTAACAAGCTAATACACTACGCCCTGCATAGTAACATTAGTCTCGATAAGAGATTTTTTCAATTGTATTTAAATGGAGAAAGGTGTCTTGCCTTGGCGCCGTACGTTTTATAAGACTTCTTAAAATAAAGTATGGCGCTTTCACCTCGAAGGACCCTGCCGTTGAATCTGAAAAATTCAACTGCCAACGATCAAAGGCGGCATCACCCGATTGATCATCGGTGCCAACGGTACTACGCACAGCATCGCCGCGAGGTGATACATGAACTCCTTCAGGATCCTCCTCTGATCATTAGTTTCCATAGCTACATTAAACAGTTTTACAGGGGGTCGAGAAACAAACCTTTACAAACGGATAAACATTAAAAGTACACGCTCGCTCATAAAACAAAAACCATAAAATCTTAATCCTTCGTGTTCGGTTATCTATTCATATTCATCATCCTCCTCTTCCAAATTAATGGTGGTGTTATAGGTCGTCTCCCACGATGTGACCGCCTCGTCACTTAATAATTCAATAATGTCATAAATCGGATCTGTTTTTCTTTTCCATTCCAGAACCTCTTCGGCCTGGAACCTCGAAAGGAATACGCAATGATCACTCTCCACATTGATCCTGATCAGGCTAATCGGCATCTCTTTCTTCTCCTGTATCAGATAATAGCAAGCAGGCTCAAGCAACGCATACGAATACATAACTTCAGTTTTATACGATAAAAAAATCAGTCTGGGGTAAGTATCAGAACTTAAAGACTTGAACTAATGGGTAGTAGTAGTGTTGCTAAGCAGAATTAGAAAATTCCATAGGCGGATCACTTATTGAAATTACAAATAATGAACCTCCCGCCAAGTTTCTTTCCCCCAAAAGAATATGGTTTTTACAGAACATTAATACTTGCTATTGGAAATCAATGAGTTATATTAGCTGCTTGAGTTGTGGAAAACCAAAGGCAGCTTGCTAACTCCGGCTGCAATAGTTTTAAACGTAAATTCGCTGGCTTTTTAAGAATATGGCTAAAGAGAAAGAAACCCCGTTATTTGAGTACACTGAAGATTCCATCAAAAGTTTAGACTGGCGTGAGCACATCAGGCTAAGGCCCGGTATGTATATTGGTAAATTGGGCGATGGCAGCAGCCCGGATGATGGCATATATGTATTGGTGAAGGAAGTGCTCGATAACTGCATTGATGAGCATACGATGGGGTATGGCAGGCAAGTGGATTTACAAATCAAGGACAGTACTGTGACCATACGCGACTATGGACGGGGAATCCCGTTGGGGAAGGTGGTTGATGTGGTGAGTAAGATCAATACGGGCGCTAAATATGATAGCCGGGTGTTCCAGAAAAGTGTGGGTTTGAATGGGGTGGGCACCAAAGCGGTGAATGCCCTCAGTCAGTACTTCAAAGTCAGCTCTTTCCGCGAAGGGAAAGTGAAGACCGCCGAGTTCGAAAAAGGCGTTCTCATCACCGAGCATAAAGAAGGGAAATCTGCTGAGTCCAATGGCACTATCATCACCTTCGTACCGGATGATCAGGTTTTCCGTAACTTTCATTTTATCCCCGAATACCTGGAGAACCAGATCTGGAACTATTGTTACCTGAATGCTGGGCTCATCATCAATTACAATGGAAAGAAGTTCGTCAGTAAAAACGGTTTGCTTGACTTGTTGTTGCGAAAAACCAACGAAGATGAGATCAGGTATCCGGTGATCCACCTTAAGGCTGAAGACATTGAAGTAGCACTCACCCATAACAACGAGTATGGGGAAGATATCTACAGTTTCGTGAATGGCCAGTACACCACCCAGGGTGGAACCCATGTGGCTGCCTTCCGCGAGGCCTATGTGAAAACGATCCGTGAATTCTTTAAGAAAGACTTCGATACCTCCGATATCAGGCAGTCTTTGGTGGCGGCCATTTCAGTGCGGGTTCAGGAACCCGTTTTTGAATCGCAAACCAAGACCAAACTGGGCTCTCAGTATGTTTTTGAAGGCGGTCCGTCGATGAAGAATTTTGTAGCTGATTTCTTCCTCAGAGAACTGGATAATTTTCTTCATAAAAATCCCGCTGTCGCCGATGCCATCAAGAAGCGGATCGAGCAAAGTGAACGGGAGCGGAAAGATATGGCCGGTATCAAAAAGCTGGCCAATGAACGCGCCAAGAAGGCAAACCTGCACAATAAGAAATTGCGCGATTGCCGTTTGCATTTCAATATGGAACCGCCCGCGCGCAACAAGGAGCAGTACATCGCGCAGCAGTTGCTCACCACCATCTTCATTACGGAGGGAGACTCTGCGAGCGGGTCCATCACCAAGTCGAGGGATGTGGAAACCCAGGCGGTATTCAGCCTTCGCGGTAAACCGTTGAACTGCTTTGGGCTCACCAAGAAGATCGTGTATGAAAATGAAGAGTTCAATCTCCTGCAGCATGCCCTGAATATTGAAGAAGGGATTGAAGGCCTTCGTTACAATAACATCATTATCGCAACAGATGCCGACGTTGACGGTATGCACATCAGGCTGCTCCTGATGACCTTCTTCCTGCAATTCTTTCCTGACCTGATCCGCGATGGGCATGTGTACATTCTTGACACGCCGTTATTCCGCGTGCGGAACAAACAAGAGACGATCTATTGCTACAATGAACAGGAAAAGCAAAAGGCGATGAAGAAGCTGGGTGAGAAAGCCGAGATCACGCGCTTCAAGGGTTTGGGCGAGATATCCCCGGATGAGTTCGGACGATTTATCGGCCCTGATATCCGCAAACAACCCGTGATCCTTGAACAGCATACCCATATCCAGCAGTTGCTTGAATATTATATGGGCAAGAATACCCCCGAGCGGCAAGACTTCATTGTTTCCAACCTTCGCGTTGAACAGGATGAAGTGGAAGGAGTAGCTGCTGCTGAGCCTGTAACCGAGTAAACCTATTGTTGATTTTTTTTGATTCAATATGATCCACATTGTATTTAATACGGCAGATGTTGATGTTCTGAAACAAGCCATGGACATGGAAGCGTCTATGGCAGGCGAGGTGATCGAAATAAAAGATGATTATGCGGTTGGTCCCCTGACTAACCTCTACACAGAAGAGGGGCGGACCGCCAGGAATGCATGGTGGAAGCAGGTCCTTCAGGGCGGCGATTATGACGGGCTGGTAGAGAAAGGTGTAGTGAACGACGACGCAACCGCAGCCTTGCTGAAGGAAAAACTGGATGCCGACGAGGCAGAAGTGATCTGGATCTGGGCAGCGCAGAACAAACACGATGTAAGCGGATATTACTGGCTGATGAGCCAGTTGAAGGATTACCAGTCGCGCATTTTTATTCTTTACCTGAATAACCTGCCCTTCATCAACGAGAAGGGTCATATCTTTTACCCGGAGTGGATCCATGTAATCCCGCCGAAGGAGTTTCTTAAAGCAAGGAAACTGGCCCGCCCCATCACCTTATCAGAGTTTGAGGTGGATCCGGATGAGTGGAAGCGCCTTTGCGGCGAGGGTAAGATGGCGCGCATACTGGAAGGGGGTAAGAAACTGGCCCAGTTTGACGCCGATTATTATGATACTGATCTGCGGAAATTCATTACACCCGAATGGCAAAAGGCATCCAAGATCATCCACCAGTTCCTGCATAAGAATAAACAGACTACCGGCGACGCATTTCTGCTGTGGCGTTTGAAGTGCCTGATCGCAGAAGGGAACCTCGACGTTCAGGGCGACCTGAAAGGAATGAAAGACTTTGAGATCAAACTGGCAGGTAAGGCTGAAGCGGTTCAATCTTAGGTAAGGGAAGAGAAGAAAATCAAATAATTTTGCGGCAGAATGAGTGCAGCTAAAAACAAGATCAATGAAGTGAACACCATTGAAGCAGGTGTACACGGACAATATAAGAACTGGTTCCTCGATTATGCTTCCTATGTGATCCTCGAAAGGGCCGTGCCCGCGATACAGGATGGCCTTAAGCCTGTACAGCGACGGATCTTATTCGCCATGAAAGAGATGGATGATGGCCGTTTGAATAAGGCTGCCAACATCATTGGCCAAACCATGCAGTACCATCCCCATGGCGATGCCAGTATCCAGGACGCCCTGGTGAATATAGGCCAGAAAAACCTCATGATCGATACCCAGGGTAACTGGGGCGATAACCGCACGGGTGACGATGCAGCAGCGCCCAGGTATATCGAAGCACGCCTGAGTAAATTTGCCCTGGACGTGGCCTTCAATGCCAAAACCACTGAGTGGCAGTTGAGCTACGACGGCCGAAAGAAAGAGCCCGTGGCGCTTCCAATGAAATTTCCATTGGTGTTGGCTCATGGTGCTGAAGGTATAGCAGTTGGTCTTTCTACCAAGATCCTCCCACATAATTTCTGCGAACTGATCGACGCATCGATCAGGCATTTGCGGGGAAAAAAGTTTGAGTTGTATCCCGATTTCCTGACGGGTGGAATGATTGATGCCGATGCGTACAACGATGGCAAACGTGGCGGAAAGATCAAGTGCAGGGCACATATCGAGGAGCTCGATAAAAAAACGGTAGTGATCAGGGATGTACCCTATGGTGTTACCACTACCCAATTGATGGAGTCGATCGTGAAAGCGAATGACCAGGGGAAGATCAAGATCAGGAAAGTTACAGATAACACAGCCGCTGAAGTGGAGATCAGTATTGAGTTGGCACCCGGAATCTCACCGGATATCACCATTGATGCCCTTTATGCATTTACCGATTGTGAAGTAAGTATATCACCCAATACCTGCGTGATCCTCGACAATCGTCCCGTGTTTCTAGGTGCGAGTGACCTGCTGAGGATATCCACAGAGCATACAACGGAATTACTGAAGCGGGAACTTGAGATCAGGCTGGAAGAGCTGGAAGATAAATGGCACTATACTTCCCTGGAGAAAATATTTTTTGAAGAGAAAATATATAAGGAACTCGAAAAGAAGCTGAGCAGCTGGGATAAAGTCATTGAATCGATCGCCGTTGCATTTCAGCCCTTCCTGAAGAAAATGCGAAGGGATATCACAAGGGAAGATATCCTGAAGCTGACAGAGAAACCGGTTCGCAGGATATATAAGTTGGATATCGATGCATTGAATGAGCAGATCCGTTCCATTGAATCTGACATCAGGGATACCAAAAATCATTTAAAAAACCTGGTGGATTATGCGGTTGCCTATTTTGAGGACCTGCTGAAGAAATACGGAAAGGGCCGTGAACGCAGAACCGAGATCAAGCCATTTGATGTGATCCAGGCAAAGCATGTAGCCATTGCCAATGCCCGAATTTACGTGAACAGGGCGGAAGGGTTCATTGGTACCGGATTAAAGAAAGATGAGTTTGTTGCTGAATGTTCGGACCTTGATGATATCATTGTATTTACTCGCAGGGGTATTATGAAAGTGGTTAAGGTTGGGGAGAAGGTCTATATAGGGAAGGACATCCTGCACGTAGCGGTATTCCAGAAGTCTGATGAACGGCTGACCTACAACATGATCTATTCCGATGGTGAAACGGGCGTCTCCTTTGCGAAGCGTTTCAATGTGACTGGCATTACGCGGGACAAAGAATATGACCTGACCAAGGGTTCCGACAAAAGTAAAGTAAATCATTTTTCTGCCAATCCCAACGGTGAGGCAGAGGTGGTTACCATTGTACTGAGCCCCAATTGCAGTGCCCGAAACAAGGTGCTCGATTTTTATTTCGAAGCCATTGAGATCAAGGGAAGGAATTCCATGGGTAACCAGGTGACCAAGTATCCAATAAAGAATGTGAAGTTGAAAGAAAAGGGTCGTTCAACGCTCAGTGGGCGGAAGCTTTGGTTTGACGATAATTTTGGAAGGCTGAATACCGAAGAGAAAGGGGAGTACCTGGGCAGCTTCCAGCAGGAAGACTCCTTGCTGGTCATATACCACGACGGGCACTATGAGATCACGGATACGGAGGTCAACCAGCGTTTTGATGCCGACAAAGTCATAGAGATCGAAAAGTTCAATCCGGAAAAGATCGTCACCTCGGTATATTGCGATAATGAGAAACTGCAATTCAATGTAAAGCGCTTTAAGATCGAAACGCAGACCCTGAATAATAAGTTTTTCTTCATTAAAGAGGGTAATGGGAATTACCTGGAGGCGGTGACCAGCCATCCTGATCCTGTTATCCTTGTGAAATCCGGACGAGGTACACAGGCTCGATCAACCAAGATCAAGATCAACAATTTTGTTGAGGTGATGGGATGGAAGGCGGTAGGGAATAAGCTGGCAGACTTCTCCAAATCGACAGAATTTGAGTGGGTCCATAAGCCCGTAGAGAAAGATATACAGGGGGAATTATTCTAATTGGCGAATTGACGGATTAGCGGATTGGCGGATTGAAGAATCCGTTAATCCGCTAATCCGTTAATTCGCTAATCCCTATGCGATCCACTTGAACTGATAGTCGAGCGGCGCGTGAATGGAGGTTCTTTCAGCAATTTTCCTGAACCGCGCAGGAAGGGTCATCAGATAATCCCTGGCTCTCTCCGCTTTATCGGTCAGGCCGGTGATGTTGCCAATGTTCCACTCGTCAACCAGACTTTGCATAATGTCTGTATAGTCGATGGTGGTATAGACGCCGAGCCGCTGGGCAGCATCGCTGAAATAGCTAAAGGCAGAACCAATTTTTTCACCCTGCTGGCGGATAAAATGAGCTGGCATTACGATCTTCTTGCGCATCATGTCTTCGAAGGCAAGCATCATTTCACTGGGGTCGACTTCAAAAATATCTTTGATGAAACTTTTGTATGCCCTGGCGTGGCGCAGCTCGTCGGATGCGATCAAAGCGCATATTTTTGAAAGATGGTTATTGCCATATTGTTTGGCAAGGGTTGCCGTACGGCGATGCGAAATATTGGTGGCTAACTCCTGGAATGATGTATACACGAAATTCCGGTAAGGATCTGTTGCGGTTCCGATGTCAATGCCGTCAGCAATTAGATACTGCGTACTGATCTCCATCTGTCGCATATTTATCCTGCCTGAAAGATATACGTACTTGTTCAGCAGGTCGCCATGACGGTTCTCTTCCGCAGTCCACATCCTGATCCATTTACTCCAACCCTGGGGCTCCATCTTGCTAATACCTTCTACATCCATTAACCAGGATTCATAGCTAGGCAGGGCTTCTTCTGTGATGATATCGCCTACCAATACAACCAGATAGTCGTAAGGCAATTCCTTGCAAGCTTCCCTGAGTTCGGTAACCTCATCAAAAAAGCCGGATTGCGTACTATCGGGCAAGAGATCTGATGGTTGCCAGTTCTCTCCAATATCTTTTAAATACTCCGAAATGATGGTGTCCATCTTCTGGGCGAGAAAATTCATTACCTCAATTCTACTGGGTTGCAAACTCATATGTGCAAAAATAACTGATGATGACGGAAAAAGCTTAAAAACCGTGCCTCATATGATAATCATTGCCGTCTGATCCGGACGGTACCGTTGAGGGTGAAACTACTGGTCAGGAATATTTCGTGCCGGGTGGTTCCATCGTTGACGATCATGAGTGCGGTATTGGGAGGGATCGATCCCAGATTTTCGGCAAACATACTCAGGTCATGGGTGGTTGTTGTGCTGTCAAGGTGCAGGTAGAGATTGATGCCTTGAACGGACAGGCCCTGTTTTTGAAGAATGGGGACTTTATTGTAAAAGACGGAGATCGTATCGCCGTCTACACTTCCATTATCGTAAAATGTAATGCGCAGTGAGTCGGATTTTACGGTGATCTCGTTCGACAGTACTACTTTTCTTTCTTCAAATTTCACCACGGCGGGCGGTGGTGGCAATTTTTTTTCGACGGTGAGTTCGGGGATAAATACCACTTCTTCGGGCATTGGCTTCCATACGCGTTGCATAGCTACGGCTTCCTTCAGGATGCTGTCTGTTTTTTCCTCTGTGTCGAGGGTGAACATTAAATTGAGGTCCGGACAGGTGTACTTGTATTGCGGGTTGCGAAGGAAATATCCTTTGAGGTTACTCTTTGCTTTTGATGCAGTAAATGTGGCTTCGAAATCCATAATGCAGTTTACGGAGGGCTTTGAGTCATTGGTGCGGAAAAAAACAATGGGTACGTCCTTGAATTGCAGCAGCCGATTTTTAGAATTGTATTTACCCCTGATATAGAAGCTCTGATACTGGTTTTTGAAGTAGTAGCCCATCACACCCTCCACATCCTGGCCTTTCTGTTTGAGTATCAGTTCCGTAAGGTAATTATGGCTTTGGCCCTCGAGCATGATCTCCGCTTTGCCATACCAGCTTCCGCCGACTTTCTGCGCGGAAACCTGACCACCAAAAAGGATGAACATCAAAAAGATTAAATATCTCATGGGTAGTAATCTGGTTACTCAAATATATGATTTACATCCCTCATATCGGGGGGTTACTTGTGGATTCTTCTCAATTCCCTGTCGGCCTCCCTTTGTTTAATGCTTTCCCTTTTATCGTGCAATTTCTTGCCCCTGGCCAGGCCGATCTGGACCTTGGCTTTTCCGCTTTCTGAAAAGAAAATCCGGAGTGGTATGATGGTAAATCCTTTCTCTTTTATCTTGCCCATCATTTTTTTCAACTCTTTCCTGTTGAGCAAAAGTTTCCTATCGCGCACCGGGTTGTGGTTGGCGTATGTGCCCAATTCGTATTCTGAAATATGCAGGCTTTTGATGAATAATTCACTGTCCTGGAAGATACAATAGCTGTCGTTGAAACTCACTTTGCCTGATCGGAGGGATTTGACTTCTGTTCCTGTCAACACCATTCCCGCATCGTATTTGTCATCGATCTGGTATTCGAAATATGCTGAACGGTTCTTTATCTCCATTGAAGAAAATGATATAAAAAATGACCAGCCCTGTTAATTCTTGAACAGCAGCAGGAATTTCGCAATGGTCTCCTTCAGTTCCTTTCGGTGTGATATCACGTCGAGGAAACCATGCTCCATGCAGAACTCGGCGGTCTGGAAGCCTTCGGGCAGGTCTTTTTTGATGGTTTCCTTGATCACCCTCGGACCCGCGAACCCGATCATTGCCCCGGGTTCACCCATATTGATATCACCCATCATGGCAAAGGATGCGGTGGTACCTCCGTATGTTGGATCAGTGCACAGCGAGATGTAGGGGAGGCCCGCATCCGCCAGCAAAGAGATCTTGGCAAGCGTTTTTGGGAGTTGCATTAATGAGAAAGCCGACTCCATCATCCTGGCGCCACCGCTCTTACTGATGATCATCAGTGGCAGTTTATGTTCCAGGCAATAATCACATGCCCTGGAGATCTTTTCGCCCATGACGGACCCCAAGGATCCTCCGATGAAGTTGAAGTCCATACAACAGACCACTAACCCGAGGCCACCTACATTGCCAACGGCTACTGATATCGAATCGTGAAGGCCCGTTTTATCGTATGCTTCTTCAAGCCTTTTCTTGTATGGCTTCATGTCCTTGAAACCCAGGTAGTCGATAGACTTTACCTGGCTGAATAGCTCAGTATATTTCTGGTCGTCGAACAGTATTTCAAAATAATCTTCACTCCCAATCCGGTGGTGGTAGTTACACTGGGGACATACATAAAGGTTCTCTTTCAAGTCCTGGACGGTAGTGGTGAATTTGCACTGGGGACATTTTATCCAAAGTCCCTCAGGGGCATCCTTTTTCTCTGAGGTAGAGGTTAGGATACCTTTTCTCACCCTCCTGAACCAGCTTGAAGATTGCTCTCCTTTATTTGTTTCAGAGCCGGGAATGAAGTCTTCCTGATTAAACTCCATATGGCAATATACTGCAATTAGGCAATAGTGATGCTATTGTCGAGGTACACGTCCTGGGTGGCTTCCAGAATCTGCACACCCTCGTTGAATGGGCGCTGGAAGGCCTTTCTGCCCAGGATCAATCCCATTCCACCGGCCCGTTTGTTAACAACGGCGGTAGCTACTGAATCAACCAGGTCAGAACTTCCTTTTGACTCACCGCCAGAGTTGATCAGGCCCACCCTGCCATTGTAGCAATTCAGCACCTGGTAGCGTGTGAGGTCTATCGGGTGGTCGGTGGTAAGGTTATCGTACACCAGTTTACTGGTTTTGCCATGCTTGGTAGCAAGGTATCCGCCATTGTTGGTGGGTAGTTTCTGTTTGATGATATCTGCCTGCAGGGTCACGCCAAGGTGGTTTGCCTGTCCGGTAAGGTCGGCAGAAGTGTGATAATCTACGCCATCCACTTTAAAACCGTTGTTCCTGGTATAGCACCACAAGATGGTCAGCATACCCAGCTGGTGGGCATACTCAAACGCTTCGGCAACTTCTTTCAATTGTTTTGCACTTTCTGCAGAACCCCAGTAGATCGTTGCGCCAACGCCAACGGCGCCCATGTCCCATGCATTTTTGATAGATCCAAACATAGTCTGGTCGTACTTATTGGGAAGGCTGAGAAATTCGTTATGATTGATCTTAACGATAAAGGGGATCTTGTGAGCGTACTTGCGGCTCATGATGCCCAGAACGCCAAAGGTGGAGGCAACGCCATTACACCCGCCTTCGATAGCAAGTTTCACAATATTCTCAGGATCGAAATAAATAGGGTTTGGCGAGAATGCAGAACCAGCACTGTGCTCAATACCCTGATCAACGG
>Ga0164293_10003113_pt1 | contig 14145 bp, 9 predicted proteins | sample GEODES118metaG_FD_111487 | JGI IMG/M metagenome (GOLD analysis project Ga0164293, IMG submission 111487) | Eutrophic lake water microbial communities from Lake Mendota, Wisconsin, USA - GEODES118 metaG | ecosystem: Environmental > Aquatic > Freshwater > Lake | place: USA: Lake Mendota, Wisconsin...
CTTATTGCTCTGGCCTGCTCCCTGCTATTTTCCATTTCCTCGTCGGTTGAAGCTGGATTTTTACTGGTCTCCTCGGCAAGATTTTGGAGATCCTCAACTTTTTTAGTAAGAGAAATAGGGTCGAAATTATCATCAGGCTCTTCGGAACCAGCTTTTTTTCTATAAGCTAGAAATTCTCCTTCAGATCTAGAAAATATAAGATCATCCGATCCAAATATTTCTTTCAATGAAATAGCAGGATCTATAGATTTAAAATATTGTGAGGTCTCTCTAAATACATCTTCTAATTTAAGTGGTACCACCTCAGCTCCCTTTGGCAATAAAACAACCTCAGGACCTGCATCACCAACTACACCCATGCCACCCTCTTTTACCTCTCCGCCATTTTTAAATTTAGGTAATGATGATAATATCGAGGTTAAATCTGCTGGTTTTCTTTCGCCCTCAGCTTTAGCTGGTTTAAAAATAGAAAGTATTTTTTCCGAACTGGTTTTGCTTTCTATATTTTGTTCTGCTATTCCCTTAACGAGTGAATCCAATTTCTTTCCTATGTCGGAACCAAGATTAATCTGAGAAGAAGATTTTTCTATTTTTTCAAATACAGAGTTTTGTGCTTTCCCGATTCTATCAGGGATAGAATCAAATTTATCCAGACTACTAGATATCTTACCAATCATCTGGTCTTGTTTTTTCATAAAGGTATCTAGATTCCGGCCTAGATCCAATATGGCTGATTCTGGAATTTTATTAGTTGGCACGTATTATATATCCGGTTACTTCACAGAGGGATTTACCAGGTTGAACACCTGTACTTTTCCTCCATCCGTCATAGCTTCCTGATTTTGTTTTTCTATTGCATCGTTTAATTTATCGATCCAAAGTTGGTATTCCCAATATGGTATTCCCTCAACCCATTCAGGGTCAAGCCTATATTCATGCCATAGCCTGAACTTAATATCAAAGAAGTTCGCTAAAGATATCTGAAATAACGAAAAGAGATCTGTATCCGCTGGGAAAGGTTATAGCAGCGGCGACCTCGGCACCGCAATTGCATTTTAAGTTAAGATGTGGTTTAGTACCTACTTTAATTTTTTCACTAAGCTCAAAAACCAAAGAATATTCTTCTTTACTCCAATAATCAATTTCCCTCATTTTACTCATTATGGTGGAATCGCTAAGCTCTCTCCACTCAGGAAAAATGAATGGAGCTATTTTTTGGAAGCCCTCGTCCATTTCAACACCCTTTCTTCTTTGCGATCCAAAAAATTCTGAGATTCTTTCCATTACACCGATTGATGGTATAGTCATCTCAACTTTTTTACCCGTCTTTTTAATTGTGAATGAAAATGATGCTGTCTCCTGGATATAATATTTCATGATATTATCAGGTATCTCGTATCTTGATAATACACCTGTTCTTAATTCAATCCCGTTAGCCAATAAGCAATCTTTCTTTTCGCAATCTGTCTTTGGTTGGAGAACGATTCTGTTTTCACCCTTTATAAAGGTCAAATCACGGATTGCCAAAACTATATAGAATCTATCCTCATACTTAAGGTCTTTATAGGAAACTACACCACCATCGCCAAACATTATCCTGCTACACTTATCGAGTATGTAATTGAGCTTAGATTCGATATCAATTAAATCTCCTTCGTCTATTGAAGAAAAGTGCCTAATTTCTTTTACCTCAGCAGCTATAATAGCAATCTGAGTATCATGAGGATAGAATAATCCCTGGCTTGGCAGTAGATGTAAAGGAAGATTCTTCCAGCCATTTTGCATTGCTAGAACTTTATTGTGTTCCATCTGCTGTGCAGAGATGGATTTACCAAGCGGTCCTTCCGGTTTTTTTACCACAGGAGCTTCCTCTTCGATAGGCTCTTTATTATCTAATTCCGGTGATTCTGGCAATTCATCATACTTCAAGCCCCCGGTTTTTTCTTTTTCTTGCAGGATTCTTAATGCCTCATCAGCATCACTTCCAGATATTAAGTCTCCTGGGGATAAATTAAATTTAGATGTCATGGTTCTTTTTGGTATAGTTATATAACCACCCAGCAAAAAAAGGGCAGATTCGTTTTATTTTATCGAATCTGCCCAGATAAGTTTCTAAATATCTTATAGGAAAAGATCTTCCCAATAATCTGCTTTCCATTCCAGCGTAACTGTATAGATAGCATTACCTTGATCGTATGAAAGAGGCATCTCGTTGATTGAAGAAGCAATAAAGCAAGAAGGTATACGTATTCTTCTGAAAACATCACCCCTTTTATTAAAGATAGAGATAAGCATAGATCCAACATAATCAGTTTTAAGACCCATGGCTCCAGTAAGTGGATTGTAAATAAGATCTGCCCATTGTCTGAGAATCTTATAAACGGTCATAGAGTTTGTGTCGTCCAAGTTGACCTCAAATACTGTAGAAAACTGCAAATCTGATGTTGAAGGCTCACCTCCAGCATAACGACGACTTGCGAATTTGTATTTTTGTTCAACTGGTGAAGCTGGTGCAATATCAACTGCTAAGCCTTCAATGCTTTTAATTTGTTGGGTTAAAATGCTTTCTCCCTTAAAAGTTCTTGACGCAGCAACGATTCCATTAGGAGGTGTTATTAAAACCTCGAACTGATTTAGAAAGACTGGTTCGTAGTTGAAAAGTCCTGCTTTTGAATTTGTAAAGTGTGGTAAACCGGCCATGCCTTTTGTTTCCTTTTATTTTTACAAGAATAGATCTTCCCAGTAATCAACTGCCCAACCAAACTGGGAAATTTCATAAACTGCTTCTCCCTCTTCATAGTTAAGGGGCATAGGGCTAATAGGCTTAGTTGGGAAACAATCGATACATCTAACTCGACGATAAACATCGCCTTGTTTGTTAAACATACTGATAGTCATAGATCCAGCATAATCCCTTTTCAGGCCTTGTGCTCCAGTGACTGGATTGTAAATCAAATCACTCCATTGACGAAGAGTTTTAAAAACGTACATAGAGTTTTTGTCATCCAAGTTCACGTTAAAGTTCATTGAAAGATCCATGTAAGTTGTCGCTGGCTTTCCTCCCGCATAGTTACGCTTGGCAAACTTATACTTTTGGAAAATAGGTTCTGGGGTTTTATCCAGTGTTAATCCAGAGATGGATTTAACATGTTCCAAAAGTAAATTTCCTCCCGGCACCGAAGCTGGTGGAATGATTATAACCTCGAACTGGTTTAGAAAAACCGGTTCAAAAAGGTTTAATGCAGATTGCGAGTTTGAGTAGTGAGGTAATCCTGCCATCTATTCTTTATTTTATGTATATATCATTACCAATCGAAGAACCTAAACGAAAACATTTTACGTTTGTATATATAATAAAACCAGCAAGAGGTATAAATGGAACTAGAGATATTAAGGGAAAAATACAAGGATTTAGTAGAAGGTACGATAAAGTCAAACACATTTCCTAAATGGTGTAAGAACAGAAAGGATCTTTACGATAGATTAATGGCTGAATCCGAAGTGATTAATGAGTTATACCCAGAAGCAGGTATACTTCAGCGGATGAACTACCTATTCTCGGATAAGAAGATAAATCTATGTGAATGCGGCAGACCAAGAGGATGGAGAAATCTTAAGAAGGGATATAATAAAACATGTGGAAATTTGGAATGCTCCACCAAATGCAATGTTGAATCGGTTAAAAATTTTTATCTAGAGAATTACGGAGTAACACATTTATTTGCAACCAAGGAATTCCAGGAGGATTTCAAGAGATCGTCTATAGAAAAGTATGGAGTGGATAATCCGGGAAAGAGTGAAGATGTTATAGAAAAGATTAGAAAAACCAACATTGAGAGATTTGGTGAAACCAGCTGGCTAAAGGTTAAGAAGAATAGGGATTACATCTCAGAGAGGATCACGGAGTCTAATTCTAAAAAAAGAAGCGATCTTATAGAAAAACATTCAATCCCTATAGAGGTATTAAAAACCGGATATGGTGACGATCAGGCAACAATCTACTGCAAAGAATGCAATCAGGAGAGTTCCTTTTCCTCTTCGTTTTTCTCAAAGAATATCTCAGCAGGTATAAACCCATGCTTGACTTGTAACCCCAAGCTTGTATCCGAATCCAAATCAGAAATTGAGGTATACGATTATATAAGGAGTATCTACAATGGAGGTATTATAAAGAATTATAGGAACATATCTATAGGCAAAAAAGAAATAGACATTTTTTTACCTGACCTAAATATTGCTTTTGAATTTGATGGGGTATATTGGCACAGCGAGATATTCAAGGGAAAAATGGGGAATCTCTCAAAAAAGGATTTGCTAAAAGACAAAGGAATATCGGTATACAATATATGGGAGGATGATTGGATATTAAAAAAAGATATAATGAAAAGCAGGATATCTTCTGCTATTGCTAACGGGTATAGAATATATGCAAGAAAATGTACAGTTTCGGCTATGACTCCTTCGGAAGAAAGGGAATTCCTGGTAAATAATCATATACAGGGATACGTTCCATCCAAAATAAAGATAGGACTATATTACGAGAATAATCTTGTTTCTATAATGACTTTTGGATCAAGAAGGAAAGTACTAGGTCAAAATAGCGAGTCAGGAAAATACGAGATGCTTAGATTCTGTAATAAATTAAACACGCAAGTTATAGGCGGTGCATCTAAGCTATTTTCCCATTTTATAGCTAATTATAATTTTAGCTCGGTTACATCATATCAGGATAATGATTGGCATGCAGGTAATCTTTACGAAAAGCTAGGATTTGAGATGATAGAAAAGCCTAAGCCAAATTATTACTGGTGCAAAGGAAATATCAGATTCCATAGATTCAACTTCAGAAAAGATAAACTAGTTAGCGAAGGAGAAGATCCAAATTTATCGGAAAGCGATATAATGACGGCCAGAGGATATTACAAGCTCTGGGATTACGGTAATTATAAATGGGAATACAAAAATAAAGGCTTAGATCAAATCTAAGCCTTTATTTTTATAATTGTTTATTGTGATGTATTATCCAAAGGTTGTAAATCCGCCAGAAGCAATACCACCAGTTTTTGTTACAGTAATTCTATTTACAAATTTCTGTATTCCTCTTGCTGGTTCTATTATGATATCGATAATACCCATGTTCATATCAATGACTGCAGGGGTGTTGTTAGAAGCGTCCATAATAGCCTGGTAAGCATAAATACCTCCAGCTGATCTAACTCCGTCAAGATAATTGTCTACCAGTGTCTTAATTTCAAGACGTACTGAGTCCTCATTGAAGTCAAATAAGTAGTTAGAAAGGATTTGGATGGTATCAGTCTCAACGCTGATCAAAAGATCACGAACGTGAACCAATCCAAATGCAGAACTAACTTGCTGATAAGCAGTATTGTTACCAAAGATAACTACACCTAATCCTCTTCTTTTGATAACCGGATTTAATCCAAAAGGCTCTAAGTATCCTCTGTCGTCATCTGTAAAGTCATATTCAACGCCTACTACATTTGCACCCGAGATAACACCTCTTTTTTGTCCTGCTACGATAGCATAAGGTTGTCCAGCTGAGAACTTAAGAACGAAGTTATTCGAAACGTAAGCTGCAGGAGGTACATTCAGATTTCTGTTATTCTCTCTTATAGTGATATAAGGAGTATAGAAAGCTGCAAATTTAGAACCTTGTGCTTCTGAAGGAAGACTGAAAGTGTAACTAGGGTTCAATGCAAGATTACCACCGTCTGTAATGTATCTAGCTTGTAAAGCTGGATATGGATCAGTAGCAGTAGGTGCATCAGTAAATCTAGGATCAGTAGATGCTCTGAATTGAGCCATAGAAGGAGCATTAATCAAAGCCAATGCTTGTTGTCTTCTCTGAGCCAATAAACTCAACTGGTATTTAGAACTAGGAAGTATCTGTCCGCTAAATGTATCGATGATATAACGGTAAGCAATAACGTCTTTAGAAGCAAGTGTTGCTGCTATGCTAGTTGTATACATTACATCAAGGATTTCGCTTATTCTAGCATCTGTTCCATTCGGACGATGGTAGTCGGTCATTGTAAATCCTCTTAGATAGGTAAAGTCGAAAGATCTAGTAAATTGTGGAATAGACTTGAACTTCTGAACTCTGATACCATTTGTACCATTCTCTGAGTAAGAATAATAAAGTATCGGACGAGCAGTCGTAACTCTAATAACTCCCTCTGTAGTTGTTTGACTAACTGTTAATACCTTAGTTAAACGATTTTGTCTATTAGTGTTTCCTACTGTGCAGATATCAAGGTCTGTAGAAACCAATAGGTCGCCAACAGAGATTGGTGAATCAGGAACTGAAGAACAGGTAAATGTAACAGAATCAACCTTGGTGATAACGTTAACGAAGCTGTTAATAGATCCAACATCTGAAATAATGTCGAATTTACCAGCGCTAACTGGTGTTCCTACGTTTGCAGAAGAATAGGTTGCTCCAAATGAAGCAACATCAGTTTGAGTTGTTTCACCCAATGAAACATTAGAGTATGCACGGGTGTAAGAAATACCAAACTGATCTTTATCTACTGTCGTAGAAGATTCAATGTATCTGATTTGTGATCCTGAGCTATTCAGCCAATAGGTATCTCCATCTTGCAAATTCTTAGAAGAAACGTCATAGTAGAGTTGGCTATTTGATCCGCCTACTAAGGTGTATGCTGTTCCACCAGGTATTGCAGGGCCAGTAGCTCCATTAGGTGATGAAACCACGTCTCTTGTAACTGTATCCCATACACCAAATTGGTAAGCATTATTGAATAATGTAGGATCTGTGCTTGGATTTCCTGCTTCAGCTTCATATCCGGTAAGCTGGTAGGAAGGTGTAATCCTAATTCCCTGTGCGTAATAAGAGGAATTATCCAAAGGATGTGTATAGGAAATTCTTAATTGTCCAGATACCTCAGTAACAGCTTTAACCTCCAATTTAACGTAATCAAACTCGTTGAATAAGTTGATTGTTGGTCCGCTTAATCCAGAGATGCCTGTAACTTGTCCAACGATATAAGCATCTTCAGAAGCTGTAACGGTAAGGAAGTTCTGTAAAGCAAGTCTAGCACCAGTTGGTCCAGTAGCATTGGTCTGAAGATAGTGTAATCCACCATCTGTCAGGTCAAAGCTGAAAGGGTTGAAATAAGATGCAGTCATACCAGCAGATCCACCAGTAGTTCCATTAGCTATGAAAAGAGTACCTGATGCTAATCCGGTTCCGGTTGCTCCTGTTGCTCCGCCAGATCCAGTTACTCCATATACGTTTTGCGTATAAAGTAAATCTGCCAATAGCGGCTGATAGTAACTTAGGAAGTTAAGGTTAGGACTAGAAAGATCACGATCACCGGTTAATTCATCGATTAAATGATTACCAACAAGATCTATTCTAGAAGCATTGTTGCAGATATCATCCATTGCCTGTTCATTTACTGCACAGAATAAGCCTGTTGATGCACTGTTATTATTAACCAGGGTTTGGATGTATTGGTTAACACCATTTAGATCCACGAAGTCAGGAATAATACATCCGGTTACGGTTGTTACTATATTAACGTCTTGGTTATTCAAGAATGAATCCATTCTTGATTTAATAAATCCATTAGGAGTAAAATATGAGCTCCATTTAGGATCTAAGCTTAAAGCAGTGTAATCTGTCCAGTCTCCGCTAATAGCAATGGCGTCAATAAAATAATCCTCTACATAATCATATGGATTCATAAAGGAAGGAACGTTGTTTGCCCCGTACCAATCTATTGCAAAGATGTTATATCCTAGCAAAGGTGCTGTAGAATCAGTAGATTTTCTTAGAATAATGGACATTGGCTTTTGACCAAGGTTTACAAAATTCAGAAGATAGCTTTGATCTACTACAGATCTTGTTGCCAAGAAGTATTCGGGGTCTGCATACCAAAGGCGTTCTTTATTGTAGTATGAGCTATAAAGTCTTTCTGTTAAGACTCCATTTGCTTCTTCCGTATCTACGGAGTAACTACGATAAGGAACGATATCAGGATTAGAGCTATCCAGATCGTTATTTAATCTCAATAGATTTAGTGCAAACACCGGTCCTTGCTGTAAACAAGTTAAGATCGATCTTTGAAAGAATGATCCCTTATTTTCAAGACTTCGGTCTATTTCACCAAAAATTGCCACTGCGGTTTTAGCATCTGGTAAGAATACCGCTGTGTTGAAAGGACCTACATTTGAGAATCCCACTACCAAACGAATCGTTTGCGAAGTTAAAACTACGCTTTGTGACGAGTCGAATTCTAGGGTATAAACTCCTGAGGCCTTGAATTGGGAAAGATCAATTTTGACTTTTTGTGCCATTCGTGACTATTTATTTTCGCTTTATATATCTTGCATTTGCCCGTTATTTAAAGGCAACAAGACTTGTTGCTATATATCAGTCCTCCGTCTTGGTTATTCGGAGTTTCTAGATCAAATCATTGAAACTCTTAAAATCACCACCCTGCTTGGTGTTGTATGAGGGTCTTCCCCAGGGATCTGCCGGTGGAGCATTATCGTCCTGAAGCTTACTTTCAATCATCGATTTATAATCCTCGAGTCGTAGGTCATCGTACAATTCGCCAGCCAATTGTGAAAATTCTTCGCTATCAAAGATTGCACCAAGATTCACAACTGTCATTGCTACATCATCATGCGATCCCATTCCAGAGTAGGATCCCTTATTATTCATACCGAATGTAAACATTTCGGGTATTGTATATTTCTGATCATTAAGCATAACCCTGTTTTTCTTAACATATGTTCTAAGGTTTTCACAATATTTTAGCTTAACTTTATCGTTTGTATATCTTATACCAGGCTTTAATTGTCTTGCATTTTCAGATTGTTTGGTAAAAACAAATATTTCCTCGTAGAAATCCTCATTGCTAGTCAATTTTTCAAATAGCAATTCACCTTTAAAATTCATCTCAACGAGTAGCTTAATATTATCAGATCCAAATACCTCTAGACACATTACTTCTAGGAATTTTTTAAGATCCTCTAATTTCATCTGATTGTCCCTTAATATACCAACCTGTAATAATCCAAAGAAATCGCTTTCATCCTGGAAATCGTTTTCATCCATTTCTTGTATGACCTGCTTGGGTAAGGGAACAACCTTAAACATATTCACAACTGTAAAATCCCCACTGTTGCCCGCAGCAATATCTACGCTAAAAACAAACTTTCCTCCACTCTCGATTATTGAATCGACATCAAATTTAGGGTGCCATGAAAGATTCTCATAATTGAAATCCCTGTCATGCAGTGGTCCTATCTCTTTCCAGATATATTCAGCTGAATTGTTTTTTATTCTTTTAAGATCTGTAGAATCAAGAAGTAAGGAGGAAGAACTTAAAAACTGATTACCGTACTCCTGGTTAAATAGTTCCTCTGAACCAAGGTTAGCTATCTCATTTTGCTTCCATTTTTCATCTCTACCGGGAACTTGCCACCAGTCAACTCTAATTGGGTAAAATGTGTTTTCCCCCTCTAGAGCAGATTGATATATCTCGTAGAATTTATTCATCCCGTTAGGTGTTGAAGTAATAATAATTCTGGATACCTTTGATGAGGAAACCGTAGGATAAGTTGATCTAAAGAATGATTCTATAAAGTTAGGATGAATGTGTGCAAACTCATCCATGTACAGAAAATGAATAGTAAAACCAATAGCTGATGTTTTCGTAGTTGTTTTTGCGATTGCTCTGCATCCATTATCGAATTGCATTTTCATTACATTATTAACTATCATCCCAGGTTTAAGGAAAAAAGGAAGGCCTCTGACGATCGCTTTAATCTTATCCATAAGTTCTATAGCTGTATCACCGACGTTAGCCAATATCATGGCATTTTTGTCGTGATTGAATAATAGATACCAAACTAGAATAATAGATGATGTGATGGACTTACCAACCTGTCTGGGTGCCAAAAATACATTGAACCTATTTTTCTGGTACTGATTTAACACAGATACCTGATAATCTCTAAGTCTAATATAGTTTAAGCCATCGTCAGTCATGACCTGGCAATATTTAGCAAAGTAGACTGCGCTTTGTGCACACTTCTTTACTTCATCTAACTCCTGTGGGCTGTATTCCCAGATTACATTGGGAGCTTTGTATTCTGGATTACCATCAAAAAATGGGTTGGAGATCTGCTTAAAATCCAGACCCTCGTCATCAACAAGTCTTAATAACTCATCGACTTTCTCCGTTGTCCATACATTTGTGTTTTCCTGCTCAGTCTGCTGCTGATTAGTGGTATTTGTTTTTGGAGAACCAAAAACATTAGTGGCCGGCTGTACATTGCCAGCTGATGGTTGAAATCCACCGAATGGGCTCGTACCAACGACCTGTTTTTTCTTTTTTCTGTTGCTTCTCATGCGATTTATTAATTAAATAGTTCATCGCCAATCTGTATATCGTCATCTAATTTAGAAGTAGATTCCTTCTTATTTTCAATCTTTTTCTCCATTTCTGTTCGAAGTTTCCTTCTAGCATCTACCGTGGTCATTTCATCCTCCTCCTCAACATCTTCGTCAGGTATATCCTGGATTTCACCCGATAGCATTCCTTGGAGATTTTCCATCAACGATTTAGTTCCTCTAGTCTTTATCCCTCCGTTAGCAGATGATCCTCCTATTGATGTACCGAAAGTATTAGGGTCAACTGAAAGGCTTCCATCCTCCTCTTCTTTAACTTGTGCTGCACCGGCAGCCATTTTCTGTTCAGATTCTATCTTGAGTATCTTATAGCTTTCCTCCATCGATTTAACAAAATTCTGGTATTCCTTAGAATAGCTAACAAGTTGTCCCTGTAGCTGTGCTAGTACCTCCAGCATTCTGGGTTGCATATTTCCCATTTCTATTTCCTCCATAATCTTAAGAATAGCGTGCTGTGTTGTTTTCATTTGCAGCAATATGGAAGAGAGATGCATGTTATCGATCTTTTTCTTCTGAGATAGGTGATCCGTATTTCCACCTAATTCACTGCCATAGTAAAAATTAACCATCTGATCCAGATAGTTCTTGGAATCACTCATTGCAAGGATCTGCTCCTTGGTAAAATCCATAGGAGTCAGGCTTTTCATAGATGGCATTTCAGTAGGATCTAAACGATCTATAGCAAAATGGTGTCCATCCTCTAGTAAACTATCTAGAGAATCCTTGATTTTTTTTTGCTCCTGCTTTGCAGGATCTAGTTTTCTTCTTGGCATAAGATTATCGATTTCTTGCGATTCTTGACATTTTCAATTTGGGTTTAGCGTTGTCTATAAAGATTGCATTCTGTGCATCTCTAACAACATTTTGGTTTAAAAATATTGATTGGCGTTCTATATCTATCATTCCGCTCATCAATCTCAGATTAGACAGCCACATAGGTCCGGTATAAACCTTGTATGCAAACTCCTGAGTTCCGTATAAAGGATTGTCATTATCGGTGATAATGCTGGATGGTGCTGCAAAGGTATATGTCTGTATTAATGTTCTTATATCCTCGTGCACCTTAACTAAACCTGATCCTTGATCAGCTGGTATGCTCGGATCGGACGCTATAGCCCAAACATTAACTCCTAATTGTTTATACTTATTAGAGAAGTTAACGACCACGCCATACCAACTACCGTAGTCATTCTCATATTGTAAAGCTGAATTTATTTCAAGCCCATTGATTCTTATTAGGAAAGATCCCTGATTGATATAGCTAGTTACAGCCGGAGTGTTTGATCCGGAGTGAACCAGATCTATTCTTAATCCTGCTACATAAGGTATTCCCTCACTATCAAGTTCTGAGTATAAGCCTGAAAGTAGATTTCTAGATTGGGCTTTTTGCATTCTCCAAACCTGTGTAGTGCTTGGTGTCAGTGGTGAAGGTCTAGCTATTTTAAATTTATACTCATCTATAACTTCTAGAACTCTAAATCCACCAGAGAAGTTAATATCCCCTTTGATAGCTACATACCCTTCAGGATCTGAGTCATAGGCTATCCATTTTTGCAATTTATGGAATTTAGGGAATGTTGTATATGTTACAGTTGTTTCGGTGATCTCATCGATAGTTATAACTAAAGGAAGAGGTGCTTTTGGAGCAAATGCTGTCTTGTCCAAATAATTCCTAATATTGAACCAAGCGGTGTAAGATGCTTCACCAGTTGCACCGATAGAAGGTAGGAATTTATAGACCCCAGCGGTTCTATATTGATTTGGCTCATATTCGAATTCACTATCGCTTACAAAAGCTGCATTTAGATCGTAATAGTTATTCAATACTATAGTCCAGTTATTATTTAGCTCGTAATCAACCACAGGTAATCCTGGATATAGATAGGATCTAACTGGATCACTTTCAAAAGCGGTATTAGCTACGAAATATTGCTGTGGCTTAGTAGCTCTTTCCTCCTGACCTTTTACTTCAGCACCAAATAGTCCCTCGGTAGTTAAAGAAATACCATCCAATTCCTCTTTATAAGCAGGATCTTGGAAATAAGTGTTGCTCTTAGGTTCATATTTCTTAAGCTCTATTTTAAAATAAACCGGCTGGTTCATAAAATCTCTAAAGAAATAAGTTGAATTTATCTCATAAATCCTATTCGTTAGAGGGAAATAGATAATATCTCTTTTTCTAGGTTGTGATCCCTTGCCAAAGGCAGATTCAAAAACTGATTTATCTATATGAATCTCGAATGGCTCCTCGAACTGTAGTCCAAATGGATCGAAATTAATCTTATTATCCGGAAATTGGTTATTAGGAACCATTACCTTTACACATTGCTCATCAACAACGTCGTAAACCGTATATTCTTTTAGAACAACATCCTTGCCTCTGGCTTGGGGTTGAACCGAATAATAATTAACTTCGAATCCGAATACCTTATTAACTATCTTGGAAAGATCGCTATATAGGTTTATTGCCGTGTTAACTGCGTAGGGTCTAAATGTAAAAGGCTTATCATCGAAAATAATAGGTCTATTGCTCTTCTCATTACTACAAGCTGGAGCAGGTCTTTTATATGTTAAACCTACAGGACCCAGAGGTTCTGGCTTATATGTTACATCCAATTCAAACGAAACTATAACAACATTAGGGTCAATCGGTTCATCGGTCTGATAAATAATCGTTCCATCGTCATTATATAAAACAGAGGTGAATCTGATCTCCGGATAAAAAGGTAGATCTGGATCCAATGGTATTTCAAATAGAGCAGCTTTGTTTCCGGATTGCCAGCTTCTTGATGGTCCAGATCTTGCACTTCCGACATTCTCCCAGAGACTCCAATTTTTACCATCCGTACTATATCTAAAATCTATAAGGATATCTTCTGAGTCAATTATAGGACCGACATTAGTAACTGTACCTGTATCCAACACCCAACCATTAAAAGAGATAAGATTTCTGTATGGTGTGTCCCAGGTTAGAACCCTATAATTACCTATATAGGTAAAATTGAGGGCAGAATCTAATTGTTCCAGTCTTAACTCATAGGAAGCAGTGTCCACACAGGGTCTGTAGTAAGTAGCATTATTTACTATGTGCTCATGATATTGATCGCAGCCTAGTTGGAGTGCTCTTGCCCATGCAGCACCAGTAGTTCCGTATATGTTATCTGTGGATGTATCAGGGTATTTTCTTGTATTTTCTAGCCCATCCTGATAGGCAAACCGGGGATCTGTTATATTTCTCTGGTCGCCTTCTCCGTTATAAACTGGAAGGCCTTTTTTTGGGAAACGATTTTCTGGATAGAAGGTCATTATGAGACAGCTCTTTAGCTATATATCCACACAAAAAAGGTGCCTTCTTTTCAGAGGCACCTTTTCTTATTTTTTAAGGTAAGTGTTCCATGCTACCTCATGGAAAAAATAGAGTAGTGGTTTTAATAAAAGATCACCTGCAGCAAAAGATGCACCTATAGTAAGATCTCCAGTAAAAAAGAATGCTATTCCAAAACTAACTAGTGTACCGAGTATACGATAAGTTATTGTCTTTATTAAAGGGACTTTAATTATCATAGGCCCATTTCTTTTCTGATCTTGGTAGCAGATATCTGCTGGATTTCGCTAGGAGCTTGTAATTGCTCTACCTTATAGCCAACATCTCTGCCATAATAAACACCTTCGATATC
>Ga0164293_10003114_pt1 | contig 14141 bp, 16 predicted proteins | sample GEODES118metaG_FD_111487 | JGI IMG/M metagenome (GOLD analysis project Ga0164293, IMG submission 111487) | Eutrophic lake water microbial communities from Lake Mendota, Wisconsin, USA - GEODES118 metaG | ecosystem: Environmental > Aquatic > Freshwater > Lake | place: USA: Lake Mendota...
AAATAATAAACCAACACGAGCTGAAATTAACGATATTGGCACAGCGGTGTTTCAAGGAACGGATGTAGTGATGTTGTCTGCTGAAACAGCAGTTGGAAAATATCCAATTCAAGCCGTGCAAGCGATGAAGAAAACCATTGTCTCAACAGAAAAATATAAAAAAGAACACATCAGTTTATTTAAAAGTAAGACTAAAATTAATAATGAACCGGTTAAGGCGATCGCACTTGCAATCAAAGACATTGCTTACAACATAAAAGTTGAGGCCATCATTGGCTTTTCGGTGACTGGTAATACCGCACGATTAATCTCAGCCATAAGACCTTCTGCAAAAATTATAACTATTTCTCCAAATATAAATATCTCAAGGCAACTTTCATTACTGTGGGGTGTCACTTCTATTACTAATAAAGATGCTAAAAACTGGGTTCAGATGATGAAGATTTCAAAACAAATTATTAAATCTAAAAAATTAACTAAAGTAGGCGGTTATGCCATTATCACTGCAGGTTTACCTTTTGGGAAGTCAAAGATGACTAATATGATCAGATTATATCAATTGAGTAACAATTAATAAAATCTACAGCTTAAATATGATAGCTGATTATTTTATGCTTTAGTAAGTGAGATTAAATCTATATCTTTTTAACTACAGACGTTAGGATCAAGGTCTTTGAATAAAAAAATTCTCGATGGCGAAAAATAAGTATGTAGAGTGCTCGGGGAAACAGAATTATAAGGAGAGTCAAACCGACCAACCTCTTTGTACCCATAGTTTTCTTTAAGCGACACTATTGTTTGCATCATATATCTATCACCAAAACCAAAAAACACATCAATCAATGCATGTTTGTTGGAAATCTTGGCATCTCAAGACCTTCGGCCTGATGATGTTCTGTATTTATGACAAGGATATTATACGACGTTTCATTATCAAGTTTTCTAAAAAAAAAATTATTGACTAGAAAAATTTAAAAAAATTCTCCTAAATCTTTAATGTCAAACGATTTTATATGGCGAAAATCAATTGTTGATCCTGACCTAAACAGTCTACCCTTAAAGGAGTCGTAGTTTTGATCAATAGGTTCAATTATTTTGTTACGATGAAAAAAATAGTCCATATGTTTCATTGGCATGTTTTTAGGTGTTATATGCATAGCTAAAGATTTCCTAGTTTTATTTTTATCTAAATGAGGAAGCCCCCCATGCAACGTTGCTGGATGCCAAATTATTAAATCACCCTTTTTAACTTTGCAAATTATTTTTTGCAGTCCCCCCCTCGCGGCCATTGAAATTAACTCTTCATTATAAGCATTAAAGAGCGGAGTTGAAGATGGAGGTACATCCATTTCTGGAAAAAACTTTTCCTTGAGCGCGCGTAGGCTTGGCTCTGGAAGCTTATGGCTACCTTTAATCACAATTAACGCTCCATTATTTTCATCAACATCATCTAAAGCGGCCCAAACACCCATATATCCACCAACTGTACCTGAATAAAAATAAGGAGTATCTCGATGAAGTGACTGCTGACTTCCTAATATTAAATTTTTTGGGCAACAACAACTGCTTGCCAAAATGGTCCGTCGATATATTCAATCATATTGAATAAACCAGACAGAGATTTCTGAATATATTCTTTAGGTACAATTGCGTCTCCATAAATATCTGACGCTCTATAATCTCCACCTCCAGTGGGCAGATATACAAAATCTCCTTTAATAAAATTTTTACGATACTCAGGAATTTTCTCTGCAAAATTACTTAGACCGGCATGCCAATTTGATTGTAGATTTTTTTTATCAATCGTCTCAATAAAATCTAAAAATCTGATTGACTCAAATGTTAAAACAAAAATACAGCCTGGCTTAGATACTCTAGCTATTTCACTTATCCAATGCAGATAAATATTTTCAGGAAGATGAGTAAATACACTATAGGCAATTACACAATCAAAATAATTGTCTGGGTAAGGTAGTTTTCCATTGGGAAAAATTCTAGTAAGTTGGGCGTTGATTTTAGTGCTTCTGCAAATCTCTAATATGTCGGGATCAATATCGACTCCAAAAAGATTTTTACCAGATACATCTTTATTAAAAAATCTTAAATATCTTCCCCATCCACAACCAAAATCTAAAAATTTGGAAGTTTCGGTATTAAGCGGCTTACCTAATAATTCGGCGTACGATTTTACAAGTTTATAAAATTCGAATGCCTCTTTAAGAGCAGTTTCATTTGATGAGCCTACAAATTGAGATTGAATTTCGCCGTTTGGAAAATAAGGAAATTCTACACCTTCAACAACTCTTTCATTGATAGATTTTACAAGCATATCAAACCAAATATCATCATTTATGCTTGATATTTTTTTTGGATCATTTATTAGTTTAATCATATATTATCTAAACAATAATCTTCAAAATAACTTAAATCAAAACCATTTTTTAAAAAAAAGGGCATCGTAATTCTTTCTAAGCTGTGGCTGTAACTTCCATCACCAGGTTCCCAAAAACTATCTAATTTAAATTTATTGTTATCTATTTTTGAAGATAAATTTAATAGTGTTTTAGAGTGATCAACAATTGTCCAGATCCCTCCACTTCCAAATTCTAAATTTAAAAAAATATCCCAATCTAATTTTATTTCTTTTAATAAAGTTCTTAAAATAATTTCATTTCGTCCTATATAATTTTTTTGAAATTGAAGAATCCAATTTTTTCTAATTATAAAAATATTTTTTTTATTTTGCTTTTTGTTTGATAGTGATAAATTTAATTTTACTTCTTGTTCAACAATTCTATAAGAATCCTCTTTACTAATAATTTTTTTATTTACCTGATGATTTCTTTTAAAATGAATTTTTGATATTATTTGATGATTATTTTTTTTTAAAATTTGTTTAGCTTGATATAAAATATTAAAATCTCTTTCTTCATTATGTATTAATTTAACTATTAAATTTTCATTTTCTTGAAAATTAAAATTAAATTTGAACATTGGTAATGTTATTAAAAAATCAATAAGTTTATATTTTTTTGTTAAATTAAAAATAAAATCAAAATCTTCTACATTATAAATATGAACTAAGATTAAATTTTTATTTTGAGTATTAAATATTTTTTTTGAATTACTATTATGTAAAATTGAGCTTTGATAATTCGTTTTAATTTGATTAATAGTATTTAATTTCCAAAACCCGTAATCTTGGTCAGGCTGAATATGTGCTCCTTCTCCCCACTCATTCCATGAATTAATAAAAATTATTTTATCTTTATAATCTTTTTTGATCTCATCACTAAATACTATGGATAAAAATTTAGCAAAGTTTGATTTAGAATAATTTATGAACAATTGTGAATCTTTGCCTTTTCGAGGTGTATTATCCCATGATGGGATAATAGTTCTAAATATTCTAACACTATTTTGAAAAAAATTTATATAATAAATGTAAAATAGTAAAAATCTTCTATAACAATAAACTCTAAAGGTAGTATTATAAATGTTTAAAAATATATTCTTAAAACTAAAACTAAAATTAAAATTTAAAACTGAAGGAACTTTAAATTTAAATTCTGTGGTAACTGGATGTGGAGGATATTCAGTAATACTATCAAATTGCGATAGTGTTTTCTGACTAACTCCAAAGGTATTGCAACCACTTAAGTGAACCTCTATATCATAAGTTTTAAATTCTTCATTTAACCATGCTATAACATCAACAAGATTTATAAAATATTCTGGCCTATAAATTGAAAAAAATTTTTTATTATCAATAGTTAAGTAATTTTTCTGTTTAACGAAATTATTTATTTTTTTTATAAATAAACTAATTTGCTGTTTGCTTGCTGTTTTGTCTTGATAAAGTAAAACATCTTTTTCATAACCATCCCATCTTCTAGTCCAAGGCTCATTGGCCCACTCAAAACAAAATTCTAATTTATTTTCTGTTAAAATTTTAACTAATTTAGGTATTATTTTATATAAAGGAGAAATATTATTATTAAAATCATACAGAAAAATTAAAAAACCATCTATTCCGTGCTTTTTTGCCATTTTACATTGTTGGTCAATAATATTTTCATCTTCTAGATTGTAATATTCAAAAGGTTTAAATGGATATTTATGACCATTAAACAATGGGCTAAAATTTTTTTTTAAATTATCCCATTCAGTAAAAGATTTTTTCCAAAATTTATTATTATATTCATCCTCATGAAATCCAGGTAAGAAAAAAGCAAAAATTTTTATATTTTGATTATCTTTTTTTTTAAAGCTTTTTATTTCTTGCTCGTAGATTGGACTTTCATAGCCTTCTCTATCTAGGGCACAAGATTGAGAATGTTTTATAAAATCATCAGTAAAACTTTGATTTTTATACAAGTGATATAAAGGACAAATAAATAATTCTTCAATATCAGGTCTTAATGAAATATAAATAATGGTTGAAAATTTTTCTGAAGGGTTATGTAGCAATTTATACCCTTTATAAATATAATATTTAAATATTTTTTTTTTACTAGTTATATTAATCTTATATTTATTTTTGTAATATTCAAAGTCAAAGAATTTATTCTCTATACTCCAATCATAAAATTTATTAAAATCATTGCGTGTATAAATTTTTTTTCTTAATAAAAATTCATTTATTTTATATTTAATAAATTTAATAATATTAATGATTTTTTTTGGAAGTATTTTTTTTACATTTTCTAAAACAATAATTCTTCTTAATAATCTAAATAATGAAGTTATTTTCATAGAATTGCTATTCATAATCCTTTTAAGATTTCCATCTAGAATATTTATTTCAAGAACTTTAGTTTCTAATAATTTTTCTTTAGCTTGAGTGACTTGGGTTAGGTTTACAATCTCTTGTTCTTTAGCTTGAATGACTTGAGTTAGGTTCAAATTTTTTTGATTTTTATTATGTAAAAACTGTGTAATTTTTATTATTTCTTCATTTTCTTTTAAGAAATTAATAACTAATTTTTCTTTTTTAGCTTTTTCAGATTGAATTAAGCCTAAACCGTGAGCGAATGGAAACATAACATGGTACTTATAAATTTTTTTTAACTCTTCAAATAATTGATGAACTCCAAAATCATCTCTAAACTCGTTTACATCGTGAAATAAAATTACTGCATCATCACTTAATTTTGGTCTCCAAGAATTAAAATCATGCTTAACCTGCTCATAAGTGTGATATCCATCAATATGTAAAAGATCTATAGAATTATCCTTAAATTGATTTAAAGCATCGTCAAAGTTCATTTTAAGTAATTTTGAAAAGTTCAAATAGTTATTATGATTATGTGAGTTAACCTGCTGGAAAACATAATCTTCGTAAAGTCCCGTATGTTTATCTCCTTTCCAATTGTCGACCGCAAAACATTTTGTTTGAGATTTTGTTTCAAAAACAGACTGACAAAATGAAAAATAAGAAAAACCGTTATGAACTCCTAACTCTACAAAAATATTTGGATTTAGATAACGTATTAAATAATTAGCGATAATTTCATGGCCTTTCCAGAAACTGGGCACATCATGCTTAGCTTCGAATAACAAAGATTGTAAAATCATATTCATTTATTTTTAAAAAAAAAATTTACCAAACTCTAAAACAGTATCGTGCACTTTTATTTGAAATAGCCTTGTATAGTTTCTTCCGTATTGCCATCTTTTTTAATCATACCATTCTCTAACCAAATCACCCTTGTACAAGTTTCAAGAATGAGATTTTTTGAGTGCGATGCTAGTATTAATATTTTAGAGTCTTCAATAATACTGTTTAATTTTTTTTCAGCTTTTTCTTGAAAATCTTTGTCCCCTGTTGCAAGCCATTCATTCATGATTAAGATTTCAGGTTTAATAGATACTGACGGTGCAATTGTAGCATTTTATTTTTTTTTGTATGCTGTGTAAAAAGTCTTAATAGAGGATCTTTTTTTTATAAGATTTAAAATGGTTTTATTTTTTTTTTGCTTTTCATCAGGCGCATATAGAACTTTTAATCTTTTATGAAGTTTATCAGATTTAAATAAGTCAGTATGATAATAAACGGCAAAACTAATTCGGCAGTTATTATTCTTAGATTTCACAGAATTTACTAATCCGTGCCAACTATTTTGAGACGTGTCAAAAAAAATAGCTCGATTAAATTTAGGGAAAATTTTATCTATCAATTGACCAGGTTGTCCCTTATTTTCTTTCCAGAAACCCAGTTCTCCTCCCCAATTCTCTTTCCATTTAGAATTAAGATAAACTATTAAATTATATTTTCTTTTTTTATTAAATTTTGGATGAATAACATAATCAAGATGCCTGTTTAATTTTCCTCCATTTTTATGGGTATGCAAGCCACCTCCGTGTAAACCGTTATCTGGTAGTAATAATTTTTTTAGTTTTAAATTTTTAGATATAAAACTTACAAAATAATGAGAATTTAAGTAGCTAAATGCTTGATAAATCAATGGAGTAAATAAATTCCATTGATTACATGTTTTTTTTATTTCTAAAGGATTGTTATATTCATGCCAAATATTACTATTAAAATCAGGAAATTCTTTTTCTAATTTTAAGGCCATTTTTTTTTCAAAAAAATTATCAATTATACAATAGTTTATTGGCTTATTTTTGTAAAAATTTTTAAATGATTTAACTAATATATTTTTATTAATCATATTATCTCTTTATTTTTATATTTGTTATCTAGCAAAATATGCTGAAGCAATTTCTTCTACTTGTCCTTCTTTTTTGATATAACCATTCTCTAGCCAAATAACCCTTGTACAAGTTTTAAGAATGAGATCTTTTGAGTGTGATGCTAAAATTAATATTTTAGAATTTTCAATGATGCTATTTAATTTTCTTTCAGCTTTTTCTTGAAAATCTTTGTCTCCCGTTGCAAGCCATTCATCCATGATTAAAATTTCTGGTTTAATAAAAACTGATGTTGCAAAGGCAAGTCTCATCTGCATTCCAGTTGAATAGGTGAAAAATGGAAAATCAATAAATTGACTTAGTTCGGTAAATTCTATTATTTCATTTAAGAGTTCATTAATTTGGTTATTGTTATAGCCTAACATTATAAGTCTTAATTTGATGTTTTCTCTCCCCGTTGATTCTGGATCAATTCCAATATTTACATTAATGAGAGAGCTGACATTGCCATTTATATTTATTGTGCCTGTGGATGGTTCATAAATTCTAGAACATAGTCTTAAAAAAGTGCTTTTGCCTGAACCATTTCCTCCAATAACGCCTATTCTTTCACCGCTCTCAATTTTTATGTTAGTATTTTTTAAAGCATCTATGTGAACAACTTTATCTTGATTGTTTGATGAGATGTTTCCCATGACAGATTTGATAATTTTGTTCTTTAAGGACTGTGTTTTAACATTAAAGATTGGAAAACTAACGCTTACGTTTTCTAAATTAATTGATGGGTTCATTATAACCAATATGCAATTTTATGTTTGAATCGAGTAAAGAATAATGAGGTAATAATTGATCCAATGATTAAGAAAACAATTGAAGCTATCCAGTTATTACTACTTGGAATTTGTCCTAAAAGAGGAGATCTCGTTATAGAAAGCAGATGATAAAATGGGTTAAGACTAAAGACCTCGTTTATAAATGCATTTTTAAAGCTTTCTTGAAGCCAAATAATTGGTGTTAAATAAAATAGAATTTGCATAATATTTAAAACAATTTGAGAAACGTCTCGGTACCTTGTGCAAATAATTGCAATTAACAACATCATCCAAGTTAAATTTAAGACAAGTAAAATAAAACCTGGAATAAAATAGAGAATTGTTGGTGATAATGATTTTTGAAATATCAAAAATACAATTGGGATAATTAACATATTGTGAGCAAGAATAATGATGTTTCGCCATAATGCTCTAAAAATATAAAATGAATAGTTCATTTTAAGGTTTAAGATATTTTCTTTGGCTGAAATAAATAAAGTACAACTTTCATTTACATTAGTTGAAACAAATCCCCATAAAATTAAACCTATACTTAAATAAGGAATATAATCCTTAATTGGAGTATTAAATAAAACTCCAAAGACGAATGATAAAACAGTTATACTAATTGCCATATTAATCGTTATCCAAAAAGCTCCTATTGGTGATCTTCGGTACCTAACTTTAATATCTTGAAAGCCAAATACAAAAAATTGATTGGCTTTAGAAAATGTTTCAAAAATATCTTTAAACATATGTTTTAATTTTATTTTTTCTTAAAAATTGACTTGCATCATTCAAGTCATCAAATGTCCCTAAATCTTTCCAATAATATGATTTTGGAACTGCGATAATTTTAGTATTATTATTTAAAATTCTATTATTAAAGTCTGTCACCTCATATTCACCTCGTTTAGATTTATTTAAATTCTTTAATTCTTTTAAAGCTTCATTTTGATAGAAATAAATTCCAATCACAGCATTATTTCCTATATATTTTTTTGGTTTTTCAATAATTTTATAAAAATTACTTTTCTTTTGTAAGACTCCATATTGTTTTGGATTTTTTACATAATGCGTAAATATACAATTAGATTTAAGCTTGTTTGCTTTTGATAAAATGCTTTTTAAGTTTTTACCATATAAAAAATTATCACCTAATAAAAACATTACATTTGTTTTTTTAATAAAGTGTTTTGCAATCATTAAGCCTTGGGCGATACCATGGGGATTATTCTGAGCTATGTAAAAAATTTTTATTTTCTTATGAAGATGCCTGAAGATTTTTTTATAAAGAACTTTATCTTCTCTATTGCAAATAATGAGGGCTTTTTTAATGCCTGCTTTAATGACAAGATTTATTGAGTAATAAATCATAGGTTTATTATAAACAGGAAAGAAATGCTTATTAATGTAAAGGGTAATTGGCTTTAGTCTTGTCCCTTGTCCGCCTGCCATAATAACTGCAACTCTATCTACTGATTTACTCATATTTTTTTGATAAATAGATTAACACCAGTTTTCCAATCTGGAAGCTTTTTCTTTAAGATCAATTGTAACTTTTTATTATTAAGTTGTGAAAAAAGAGGAATGTTTGCAAATCTTTTATAATCTTTTGTTTTAATTTTTAATATTTTGACTTTTTTATTGTTAAGTTTTTGAAATAAATATTTTGTTAATTTATACCAACTTGTATTTTTATTTGGACAAACATTAATAACTGTTATTTTATTATTTTGGATTTTTTTACTTATTAATTGTTTTGTAATATTTGCAATAAATGAGGCATTACTAGGTGTTCCAATTTGATCATTTATAATTTTTAACACTTTATTTTTTTTTGAAATATTTAAGATTGTATTTAGGAAGTTTTTGCCTTTATTTGCATAAACCCAGCCAACTCTTAAAATAATACCTTTGCAGTTTGAGGTGAGAAGATATTGATCGCCTTGCAGTTTAGATTTTCCATAAAAATTAATTGGATTAGGTTTAGAATTTTCTTTGTAAGGAATTTTTGATTTTCCTGAAAATACATAATCTGTTGAATAATGAATAAGTGGAATATTTTTAATTTTTGCAATTTCAGATAATAATTTTGGAAACTTTGCATTTAAAATTGTTGCTTTATTTTTTTCTTTTTCTGCTTGGTCAACTTGGATATAGGCTGCAGCGTTAATTAGTAGATTATGATTTTTATTTAATAAAAATTGTTTAACTTGTTTTAAATTGTAATAGTTTAATTTTTTTCTTGTAATTTTTTCTATTTTATATTTTTTGCTTAATGCTTTACTTAATGCGCTTCCTATTTGACCATTGGCTCCTAAGATTGCAATCTTCAAGTTAGGCTGAAAGTTTTAATCTTTGAGTATTAAATAAATACCAACGAATAGTTTGCTTTATACCTTCATCTAATTTTGTCTGAGGATACCATTTTAATTCATGTTTAATTTTTGAAATATCAATATCGTATCTAAAGTCATGCCCTTTTCTATCGGTTACAAATGAAATTAGATTTTTATAAGATGTTTTACTTGGTTGAATTTTATCTAAATAAGCTATGGTTTTAAGGACAAGTTCTAAGTTTGAGATCTGACAGTTGCCTCCTACGTTATAAACCTCACCGACTTTACCTTTATTTATAACTTTTAAAATGGCATCTGCAAAATCTCTCACGTAAATCCAGTCTCTAATATTTGATCCTTTTCCATAAATAGGTATTTTTTTATTTAATAATGCTGATCTTATTATTGTTGGAATAAACTTTTCAGGGTGCTGATTGGGGCCGTAATTATTAGAACAATGCAGAGTAATTGTTGGCAATTGATGAGTAACATGAAAGGCCCTTACGATATGATCTGCGGCTGCCTTTGAAGCGCTATAGGGGTTGTTTGGTCTATACTGATTTTTTTCAGTAAATGCTTTTTCATTATTTTTTAAAGATCCATAGACCTCATCGGTTGAGATGTGAATAAATAAAAACTCTTTTTTTTGTCTTTCATTTAATTTTTGGTAATAATTTAAAGTAGATTTTAAAAGTGTATGCGTTCCAAAAATATTTGTTTTTAAAAAAATATCACTATTTTTAATGGAATTATCAACATGCGATTCTGCAGCAAAATGTAAAATTATATTAGGTTTTGATTTTTTGATTACTTCTTCAGTTGCAAATGAATTGCAAATATTTTTTTTAAAAAAACGATAATTTTTTGAATTTTTAATATGATAAATACCATTAGAACTTGCATATGTTAAATCGTCTATGTTAAATACTTGATAATTTTTCTTCTCTAATAAAAAATTAATAAAATTTGATCCAATAAATCCAGACCCTCCTGTAACTAGTATATTTTTCTTAGACAAGGTGGGTAATTGCTTCAATAAATGTTAGATTGTTTTTATCCTTTGTAGATAAAATAATTTTATCTTTATCAATAGGTAATTGGATATTTAAATCTTTATCAAAAACGTTAATTCCAAATTCATGTCCTTTGGAGTAATAGTTTGTTACTTTATAAAACACTTCGGTATTATCTGTAATTGTTAAAAATCCGTGTGCTATATTTTTTGGAATAAAAACTTGTTTAAATGATTTTTCCGTAATTTCATACATTACATATTTGCCATAAGTTTTAGAATCTTTTCTAAGATCTAGGACGATATCTAAAATTGCACCCTTTAAAACTCTAACTAACTTATCTTGGGCAAAGGGCGATGTTTGAAAATGAAGTCCTCTAAATGTATATTTTTCTTTTGAAAAACTTTGATTATCTTGAACAAATTCTAAATTTTTAAATTGTGGGATATTGCTTTTGTTAAATGTCTCTGAAAAATATCCTCGTTCATCCTCATGTTTTACTGGATGAATAATTAAAACTCCCTCAATTGAAGTTTTCTCAATATTTAAGTTAAGCACGTCTTAGAAAAATTGCGAGCTTTAAAGACAAATTACCATATGCGGTTTGTCTATAAATACCAACGCGGTTAATATCATTTAGAGAAAATTTAAATAAGTAACTTCTATTTCTTAATATCCCGTATTGATAAAATGTTTTAAGTGATTGTTTGGTACCAAGATCAATAATTCTAAATAGCTCTAAAAAATGCTTATCTGTCCAAGATTTATATCGTCCTATTAGCGCATAAAAAATTCTAATGATTTGATTAAAGAATCCAATATTAGAGCCATTGTGATTATGATTGTGCTGACGGTATAATATTTTAGGATTTTTATCATAATAAACTTTATGACCTGTAAAAGTTGCAAGAATATAAGTCCACCAGTCATGCGATTGAACATCAACTTGTGAATTATCTTTTAAAAGAGTGAAAATTTTTTTATTAAATACCATTGTATTGCCCCCGGCAATCGATTGTACAATTGCATTTTGAAAGGATGGTGGAAATGAGAATAATGGAGAATAACCAAATGAAGTTAATTTCGAATTTACAATTTCTGTTCTGCCACAATACAAATCATGTCCTTGATTGATGATATCAATTGCATGTTCTAATTTATCTGGAAACCAAATATCATCTTGATCAGCAAATGCATAATAATCATAACTATCATCAATTTTATTAACTAAGTTTAAAAAATTTTTACATGGTTTTTTAAATCGAACATTAAATAAGCCTTTAAAATTTTCTGGATACTTTTGTCTATAATCATTAACAATATTTAAAGTACTGTCGGTTGAATTATCGTCTGAAATATAAAAATGAACATTAACATTTTTTTGCTTTAAAATACTTTCAATTTGCTCCTCTATAAAATCATCTCCATTGCAGGTGGCCATTATAATTGCAACTAAGGGTTTGTTATTGTTCATAAAATATAGGTAAAACAAATTTTATTAATCATTAATTTTTTTTAAATTGGTTGTCAACAAAGATTAAGCCAACGCTCCGCACTTTGTCTTTTTTGTTAAAGACTGTACCATTTTCATATACAAATTTTCTATAAAAAATTAATTGCTACTTTTCTTTTATCGACAATAATAGGAGCTAAGTAACCTTCTACAGAAACTGTTAAACTTTTTTTATTACTTTCAAGAACATTAAAAAATAAGTCTTTAAAAGGACCTGAAAGGAAAACACCTTTGGTATTTAAATATTGATAAAAAAAAGAAGGATCAATAATTTGATCCTGTTGCTCATTTGATTTTAAATAATTTGTAAAATCAACGATTTGCTCTTGGTAAAAATGACAGCCACTTAAAAAATAATTCAAACCTTTGGTAAATTTTAAGTTTTGTAAAATTTTAGTTTGTGAAAATGTTTCATGTTTTATAAAGCAATAAGTCCCTAGGATAGATAATTGCTTGTTATTTTTTATGTAGCAAGGTCGATAAAAGACAACCCCACTTAATGATTTTTGTAAATGATCTTGGAAAATATTATATTCTGCACTTTTATATTTTGCTATAATCCACATATAGGGATAAATACCCTATAAATTAGTAAAAATGCACTATAAAAACTATATATAATAACTAAATTTAATTTTTTTTATAGCTTCAAAAAATGAAAAAAGTATTATTAATTCTTTCACTTATTCTTCTATCTTCTGTATTTGCATTATCGTCTATGCATCACGGAGGTCATCAAAACCATAGCAGCATGCCTTTTCAAAAAGCTATGGATAAAATGCACAAAGATATGATGATTAAACCTTCAGGAAATATTGATGTTGATTTTTTAAAAGCAATGATCCCCACCATCAAGGAGCCATTGATATGTCTGAAGAGTTAATTAAAAAATCAAAAGATGCCGAACTTAAAGCTTTTGCACAAAAAATGATCGATGCTCAAAAAGCTGAGATAAAAATGATGCAAGATTGGTTAAAAAAAGAGAGAAAAAGTAACTATTTAGACCCCAAAATCGTCAAGCCAATTTCTAAATTCTTTTATAAAAATTTCAGAAGGTGTTACTAATTTTTTTCTATGATCATCAGTATCTCCTGTTTTGATTAAAACATTTTCTTTAACCGCACTATCGATGAGTGAAAATAAACTTAATCGTGAATTAATGGAAATGGGAACGTAACGAATTAATTCTTCAACATGGATATCTTTATCGCTAAAAATAATTTTCAAAAATTTTTAACATAATAAGCCAGCCACTAGGCGTTCTTCGAAAATATGCAAGAGTTTTATATTTCTTATTATTAGTAAGAAATTCATTAAAAAGATAATTACACTGCTTTGCTAGCGCTTCTTTACTTTTCATAAATGCCTCTTAATAGCGATAATAAGAGTACAGTAATTAGGTACAAATAATAGATGTATTTTTTGTAATTTCTTTAGGCAGTTCCTATATAAATTCTAAGGGCAAATGCGGTATCTATAAGTCCTTCGTTTTGATCAACGACTTTTTAAGTGTTAATGGCTTCATCAATTGTAATATCAATCCCAGCACGTGGAAACGAAACCTGTCACAATATTTTTATTATCAATTGTAAATTTTCTCTGACAGTTAAATAGAGTGCCCTTTACATCATAAACATGAACGGCCAAATTACCCTCAGATGAGACTTGAGTAGGCTTACCTAGTGTTGAATTTAGATTTGCTGAAGATTTATTTAAGAATGTAGAAAGATAAGCATTTTCTTTATCAGCTTTTTGCGCAGCTTTTTCTGAAATAACAGTGCACGAATAAACTGAGAATACTAAA
>Ga0164293_10003115_pt1 | contig 14140 bp, 9 predicted proteins | sample GEODES118metaG_FD_111487 | JGI IMG/M metagenome (GOLD analysis project Ga0164293, IMG submission 111487) | Eutrophic lake water microbial communities from Lake Mendota, Wisconsin, USA - GEODES118 metaG | ecosystem: Environmental > Aquatic > Freshwater > Lake | place: USA: Lake Mendota, Wisconsin...
GATAAAAAGGGTCAGGGTATCAATAGTCCCCCTTTCCGGGGATGCAGTGGCGGATGCCACCGCGTGGGTTGAGGGTATCGCCGTTGTAGCGGGGGATGATGTGGCAATGGAAATGAAAGATGGTGTGGCCGGCGGCCTGACCGCAGTTCATGCCAATATTATAGCCATCGGGTTGGTAACGAGCGTCAATCATTTGACGGGTGGTACGGATAACATAGGGGAGATGCGCCTGTTCCTGGACGCTGAGGTCCCAATAATCTATACGATGTTCACGGCTAATGACCAGGCAATGTCCGGGGGAAACGGGGTAAGCGTCTTCCATGACCCAAAAATGCTCGTCACGGTACCAGACTTTGGCAGAGGGTATCACCCCAAAGGCGTTGAACATGGCTTGAGGGTCGTCCAGGAGGGTTCTGGTATAGTATTCGGCTTCCTGTATTTCGCTCAGATGGGTACCTAGCCCCAAGGCCTGAACGAGGGGCTGATGAAATTCTTGGGACCAAAAGCGGTGCAAGAGGTAACCGACGGTATGACCCATATTGCGTCCTTGGAGAAGGTATTTAAGGAATTCGGGCTGGAGATGGCCGACCTGGTGTAGCACGGCACTACGGCTCAAGGATTTGGGATTGGGTAAGTCTTGACGAGTCAAGGTGCAATGCCATAACAGCGATTCACCAGCCAGGAAAACAAAGGGGTAATGCGCTACGATTTTAGTTCTGGGCCGCTCACCAAACTTTTCGAGCAAATGGACGAGCTCCTCCTCGATTTGTTCAAAGACAAAACGATTGGGATGACCAGAGGAAATTTTGGCCAAGACCAGGAGCAGCAGCAAAGGCTTGTGCCTTGCTACCGAATCCCCCTTCTTCTGGGTGCGCATGGCATCGATCGCGGCGTAGTAGTCGGGCATGTGTGGTGAAGTTAGAGGGATTGGTAATAGGTACGAATCATGGCAGAAAAGGCGTGAGGCTAAGGGTTGAAAAACTTGAAATCGATATGAATTGAATGAAACGTATCAAAAGTGAACAAAATGACTGTAAAGTTAAAAGGAGGCTATGTTTTCGGATTGTTAGAGCTAATTTGACAAATCAGGTCAATCCTTAGATATTATAGGTTATTCGCCATAAATGACGTTAGTTACTGTAATTTCAACTCCTAATTGCCTATTTTGAGATTTCTATGACCTTCGAAGACCTACAGCCCGGTGCCTGTGTTAGTGGATTAGCGCCCAATCAGGTTGCTGTTATTATTCAAATTAATTACATTGGAAGCAATGCTGCAACCTTGATTTACAAATTGACGGATGGAGGTATTGCGGAAAGAATTGTCTATAGGGATGATTTGCCGTCATTGCGCCTGGTAGAGAAAGGTAGGCCATGGTCATTTGACGGCGATGGCCAGATATTTCGCTTGGTTGCAGAGGCTCACAGAATACAACTAGCCCACCTCTTTGATCCTCTCCTGGCGGTCCATTCATCCAATGTTGATCCGTTGCCCCACCAAATTACGGCTGTTTACGAGGCAATGCTACCCAAACAACCACTCAGATTCTTGTTAGCCGATGATCCTGGAGCGGGAAAAACCATCATGGCGGGTCTTCTGATCAAAGAACTGATCGCCAGGGGGGACCTCAAGCGATGCATGATCGTATGCCCTGGTAGCCTTGCTACCCAATGGCAGGACGAGTTGTTGAATAGGTTTGATCTCAGTTTTCAAATATTAACCAACGAGGGCATTGAATCAGCGGTGACCGGAAACTGGTTCATGGAAAACGACCTTGCTATTACGAGGCTGGATAAGTTGGCGCGAAACGAAGATATTCAAAACAAATTACTTACCGATAACAATTATTATGATTTAGTTATTTTTGACGAGGCGCATAAACTTTCAGCTACCTTCTTTGGCGGAGAAGCCAAATACACCAAGAGATTTAGGCTTGCAGAAAAAGTGTCACACAAAACAAGGCATTTCTTATTAATGACTGCGACTCCGCACAATGGCAAGGAGGAGGATTTCCAGTTGTTTCTTTCTTTACTTGACGGGGACCGTTTCGAAGGCAAGCATCGAGAAGGCGCACATCAAGTGGATACAAGTGATTTAATGAGAAGGATGGTCAAGGAAGACCTGCTAAAATTTGATAAAACACATTTATTTCCTCCACGTATAGCCTACTCGCAAGAGTTTGAGCTCTCCCCAATGGAGACCCGCTTGTATGCTGAGGTTACTGAATATGTCCGAGATGAGTTTAACCGTGCGGAAGCACTGCAAAACGATAAGAAGAGAGCGGGTACGGTTGGATTTGCGCTTACGATTCTTCAGCGTCGTCTTGCATCTTCTCCCGAAGCTATATATCAGTCTATCTACCGTAGGAGACTACGCCTAACCGAGAAGCTCAACGAAGCAGAGTTGGTTAACCGCGGAATGCAAATCAAAATTTCTCTTACATCTACATTGGACGATGACGACTTGGACGACTTGGAAGATGGCACGGAATTAGAAATGGAACAAACCGAAGCCAAGGTATTGGATCAAGCAACAGCCGCCCAAACCGTTGAAGAACTTAGTAAAGAAATCACCCGATTGGCTGATCTCGAAAAATTAGCTGCTGAAATCAGGCGTAGCGCCGAGGATACCAAATGGGTACAATTGGCTCAAGTTTTTGATTTAACGCTTCGTTCAAGCGATCCTTTGGCCCATGAAAAGGACGAAGTCTACGGTGGGGGGAATATACCTCCGCCCAAAGGTTCCCGACATCAGAAACTGGTAGTTTTCACCGAACATCGTGATACCTTGAATTATCTGCAACAGCGCATTGGAACCTTGCTTGGCCCGTCTGCTGTGCAGGTAATACACGGAGGGGTTGGAAGAGAGGATCGGCTCAAGGCACAAGAAAAATTTCTTTACGATCCTGATGTCCGTGTTTTGTTGGCCACTGATGCTGCGGGTGAGGGCATCAATTTACAGCGTGCCCACCTCATGATTAATTACGATCTGCCCTGGAATCCCAATCGTTTGGAGCAGCGTTTTGGTCGAATACACCGTATTGGTCAAACGGAAATATGTTATTTATGGAATTTGGTTGCCCGAAATACACGGGAAGGGGAGGTGTACCTTCGATTGCTTCAGAAATTGGAAGAAGCGCGTACATCCTTGGGAGGTAAGGTATTTGATGTTTTGGGTCAGCTTCAATTCGACGGAAGACAACTTCGCGATCTACTTATAGAGGCCATAAGATATGGCGAAAGACCCGAAGTGAAAGCTAAGTTAAGTCAACAAGTCGAAAGCGGAGGTGATTTGAGTCATTTGATGGATCTGTTACGGGATAATGCGTTGACCCACGATACCATGGATATTTCACGGCTCGAAGGGATTCGACAATCCATGGAACTCGCAGAGGCCCGCAAACTTCAGCCCTTTTATGTTCGGCAGTTATTTGTTGAGGCTTTTGAAAAACTTGGTGGCACCATCAAAGAACGAGAAAAGGGCCGCTTCGAAATCAAACGAGTTCCAGCCACTATTCGAAACCGAGATCGTGAAATAGGCCGTTCCATGCCGGTTTTGGAGAAATATGAAAGGGTCGTATTCGAAAAACATTTGATAAACCAGGAAGGTAAGATCCGCGGAGCTTTCCTCACACCAAATCATCCACTTGTACAGTCAGTCATTGACCTCACGCTGGAGCGGCATCGGAATTTGCTCAAACAAGGTACCATTTTGGTTGATGAAAACGATCTTGGTACTGCCCCAAGAATTCTGTTTTTTGTACAGCACAGCATCAAAGATGCCAGTATGTTACCAACCGGCGAAAATCGAACCATTTCGCAGCGCATTCTCTATGTCGAAATAGATGCCCAAGGCAGGGCAAACTCAATGACCTATGCTCCTTATTTGGATTATAGACCCCTGCGAGAAGATGACCCACAAGCAGAATATATTTTGGAACTTCCAGAGTTCAACTTTGTGCGAAAGGATTTGGAGAAGGTAGCCTTGGAATTTGCGATTCGTGAAATGATTCCTGATCATGTAACCGCAGTTCGCAATCCCAAGTTAGCATGGATAGAGAAAACCAGATCGGCTGTAAAACAAAGACTACAAGCCGAAATTAATTATTGGGATCACCGGGTTATCGAATTGGAAAGGCGTGAACAAGCGGGCAGGTCACCGGGTAACCTCAATTCAACACAGGCCAGAACCCGCGTTGATGATTTGCAGGGCCGATTAAGAAAGCGATTGGAAGAATTGGATAAGGAAGCCCAAATAATGCCTGCTACCCCTCATGTTATTGGTGGGGTCGCTATTCTACCTATGGGACTGTTGCAAATTATCAACGGCAAGACCGAAGCTGAAATCCAGCAAGCCCGCGATACCCTGGCCAGCGCTGCACGCGCCAGAGAAATAGTGATGCACAAGGAATTAGAATTGGGTTTCACCCCCCGTGATGTTGAATTCGAACGAAAAGGCTACGATATAGAAAGTCTTAATCCCGAAACGAAGGTTTTTCGATTGATCGAGGTCAAAGGAAGGCTCAGCGGGGCTCGCGATATTACCTTCACCAAGAACGAAGTTCTTACGGGACTTAATACACCTGATCACTACCTACTGGCCATGGTTGAGTTTCTGGAAGATGACCATCATGAGGTTCATTATTTGCGTCAACCCTTTGCCGACACAGGATTGACTCGAGATTTCAATGCAACAAGTGTTAATATTCCCTTCAACGAACTCCTGAGCAGGAGTTCACCCCCCTTTCGATGATACGCAAAAAATTGATCGAAGTCGCCTTGCCGTTGGAAACCATCAACGAAGCCAGTGCCCGCGAAAAGTCCATACGCCACGGTCACCCCAGTACCTTGCACCTTTGGTGGGCGCGTCGCCCCTTGGCCGCAGCCCGAGCAGTGATCTTTGCCCAGATGGTGGACGACCCGGCCTCATGGCCGGAATTGTTTCCTACCGAAGAGCTCCAACTGAAAGAGCGTGCCCGCTTATTCAAAATCATCGAACAATTGGTGCTCTGGGAAAACACCACCAATCAGGTTGTTTTGCAGGCAGCCCGGGACGAAATCTGGCAGTGCTGGAAGCGTACCTGCGCCGAGAACGCCGAGCATCCGCGAGCAGCAGAATTGTTTGACAGCAACAAACTTCCAGCCTTTCACGACCCCTTCGCCGGCGGTGGGGCCTTGCCGCTCGAGGCCCAGCGCCTCGGGCTCGAAAGCTACGCCAGCGACCTGAACCCGGTGGCGGTGCTCATCAACAAGGCGATGATCGAGATACCACCCAAATTCGCCGGCCGTGTACCCGTGAACCCATCCATTCGAAGTAGTCGGGTGCATGCCACTTCGGAATACCCTGGTGCGCAGGGCCTCGCCGAGGATGTGCGCTACTACGGCCAGTGGATGCGCGACGAGGCCGAGAAACGCATCGGCGCGCTCTACCCCAAGGTGGCGGTCACGGCCGAGATGGCGAAGGAGCGCCCCGACCTGAAGCCCTATGTGGGCCAGGAACTGACGGTGATCGCCTGGCTGTGGGCGCGCACTGTGAAGAGCCCCAACCCGGCCTTCGCCACGGTGGATGTGCCTCTGGCTTCGACCTTCATGCTCTCCACCAAGGCGGGCAAGGAGGCCTATGTCGAGCCGGTGATCGAGAACGGCGGCTATCGGTTCACGGTGAAGGTGGGCAAGCCCAAGGATGCGGAGCGGGCGAAGAGTGGGACGAAGCTTTCGCGTGGCGCTAACTTCGAGTGCCTCATGTCGAAGGCGCCGATGGCGGGCGATTACATCAAGGCCGAGGGCAAGGCCGGGCGCATGGGATCGCGGCTGATGGCGATTGTTGCCGAAGGTACGCGCGGGCGCGTCTATCTCGCACCGAATCAGGAGCACGAGGCGGCGGCGCGGAGTGCGAAGCCGGAGTGGAAGCCCGAAGTGACGATTTCGGGTAGCACGCAGTATCTGGGCGTGAAACCCTACGGCATGGACCGTTTCGACCAGCTTTTCACCAACCGCCAGTTGGTGGCACTGACGACCTTCTCCGACCTGGTGCAGGAAGCGCGCGGGCGGGTGCAGCGAGACGCCCTCCAAGCCGGCCTCCCCGACGACTACAAGCCGCTGCGCGACGGCGGCACCGGCGCCACGGCTTACGCCGATGCCGTGGCGGTATATCTGGGGTGCGGGATGTCGAAAACCAGCAACCGAGCCAACACGATGGCGCTTTGGATGCCTTCGGTGCAGTGCCCGGGGCACTTGTTCTCCCGTCATGCAATCCCAATGAGTTGGGATTTCGCCGAGGGAAACACAGTAGCCGGTCCGAGTGGTTCGTTCGAGAGCATGACTGACGATACTGCGAAGGCGTTGGACTACGTTCCGCCTTCAGGAACTTCCGGCTTTGGAACACAAGAGGATGCTTCTACACAAAGGGTGAGCGCTGGGAAGGTCATTTCCACCGACCCGCCATACTACGATAACGTCCCATACGCCGATCTGTCAGATTTCTTCTATGTCTGGCTAAGACGTTCGTTGCGCACAGTCTTTCCCGACCTCTTCGCCACACTCGGGGTGCCTAAGGCTGAAGAACTGGTCGCCTTCGCATATCGCCACGACGGAAAGGCGGGCGCAGAGAGGTTCTTCCTCGACGGCATGACGAAGGCGATGCATCGGCTGGCCGAACAGTCACATCCGGCATTTCCAGTAACGATCTACTACGCCTTCAAGCAGTCTGAGAGTGACGGCGGGGAGGGAACCGCCAGCACCGGATGGGAGACATTCCTCGATGCCGTCATTCGCGCGGGCTTCGCGACAACCGGAACCTGGCCGATACGCACGGAACGAGAGAATCGAAAACGGAATCAAGACTCCAACGCTCTCGCCTCCAGCATCGTACTCGTCTGCCGCAAGCGCCCGGCCACCGCGCCCACTGCAACCCGCCGCGAATTCGTCGCCGCGCTTAAGGCCGAGCTGCCCGCCGCACTCTCCGACCTGCAGCGCGGAAACATCGCCCCCGTAGACGTCGCCCAGGCCGCCATCGGCCCCGGCATGGCGGTCTACACCCGCTACGGCAAGGTGGTGGACAACCAAGGAAGATCGGTAGCCGTGCGCGATGCCTTGGTGCTGATAAATCAGATCCTTGACGAGACCATGTCCGAACAAGAAGGGGATTTTGATGCGGAAAGTCGCTTCGCCTTGGCGTGGTTTGAACAATATGGATTTGAGGAGGGAGACTTTGGTGTGGCCAATGTATTGGCACAGGCCAAGAACACTGGAATGAATGGCCTGGTGGAGGCAGGAATACTCGAATCGCGTCGAGGCAGGGTCCGCTTGTTTCGGCCCACCGAACTACCCGATGACTGGGACCCAACCCAAGATCAGCGCCGTACGGTTTGGGAATGCGTGCATCATTTGATCAAACAATTGGAGGTAAAGGGCGAATCGGAAGCATCCCGCTTAATGGCCAAGATGGGTGCTAACGATGCCGAAACCGTCCGTGAATTGGCCTATCATCTCTACGCCCTCTGTGAACGCAAAAAACGATCGCAAGAAGGCCTTGCTTACAACAACCTTGTTCAAAGTTTGCCCGAAATCCAACGCCTGTCTCGAGAGGTTAGGGATAGGACACCTGTTCAAGGCGATCTCTTTAATTCTTAGTAAATCCAAACCCCATGGCACAGACTAACCGTGATCGAATCGAAAAAGGCCTCCAATACCTGCGTGCGGGCTTGGGTCCCTATGTGGATCGTGAATTTGTCAACAAATTCGGACAGGACTGGGATGATACGGTCGATCGCTACCTGCCCAACGAGCGTAATCCCTCCCGTAACAATATCGAGAATTGGGATGTGCAAACCATTATTAAGCTGATGTGGGAATCCTGGAACGAAGTGTTCAAAAACACCCTAGGTCATTCCGAGCGGAGCTTGCTTTCCGAAATACGCACTATTAGAAACGACTGGGCTCATCAGAAGAACTTCTCCGGCGACGATACCGACCGAGCATTGGACACCATAGCGCGGATGTTGACGGCAATTTCTGCGTCCCAAGCCGAGGATGTCAACAAGATGAAACACGAATTGAGGCGGTTGATATACACGGAACAAACGCGCAACGACCGTCGCCGATTAGGGGGAAACCTGATTGATGTAGAGGCCGCCGGTCATATCAAGCCTTGGAGGGAGGTGGTGACGCCCCATCCCGATGTGGCCAGCGGGCGCTATCAACAAGCAGAGTTTGCAGCAGATTTGTGGCAGGTCCATAATGGAGAGGCAAGCGAAGAGTACCAGAATCCTGCTGAGTTTTTCAGGCGAACCTATTTGACCGAAAGTCTCAAACAACTGTTGGTGTCGGCTGTCCGGCGAATCTGCGAAGGTCATGGAGATCCTGTGGTTCAATTACAAACCAATTTTGGTGGGGGCAAGACCCACTCGATGCTGGCTTTGTATCATTTGTTCTCAGGTGTGTCTGCGTCCTCCTTGCTAGGGGTTGACCAAGTTATGGCCGAGGCTTCTATACAACAATTACAGAAGCCCAAGCGCGTGGTCCTGGTGGGTAACAAAATTTCGCCGGGGAATCCGGTAACCAAACCGGATGGCACCAAGGTACATACCCTCTGGGGCGAATTGGCCTGGCAACTTGGGGGAAAGGCCGCTTATCAGGTCATTGCTGGGGATGATGAGCAAGCTACCAATCCAGGTGACCGCTTGCGTGAATTGTTCAATCAATATGGACCTTGCCTGATTCTGATTGATGAATGGGTGGCCTACGCACGGCAATTGCACAACGAAAAGGATTTACCCGCGGGTGACTTCGAAACTCAGTTCAGTTTTGCCCAAGTTCTTACCGAATCCGCAACTGGGGCAAATAATTGTTTATTAGTAGTTTCCCTCCCAGCCTCTGATACGGCTGGGTCACCACACACGCAAATTGATGATATAGAAGTGGGAGGCATCCGAGGTCGCGAGGCTCTCATGCGCTTAGGGAATGTGGTAGGCCGTGTGGCTACCACTTGGAGGCCAGCAAATGCCGAGGAAGGCTTTCAGATTGTGCGTAGAAGGTTATTCGAGCCCTTGCTCAGCGATGCCCAAAGTCGCCAGCGTGATTTGACGGTACGGGCATTTGGAGAATTGTATCGTACGCATACTACAGAATTTCCGGCAGAATGCAATCAACTAGATTACGAGAAAAGAATATTGGATGCCTATCCCATTCATCCGGAAATTTTTGACCGTTTGTACGAAGATTGGTCCACACAGCCTAAGTTCCAGCGAACTCGTGGTGTGCTTCGATTGATGGCCGCAGTAATTAGCTGTTTGTGGGAAAAGGACGATCGTGCGCCGCTTATTATGCCTTCGACCATTCCTATCGACGACACCAAAATTCAGTTTGAACTGACCCGTTACCTATCCGATAATTGGGTTCCTATTATCGAAAGCGATATTGATGGGCCTAATGCACTTCCCAAGAAGATTGATGCAGAGGTGCCCAACTTGGGTCGCGTACATGCTACACGAAGGGTTGCCCGCACTATTTATTTGGGATCTGCACCCAAAACAGATACGTCCAATAAGGGCATCGATGATCGCAGGGTGAGGCTGGGCTGTGTTCTGCCAGGAGAACCCACCGCTTTGTTCGGAGACGCCCTCCGGAGGTTATCGGCTCAGGCAACCTATCTGTACCAAGATAACAATCGATACTGGTATTCTACTCAGCCTACGGTTACCAAGCTTGCTGACGATAGGGCAGAGCAACTTCGTAGAGACCCTGACAAAGTATTCGCTGAATTGGATGCCCGAATTCGTCAAGAAACCCGTCAAGTGGGAGAGTTTTCCAAAATTCATACCTTGCCACGAAGCCCGCACGATATCCCGGATGAATTGGAAACCCGTCTGGTCGTCCTGTCACCCAATGAGCCTTATACAAGGGAGGGTGAAAATCTTGCGCAGGCATTTGCTCAGAATATACTTGAACTTCGAGGCACCGCACCTCGTATTTACCGTAACACGCTTGTCTTTCTTGCCGTGGATAATACACGGTATCAGGATTTGGATGAATCAATTCGTAAGTACCTCGCTTGGAAATCAGTGGTGGAAGAACAAGAGGAGTTGGACTTGGACGCATTTCAGAGAAGGCAGGCTCAAACGCAGAAGGATCAAGCTGATTCAAGCATTAGGGCTAGACTACCGGAGACATATCAGTGGCTTTTGGTTCCCTCACAGCCTTCACCCTCGGACCAGGTAACCTGGCAGGCAAGTCGTCTGACCGGAACCGAAACATTTTCATCCAGAGTTTTTCGGAGGCTTCGGTCCGATGAATCGATAGTGCCTAAGATGGCTCCTACGATCCTTCGCAAGGTACTTGATGAAATTCCTTTATGGCGAAATAATCATGTTATGTTGCGACAGCTAACGGAGGATTTTGCCCGGTACTTGTATTTGCCTCGCTTGCAGAATATCAATGTTTTGATGGAGTCAATCATGAGCGGCGTGAATTCTGTTGCTTGGGAGTCAGAAACATTTGCCTATGCAGAAATGTATGATTCGGTCGAAGATACCTATCGTGGAATTAAGGCCGGTGAGGGTATACGAATCAATCAGGATGATACAGGGTTGATAATCAAACCAAATATTGCGGCGGAGAAAATGGCACCTACTGCTACAGGCAGCCCATTATCAGAGGGGCAATTATCCCCCGAACCCGCCTACGCAACAAGTACACCTGAGGGAACCACCCAAGTTCAACCAGGAATACATGAAATACCGACGAGATACACTCGATTTTACGCTTCGATAGATCTTGATCCAGAACGAATAATTCGGGATGCTAAATCTGTTGCTGATGAAATTGTTATACACCTGGCCAGTCAATCACGCTCATCAATTAGGGTTACTTTAGAAATCGAAGCAAATCTAGCCGATGGTTTTCAACCCAATACCATGCGAATTTTGCGAGAAAATTGCAATTCATTGAATGCCAAAAACCACGGCTTTGAAGAATGATTATTTAATAGTTCAGGAAAAACTCACTTTATGTATATGCATCCATGTAGGCCATCACATCGCTATCGTCATTGAAGGCACTTTGGGCCCTCGCAACTCCCAGATTGAGAAACACCATTGCTATAATCAAGATTTTATTCATGGTTAATTATTTAACTCATTTTTGTGTTATACAAAAAATATAATTAATTGTTTAAGAAAACCGATTTAGATTATTTTTTCGGTTTTTTTAAAAGTAGCTAACAACGTTTTGGCGCTTGGCGCAGCGGCGGATTTCAGAGCACTAAACTGTCAATACACCACAAAATTTGATGCGGGGTAGAATACTCAATTAACCACTTAACCCGCCATTGAGCCAAACGCCTGTTAGCGGCTGGGCTACTTCTGTGATTAGTCTCTTTTAATTTCAAGTCCGTTTTTAAGTGCATAGATTACTTTTTGGTCTTTTATTTTGTAATAAACTACACCGCTTGTTTGGTTGTCAACGCTAATTAATCCAATCCTTTCCATGCTCACTACATAGTTATTTGTTGAGCTTCCTGTTTGCGATCTCTCGTTAAGTTGGTTCTTTGTGAAAATTTCAGATTCAAGTTTTAGTAGGTGTTTAGCGTATAAATATATGTCCATTGAGTTGGCTCTTGCATTTGACTTTTTGGGATAATACTCATAGTAGTTGAATGTTGTAACGAATTGAGTGAGTGCTTTCGGAATTGCAGCACTAGTAATCTTATTCGAATTTGCATCAAGTTCATATTGGGATTTGAAAAGCGCATTGAAAATGTGCCACAAATCTCTCGGGTTATTATTTGCTAATTGAAATACTTGTTTGATTTCCTCCTCTGTTACGGTCTCGGCAAAGAGTATCTTGTAGTCAGAAACCGCATCGTCTGAATATGCGAGTAATCTTTTATTTAGAGCCTTAACCAAGTCTGAGTTTGTCCAATTTAGGGTGGGACAATAATGCTTTTGAGTTCTTACTTGGTCTTTGATATAGTTGAATGGTGTAACCCATGTTGAAAATACAACTTGTAGGTCTGGCTCTAAAAGAAATTTATTGTCAGTTAGGATTTTGACAATAAATTCTGATATGAGTTCCGCATCATTCATAAATCTTGAGTCTTCATCTACACGGTCAAATACAATAAGGATTCTCTCAAAGTCAAGATGTTTTGCTATAGAAATTATTCGTAGCATTAAATTATATGATGCTTCTTGGTCAATAAATTCTTCTTCAATATTGATAGGAAGTTCAGGAAAGTATTCCTTTATCTTAACACTGTTGGAAAGTGGTGGTAATCCGTTAAAATGTCTTGCAATATAATTGTCAATAAAAGCACCTCCAGTAGTTGCCCCATAATTAAAGATTCCTATCACCACATTTTCAACTTTCTTGTAAGCCCTTTTCCACCAAGCTATTTGAACTTTTTCAATTTGTTCACGAAGCTGTCGTTTTGAAATTTGGGGTATAAAATTTTTGAGTAAGTAACAAAGGAGAAGTTTTTCCTCTTTATTCAATTTTGAGACTCTATATTGCTTGTCTGCAAGGGCTGAAAAAAGGGAAACTGAAAGATTTACTATTACGAACTTATAAAAGTCTTTGATTTCGTAATCCTGCTTTAAGGAAGAGAAGTCAATAATGTGGGCGGTGATTGAATTGTTGTCATTTATCTTGCTGATAAAATCTTTAATTAAAGCAGTTTTTCCTGATCCTCTATCACCTGTAAGAAGGATGGAGTTTTTCTGTGAAAAATTTTCTAAAATGGTTTCATAGTCGTTTGGCTTTATAAAAGTTTTTGAAAAGCGTTGACCTTCATTCTCTGTAGTGAATGATGCAAAAGGATTTTCTTTTAAACCAAATTGAGTATAGAATTCTTTGTATGTTGGCATGTGAATTTTTTTTTGAAAGTCCTTAAATGGTTTCTTATAGCTAAATGTTAGCACTGTCGTCCAAGCCTTGCCTACTTTTCTGGGCTTGGCGTTCGTGTGGGGTATCAGGGCACAAAACTGTCAAACCAGCACTAAAGTTGATTTGAAAAACTGAACTTGAATCTGAGTACTTCGCCCCGCATGACGCCAAAACCATGTTTGCATTAGGTTTTCTATTTCTGTCCACTTTTTTCAATTATTGATTTTAATGTCTCAAATGGTCCGTGTTCAAGTGACCACAAGTAAACAGAAAATAGTATAAAGATTATTAACCAAAGAAAATTTGCAACTAGACTTTGAGAAACGCCATACATATATGACCAAAATCCTTTCGATTTCGAAAGGTGTCTGTCTATAATTTCTTTTATGTCTTTTTGTTTTGCCTTGAGTAATGAATTTGCTAAACCCTGTGTTATGCCTGTCGCTTGTTTTCTATAAATTTCTAATTGTGTCCTTTGAGTCGCAAAATTGTGAAAGCTTTCTAAATCGGTCGCTGATGGTCGTGTCCCATTATTGCTTATTATGAACTCTTTTATCGTTTCTTGTTTTTGCTTTTTATAAATAGAATAAGCAAGCATTCCGACAATGTCTTTGTCATCTTTAACTAGACTTTCGTAAACTCTATTGTAGTCGTTAGTTCCTGGCATTATTTTACTATTTGTTCGTAAGCATTATTGATTTCATTTTCGTCAAGTTGTAGAACTTGATTTTCATATAAGTTGTCAGTAGATTTAATACGTTCAAGTGCATACTTCAAGTCATCTATAGAAACAAATAGAGCTTTTTCAATGTCATTTTTAGGCTTTTCAATTCTAACATGAAAGAAATTGTTTTTTACATTTTTAAATGAATTAGAAAAATCTGCAACTGTCCAAGAAGCAATGTTCCTTCTTGCGGTCACTCGTCTTTCGGTACTTTTTTGTGAACGATTGTTTTTGTTATTTTTCATTTTTCTGTTTGTTGTCGTTTTTAACTTACCGCTAACGGTTTGCAGCTACTCGAAGGGCGGGACTTTTACAACAAAACTTGATTTGAAAAACTAATGTTTGGTTCGTCACAAATCTGTCTTTATAGCACAAATCCCCGCGTTTTGGGTAGGTGCTGTTATAGACTGTATTTCTATTCTGTCCGTCCATTACTTTGTCTTTGTTGTCGGTCTGTGAAACACTGGAAAGTTAACTGAATTTGCAATAAAGCAAAGTTCGTTAGCCTTTTTATGAAGTTCATTGGCTTTGTCTA
>Ga0164293_10003119_pt1 | contig 14130 bp, 15 predicted proteins | sample GEODES118metaG_FD_111487 | JGI IMG/M metagenome (GOLD analysis project Ga0164293, IMG submission 111487) | Eutrophic lake water microbial communities from Lake Mendota, Wisconsin, USA - GEODES118 metaG | ecosystem: Environmental > Aquatic > Freshwater > Lake | place: USA: Lake Mendota...
AGCCATGTGGCTGGTAAACTCATTTTCCGACGCGATCCTTCGTTCGTAGATGCCGGTGCGGTCAACAATCCACTGGTGGTTGGTCTCCACCATGGCTTCAAGATGAGCGTTAGTCATGACGCGCTCTGGCACATAGCTGCCTGTGCCGATGATCGAAGCACTGCGGTTAGACCGGGGTGGGGTGTCGCGAAGAGAGTTTTTCATGGAGTGGTTTCATCGCCTCGACGATGCGGGAGTTGATTTGGAGTTCCACCGCCCGGTGCGCGGCGCGGATGGCATTGCGCAGGGCGAGGGATGACGAGTTGCCGTGGGCTTTGATGCAGATGCCATTGACGCCGAGCAAGGGTGTACCCCCGTATTCGTCGGTGCTGGTCCGTTTTTTCACGGCTTGGAAGGCTCCCTTGGAGAGGAGAGCGCCGAGCATGCGGATGGGGGTTTTGCTGATTTCGTCCTTGATCCAGGAGACCATCGATTTGGCGAGTCCCTCGACGGTTTTGAGAAAAATGTTCCCAGTGAATCCGTCGCAGACGACGACCTCGACAGGTTTTTTGAAGATGCCGTGGCCTTCGACATTACCGGAAAATTGGATAGGGGCCTCGCTAAGCATCTTGTAGCATTCGAGGCAAAAATTGGTTCCCTTGCCAGGTTCTGTACCGATATTCAGGAGACCAACCCGGACATCGGGTGTGCCAACGATGGCTTTATAATAAACGCTGCCCATCACGGCGAATCCCACGATGTGCTGGGGAGTGGGATCGATATTCGCCCCGCCGTCGATCAATAGAAAAACCCCGCCGTCGGCTGGAATTAGAACGCCGAGTGCGGCTCGGTCGATGCCTGGCAGTGTGCGGAGTTTGATGGTCGATGCTGCCACAAGGGCGCCGGTGTGTCCGGCTGATACTACCGCATCGGCTTCACCGTTTTTTACGAGATCCACAGCGCGGCTTACGGAGGAATCTTTTTTTCTGCGAACGCTATCGAGTCCACTATCGGCCATGTCCACGACTTGTGAGGCGTGGTGGAACGAGTAGCGGGATTGGATGTCGGCCGTGGGATGTTTTGCGAGCTCGGCTCGGATTTTTGCCTCATCGCCGACGAAGATGATCTCCACATCGGGGAAATCACGCAGCGCTTGAACGGCTCCCTCTACGGGATTTTGCGGGGCATGGTCCCCTCCCATGGCGTCGAGGGCAATTTTCATCCGGGGAAAATCGGACCCTCGGAACTACTCTGCGCCGATGGTGAGAACCTGGCGTTTATTGTAATATCCGCAAGATGGGCAGGCTACGTGGCCAGGAACGGATGCGCCGCACTGAGGGCACTTGGCGAGCTTCGGGGCTTGCCAGCGGTTCGCCGCCTTGCGTGTGCGAAGGCGCATTTTCGATGTTTTGCGTTTAGGAACTCCCATAATTTTACTTTAGTTTTGGTTTTAGCTTGTCCAGCGCGTCCCATGCCGGCACGGACTTTTCGACCGGCCGCCCTATGGCAGCCCGGGAGTCATCGCGACGCGCGGGGCATTGCTTTTCACCGCCACTGTCGCACTTGGGGTGCGCGGGCAGGGCAAGGTGCATATCCTCCCTGACCTCGGGGGTCAAGTCAATCCACTCCGCTTTCGGCAAATCGATTTGCATCGAAAAGGGATCGATGACGAGATCCCACTCGAAATCTTCGAGACAGTTGACGCATTGCATTTTTCCCTGAATGGACAGGCTGCCGGTGGCAAACAACCCTCCCCCGCTCAGGCCCACATCGAGCGAGTAGCACAGAGGCGTGGTTGGTGTGAAGCCACCCTGTTCGAGTTCCAAGGAAGCGGGGTTTTCCTCGCCCTCGATGTGCAGCGTGTCCCCTTCTGGAATGTGGTGAAGGTGCACTTTCATAAAAAAAAAATATCACCGTCTGCAGAGGCGGTCAATGCAGGCTGAGGCTGCTTTGAGAATAGTCCCCAGCGAGTGCTGTAAATTCCACTCACGCGAACAAATCGCTGTGGCTACCTAACCGAAACAATTGGAGTTCTTCGTCCGTTTGAACATAGATGAGCAGCAAATCCGGTTTGAGATGGCACTCGCAGCACCCCGCATATCCCCCTTTGAGAGGATTATCGCGGAGACGCTTGTGCAACGACTGCCATGTCGATGGGAGATCGATGACTTTTTCGAGTAGATCGTCCATACCTTTATCGCGAGCCCACTTTTTGTAATCCCGCTTGAACTAGCTCGTGTATTTGCTTTCGCGCATTAGGTTTTGATCGAGCTAAGAGTCTCAGTGGCAGATCTGAATCTCCGGGTCGGTCGCTCATTCAAGGCGGTGTAGGTTTCCGCATTGAAAGTGCGATCGGCATAACGCTCTTCAATTTCCTCGAGGCTGGAATTGTCGAGGTTGAGGTGAGGGCGGGTGGTCAGCATGAAAGGAATGGCTTTTTGGATGCACCCATGTGAGAGGAAAAAAGTTAATGGCATCACCCATAGTGATTCCGAGTTTAGAGAAAATCTGCGCGGCGGCGCTTGCTTTTTCGCAATCGACTCAGGCCCGTAAGATAGCCGATTTAGCCATTATACAAGAATGCTACATTTATGTTTGCCCGTTAACAGGCGCATCTCGAATAAACGAATTTTACCAGTGCCTGCAGCTACCCGTGCCGGGAATGCTCAACTTTTATTGATCACCAAGCTGCGGGGTTCAGTCATATCCTCCATGGCGTAGCGAACGCCTTCGCGACCGGAGCCGCTTTCTTTGACTCCGCCGTAGGGCATGTTTTCCACACGGAAAGTTGGGACTTGATTGACCATGACTCCACCGACTTCCAGTTCCTCGAAGGCCCTGATGGCATTTTGAAGGTTGTTTGTGAAAACACCCGCCTGGAGGCCGAAGCGGGAGTCATTAACCATGGTGAGGGCTTCTTCAAATGTTCCGTAATGCTGGAGCACAGCCAGCGGGGCGAATGCCTCCTCGCGCAGCACAGGCGAATTGGACGGCACATTCTCTAAGAGCACCGGGCCGAGAAGGGAACGGGCCGAGATATGCACGGGCGTGAGCAGGGAGGCGCCGGCATCCGTCGCCTGTTCGATCCAATTTACGATCTTCTCGCGGGCGGCGGCGTTGATCATAGGTCCGACCAGCGTTTGGCGGTCCGAAGGGTCGCCGTTATGGACTTTTTCCTGGATGAAAGAGACGAGGGCGCCCCGGAATTGGCTGAAAATTTCGCGGTGCACGAGGATTCGTTGGACGCTGATACAGGACTGGCCGGCGAATCCGTAAGCGGCGGCTGCGATTTTCGGGACAGCGGCGTGCCAGTCCGAGTCAGGTTCGACAATCACAGCGGCATTTCCTCCCAGTTCAAGGGCGCATTTCATTTTTGCGGCGTGGCCCTTGAGGTTCCAGCCCACATCGACGCTGCCGGTGAAGCTAAGCATTTTCACTCTCGCGTCCGCAAGCAGCGGAGGAATGCGTTCATGGGCGAAGGGGACGATATTGATCTGGCCTGCCGGAACGCCCGCCTCATGCAGAACCTCGGCGAGGAGGAGCGCTGTCAGGGGAGTCTTCATCGCCGGCTTGAGCAGCATCGTGTTCCCGGTGGCGATGCAGGGAGCGACCTTGTGGGCAACGAGATTGAGGGGGAAATTAAACGGGGTGATCCCAAGAATCACGCCCAGCGGGAATCGGCGCAGGATTCCGAAATGGCCCAGACCCGGAGCACTCGCTTCCATATTAATGCTATGTCCGTCGTCGCCGAGCGCGAGCGCTGCTGCGAATCGAAAGGTCAGGCAGGCCCTGTCCACCTCAGCCTCGGCAAAGGTCACGGGTTTCCCAGCTTCGGCAACGATCACATCGACAAATTCTTGGCGCCGCTCACGGAGAAGTTGGCTGATTCTTTCAAGTGTCGCCGCGCGGGCTTCGTTGGGAATTCGGCGCGTTTTCTGGAATGCAGCGTGCGCACTGGTCACGGCAGATTCGATATCCTGTGCACCTGCGATGCAGATGTCGGCGAGTTTTTCGCCGGACCAGGGATTATGGACCGCCTCGGAGGTTTGCGTCTCCACCCAGCAGCCGTCGATGTAGAAGGGTTTCATGGTTTTTTTAAATGCGTTCGACCTCCCTTTTTTCCACAAAGGTGGGAAGACCCTCGCGGGAGAAGCAGTTCATGAGCTCCTCGGGATCGAGGGCCTCGGGCATCATGACGCCGCGCTCGGTGATTTTTCCGGTGGCGAGGAGTCGGGCGGTGATGGCGGGCGGTATGCCGGTTTGCACAAGGGTGAGCGAGTAGCCGTATTTCTCGTAGGTGTCGCGGTGGCTGTCCATCGAATACACGAAATACTCGACGCGCTTGCGGTCCTTCGTTCCCCGCACCTCGGTGCCTACGCACGAGTAGCCTTCAACCGTCGCGCCAAGTTGGGCGGGCTTGGGCAGGTGCGCGCTGGCGACGCGCACGGGCGCAACCTCCACGCCATCGACGCGCACTTTTTTCCAAGTGTCGAGGTTCAGAAGTTGTAGGCTCTTCGAGATGTTCACCACCTTGTCCGGGATGCTGTATTTGAACACCGAGTAGCGGACGCCCTTTTCTACAAATGGAGGATGTATGCCCAAACTCACGCCTTCCTCGTGGGCCACGGCGTAAGTTTTTTGAAGTCCGATCGGCTCGGGAAAACGCACCCACTCGACTTCGGTCTCCAGCGGCTTGCCGCTCACCACGCGACCGTCCTTCACATAATAGGGTGGCGCGCCGAGTTCTTCAAAAAATGTCTCCGGCGAGAAGAGCACGGCGAAGCGGTATCCGCGCACCTCGGCGTTGTCGGCATCCAGCACGCGGATGCTCGAGGCGGTATCCAAGCGGTCCATCGCCCAGCGGGCGTAAACATTCACCGCGCCGGGATCCATCCCCATGCAGAGGATGCCGGCCAGGCCGCGGTCGACGAATGGTTGGTTGAATTTCTCGATTTCCGCCTCGAAGGAGTTCTTGCCCGGCTTTTTCACGCCAGGGGCCGAGTAAATATCTGCCGCCATGTCAATGTAGTGTGATCCCGCGCGTAGGCACGCCTCGAGCACGGAGTAGTTCGTCTGGCACACGCAAGCGTTGCATGTCACACTGACTTTGTGCTCGCGCATGAGTGCTGCCAGCGCATCGGTGTGCATGGCATTTGCCTGCACAACGAGAAACCGGCTCTTCGGAGTTTTTGCCGCAAGTTGATTCGCAAAAACAGGATCCATGTCCGCGAGAATGATCCGCTCGAAACAATCGTATTCGTGAAGTTTTTGGCCGATGACTGAACCCACACCGCCAATACCAATCACCATTGCGTTTGCCATAATAAATAATGTTTAGCTGCGAGCAGTCCGCTAATGACATTTCTTCAAACTGGTCATCGGCGGCAGTCGCCGTTTCAAGTTTTGACATAGCTGACGCCTTCCGCGTTCAAAATCTCCCCCCTCCCAAGGCGAAGTCGCCGCCAGCCACGGCAAAGATTCAGACGCGAGGCACCACCCAGATTCGCACGCCAAAAATCTCAAAAATTCGGGTTCAAGATAGCTGCGGCGCAACAACTAGTAACGCCGACGTCCTCGTCGGCGGCAGAGCCCATAGGCTCGTTCCTCACCTCCGCTACACCCTTTACCGTTCGGAGGCTTTTGTTTCCCAGTAAATTTTCTCGTGGTATATCCACATTTCATAACCCCAAGCCGCGCCACCGAGAGGAAATAAGACAATGCTAAGTGCAAAGACCTGCGAGAAAGGCGCACTGCTACCCAGTGCTGACTCCCCACCCGAGAACACCATATAACAAGATGCAATTCCATTTTCCCTTTGCTCTCAGCTTTTCCCATTTCTCGAGTTTGTTTGTCATTTTTGTCCTCCAGAAGTCAGCATTTCTCCTTGCCATTCTCGGAACCAGCCGCAAGGCATTTGTCGGCATTTTCGGTTTTATGAGGGTTGAAAGTGAGAATAAATCCTTGGGGAAAATCACTGCTTCTGGAGGCTATTCCGGAAGCGTAGGGTAATTAGTGGTGATAAGTAATCTGTTGCAAGATAATATTTTACTTGAAAACTTTCAGGAACACGGGTTGAGATCTGCTAATTCCCCAAAAGCGCTGCTTTTAAGTCCTGCTGGACAGGATCGGATCCGAACCACATGCCCAGGAAGGCTTTTTGAAAATCGCGGCCTTGGATCGTGCCTTTCAGTTGGCCGTTGTCGTAGATCCGGGTCTCGGTTCCAACAAGTTGGATCATTTCCGATCCGCCTTGGGCGATGGGACCAAACATAGCGACAAAGGCTGACTTGTCTTTCTCGATGCCGGGGTATGTGGAAGTCATACTGGCTTGAATCTGGCTTTGCCAGGCGTCGGTGACTTGTCCTTGGTTAACGGATTTCAGGAAGGTGAAGGTGAATTGCAGCGGTCCCGGTGAGGCTAGCACGGCATCCTCGGACTTGAGCGGGGCGGGGGTATAGAAGGCGGTGACATAGGCTTTGATGGGAATAAAGGCGATGCTCACGGTGCGAACGCCTGCGCCGTTCAGGGTGAGGGTTTGGCCGTTCACGGTGGCCTGCTGGGGGACATTGACCCCTTGGATTTCAAGGGCGAATGCGGCAGGGAGCGCAAGGAGCAGAATAGCAAAGGCGGTGCAGGTTTTTTGTCTCATAGCCCAAGCGCTGGTAATTCCGAATCGCCTCGTGGTCAATCCCACAAAAAAAACCGCGCTCTGGAAGGTCTCAAATACAGAGCGCGGTTTGAATGGGATCGCGTGTTTTTAAAACACGAGGCCGGTCAGGAATCCGAGGACTGTGGCATTCGCGACATCCTGGGTTCCGTTCGGGCGAGCGAAGTATTGGACGAAGGGCTGCACATAGGACCAGCCGTTTATTTGAAAACGGTATCCCCCCTCAAGCACTGCGGTGTAGGATCTGGATGGCGAGTAAACATCGCCCTGATAAGCGCCGTAGGCGAGCGAGAGCATCGCGAGGTCTTTATCGCGCGATGGAATGAGCCCTGTGTAGACCAATCCGCTCTGGAAGTAGAATGGGAACTGGTTGGCCGTCGCATAGCCAGGCGCCATCGAGATCAGGTTAAATGTGTGTAGCCCTTGCTTTGAGAGGGATGGTTTCTCGACAGGAGCGACTTCTTTGAAGCTTTTTCCATCCGAGGCGGTCGGCACTTTTGCGGGAGCAGCTACGCTTGAGCGTTCGCGGTATAGCATCTGATCTGCTTGGAAGTAAAATCCATAGCGTCCGGGTGCCTCGGTGCCGTTCCAGCTTTTGGTCTGTCCCTCGGGCGTTCCATAAAAGTAGCCGCCAAAAGCGTAGCGACCTTCGAGTTTTGATTCCCCGATCTTTGGTGTGTATCCCGCCTCGCCCATGTAGAAGAGACCGTTGAGAGCTGTATTGGGTGCGTAACCCTGATAGGCCAGCCCGTGGTTGGCGGATGCTGTCGCCTGCGGGTAGGACATGAACAAGCCGTTCTTCACATAAACGGTCTCGTGCAGCTTCACATTGAGCGTGCCGCCCCATGTTGAAAAACTGGAGCCAAAGGGGATGTTTCCGCCCACGCCCTTGGCGCTGTTCACCGCATTGTTCAGAAATAATTTTGACAGGGGTTGATCCAAAAATTCCTTCTGGGGTTGTAGCCAGCCGGCTCGCAGGACAACCATGTCTTTGATCGAGAGCAGTTCGCTTGTCCCGGCTTCGAGAGCGAAACTCATCACGCGAAATTGCGTGCCGGATTGCCAGTTTGTTGGACTGAACATCGAATTCGCCTCCACGAATTGGTTGGCGTTCGATTCGGGAAACGCATCTCGGTAGCGGAAGTTCCCGAATGCCACGAGTCCCTTGAGCGCATCCGCGTCGAGTAGTTTTCCGAAGTTCAGCTCCGAGCCGAAATTGATTTGCTCGTCCCAGAAACCACGCGAGCCATTCTGGCTGCCCACCACGCCAAAGAACGCCCCTTGATAGCTGCCGTTGAAGCTTAATCCTCTGTCTGCGAGTGAAGTGCGGGCGTCGAAAAGCGGATTGCCGCTTCCAGCAAGCAGGCCTTTTCCGTACCACCATTTTTCGGTTGCGCTCTCGCCTTTGAATTCAGCGGGCGCGGAACGGCGTCCCGACATGGTGCCGGTGCTTCCCGAGAGAACCTGTCCGGAGTTGACTTCAACCGGCCCTCTAATAAGAGGGCGCGCGGGTTCAGATGTTTGGGCTTGGCTTATGACTGGGAGAAATCCGGTCAACGAGGCGGTGATAGCTAAAAGATTCGAAGCGTTAAAACGCCCCAAGGGTTGGTGTTTTTTCATTTTTTTGGTGTGAGAAAATAGAATCGAACTAACAGGCGATGTCTTACGCAACAGGAGATATGTTACAATTTCGTAACATTTGCGCGCAATCTCTTGGATCAATGAAAAGACCTACTCTTGAAGGAAGACATCCATCTGCTGACCGACATAGACGGGAAATGCGGGATTTTTGAATCGGAAAATGATTTGCAGCACACGGGTATCCACGCGCTCGGTGCTTTCGCCGGAGAGGGATTTTTTGGGGAGGATATATGGTTCGATGCGGACAAAATCGAGCGGTACGGATTTTTCCCTTGAGCCTTTGAGGAAGGCAACGCCTGTGCAGCCTTCGCGTATGGCCGGCGCGTCGGATTCATCGACATCGACGCGCAGTTGGAGTTGGGAGATGTCGCCGAGGAGGATGGCTGGTTCGGATGCGTTCACCATCGTGTATTCGCCAGGACGGATATTGACTTGGAGCACGGTGCCGTCGCGCGGGGCGCGGATGGTGAGCAGATCGAGGCGCACGCGGGCATCTGCGAGGCGTGCGTGTGCAAGGTTCAGATCCGCGAGCGTGCTCTGTAGTTGGCGGTCGGCCGCCTGCCAGGCGAAAAGATTGCGCTTGGCCTCGTCTTCGCTGGAGACATTTTTTTCGCGGAGGCGGGTGGTGCGGTCGAGTTGGTCCTTGCGGTCGGCGACGATCGTTTGAGAAGTGGCGACTTGGGCCTCAAGGACGGCAACTTGTGCTTCTTGCACCTTCACCTGTGAGAGTGCATCCCTTTCATCCATCGAGAAAAGGACATCTCCCTTTGAGATTGTGTCACCCACCTTGACCGAGACCTCGCGAATCAGGCCGGAGGTGGCTGGTGCGATGCGGACATTTTCATTCACGCTCTCGACTAGCCCCCGGCCCCCGATGGAGTCGGCGTAAGGCGATTGCGGAGGAGGGACGAGTGGTTGAGGTGTCGGGCCGCTCTCACGAAGGCGGAAAACGAGGAGCGTCACGGCGATGATCCCGCCGAGGGCTATGTAGAAGGAAAGGCGCTTAGTCATGCTGGAGTTGGGTATGATCGTCGAAATGGCCGATCACATGTCCATCGTCCATCTGAACGATGCGGTCGGCAAATTGATATATGCGGCTGTCGTGGGTGACGATGATGACGCAGCGGTCGGGTTGGAGGGCGCTGGCTTTAAGGAGTTCGAGTGTCTTGTGTCCGCTCACGGAGTCTAGCGCGGCGGTGGGCTCGTCGCAGATGATCAAGCGTGGTTCGTGAACGAGGGCGCGCGAAATCGCTACGCGTTGCTGCTGCCCGCCGGAGAGTTGATTGGGATAGGATTTGAATTTCTCCCCTAGGCCGACCTGCTCGAGGACGGCGCGTGCCCGCTTTTCCGCTTCGGGCCTTGATTTACCCTGAAGGATAAGGGGGATCGAGACATTCTCCACCGCTGTGAGTGTGGGGATGAGATTAAACTGCTGGAAAATAAAGCCGATGTTTTCGCGGCGGAAGCGGGTTATCTCACCGTTGCGCATTGTTCCGAGATCCTTGTCGAAGACGGTGATTTGACCTTCATCGAACTTCAGCGTGCCGCAGATCACGCTCAAGAGCGTCGTTTTTCCGCAGCCCGAGGGACCGACGATCATGAGAATCTCGCCGAAGCGCGCTTCGAGACTGGCTCCCTTGAGCGCAAAAACGCGGGAATCGCCGCCGCTGAAGCTTTTCACGACATTCTTGACGCAGACTGCAATTTTGTGGCTTTCGCTCATCGGAAGACGACCGCAGGTTCGAGGCGCATGACTTTTGTGAGGCCGATGAGGGCGGAGAATGAGCAAATGAAAAGAATCACGCACGCGACGAAGGCTGGCACCTGCCAAGGCATGAAGAAGGGTGGCGCCTCCTTGGCGAGAACCGTGTTTCCAAACCACGCTGCCAACCCCACGCCAATTCCATAGCCGATGAATCCCACGGAAAACGCCTGTGTCAGAACCATGGCGGCAAGGGTTGAATTGCGTGCACCCATGGCCTTAAAGGCTGCCAGGAAACGCAGGTTGTCGTGGACGAAAAGGTAGAATGTCTGCCCAGCTATTGCCACTCCGACGATGAGGCCGAGGATCACCACGGTTCCGAAGGAAATCGGAATCCCCGTGTTTTTGATATACCAGCGAATCGTCATCCAGAAGAGATCGTCGCTCGCGATCGCCCGCAATCCGTCGAGCTTGTCGATGCGCGCCGCGAGTTCTCCGGCAGAGGTTCCCGGCATCGGTGCCGCCAGCACGTAGCTGAGCTGTTTGCGGGAAGGCTTCGCATATTCCAGAGCGCGATCGTAGGTCGTATAAATATAAGGCTGCCCAAGAAAACTCCGGCTCACATGACAGATGCCGACAACGCGGGCGGATTTGTCATTAATTTCAAATGTCGTCCCCAACTCGATTTTGATGCCCTTGCGGCGGAATTTTTCCACCGCGACCTGATCTACCACTACCGAGTCAGGCAGTCGCAGATCCTCGATGCGGCCGGCTTTCATATTCATCGGCCGACCGGTGAGCGTGCCCGCGTCGAGTCCGACGACCTGCACATTTTGAAAAGATCCATCACCAAGGCGGGCTTGTTCGATGCCAATGTAAAGCGGGACCGCCCATGCCACGCCCCGGACGCTGCGCACACGATCAACCTCGATCTGCCGCATTGGGATGACCTCGTTTGCCTGCTCGACTTTGGCGTCCACCACCCACACTGGCGCTCCAATATTTCGCACCGTTGCGGTTGTCCACATCATCAATCCGCAAAAGACAGATGACTGCTGACACCTACGCAGCGCGAAAAAGGCAAGGCCGCAGACCAGCATCGCGTATTTCGCCCGGTCGCGAAAGAGCATCTTGAGCGCGACATTCAGCATCGCAGCGGAGATTCTCTATCCACTTAGCGGCGCGATCCCATGAAGAGACGCAGTACATACCAAAACATCATCGCGACTGCTGCAAAGAGCTGGATGGCTGCCGAGAGATCCGCATTCTCGGGATAGTCCCGCATGATCGAGGATGTCGTATAGAGGATCGATGCCCCGGCAAGGGCGACCATCCCCACCGAAAACCATGTGCCGAGATTGAATTGGAAAAGCACCGCGCACACGATGGCTGCGAAACCAAGCAAGCCACCCCAGATGAGGGATGTTCTCAGGAAGGAAAAATCTTTCCGAGTTGTCACTACAACAGCCGTCAGCAAGAAGAACCCTCCGAGCGTGGCTTGGGCAGCGCTGGCAATTACTCCCGGTGCGGTCTGGTTCGCAATGTAGAGAAGGGGCACCGTAATGATAGCCTGCAGCAAAACATACAACACCAGCCCGAGATATTGCAGCGGTCGTGAGATCGAGGGATTCGCCAGAAAAGTCGCCAGCCAGGAAAGCAGCATAAACCCGCCAAGCACAATCAGCCACGACACACTATCGAAAGCCTGCACAATCGTGTTCGCGATCCCAGTCTGGAAAAACCAGACTTCGATTCCCACAAAAAGAGCAATCGCCAAAGCCAGATGGCTGTAGGTGCGGACAAGAAAAGCGCCCCGCGCCTCGGCCGGAAGTTCGCTGACTGGCATGGTGGTGGGTGAGTTCATAAGCAAATTGATTTGCTTGTCCTATAGCCCCCTTGTGCGGAAAAGCAACCCCGGGGCACGCCTATGCCCGGAAGACCAGGCGGCAGATGATCACTGAGGCGGCGACGCCGAATAGGTCTGCGACGAGGCCTGCGGGGACGGCGTGTCTGGTTCGGCGGATGGCCACGGAGCCGAAGTAAACGGCGAGGACATAGAATGTGGTCTCGCTGCTGCCGAGCACGGTGGCACCCATGCGGGTGATGAGGCTGTCTGGGCCGTGGGCTTGAACAAGCTCGGCGAAAAGACCATTCGCTCCGCTGCCACTCAGAGGGCGTATGAGGACGAGCGGGAGGAGTTCTGCCGGGAACTGAACCGCATTCAAAGCAGGGCCGATGAATCGTGTAATGACATCGATACCGCCTGCGGCGCGGAACATGGCTACGGAGGAGATGATGGCTACGAGATAGGGGATGATGCGGATCGCGACTTGGAATCCTTCTTTGGCACCCTCCACGAATTCTTCATACACCTTCACGCCGCTGAGTGAGCCGTAGAGTGGAAAGAAGGCGAGTAGGAATGGAATCGCAAGGTAGGAGACGGCATCGACAAGATTGACCAAAGGGCCGCGTGTCGCGCTTTGAGCCTGTATGAATTGCCAGCCAAAAATCAGGAAGCATCCCGCAAATGTCAGAAGGATGAGGGTTCCCCACCATTTTGGTTTCTGGAAGGACATTGAATTTTCAATCGAATCCGGCTCCGTCGGTGTAGTCGGGTTCTCGACTTTTGGCAGGGCATAAATGGGCAGCCGCTCAAAAAATTTAACGGCAAGGATGGCGGCAATGGTCGAGCAGCAGGTGGCAAAAAATGTGGTTCCGATGATGGCTGTCGGGCTTGCGGATCCCGCCGCAGCCAAGATCGCCACCGTTGTTGCTGGGATCAGCTGAATCGAACTCGTGTTGATCGCCAAAAATGTGCACATGGCATTCGTAGCCGTGCCGGGGCGGGCGTTTAGCTTTTCAAGGTCCTGCATGGCGCGCAGGCCGAGCGGTGTTGCCGCGTTGCTGAGGCCCAGCATGTTGGCGGCCATGTTCATGACCATGGATCCCATCGCCGGGTGGTTCGCGGGAACATCCGGAAAAATCCGGCACAGAATCGGGCGGAGGGCGCGGGCGAGGAGATTAACCAAGCCGGATTTCTCTGCGATTTTCATCAAGCCAAGCCAAAGGGCCATGACTCCAGCAAGCGGCAGCGCAAGCGTCATCACAGCCGTCTTGCAGGCTTCAAATGCAGCGGCCGTTACCTCCTGCAGCTTCCCCTCAAAGCCTCCAAGCAGCATCGCCAGCAAAATCAAGCCCAGCCAGATGTAATTCAGCATTTCCCGCAGGTTGCCTTAAACAAACGCCATCCGAAAAGGGCTAAATTCCCCGAACGAATCGTGCTTCGTCCCGGTCAGCGAACCAAAAATTTGGACGATCGTCCAAATTTTTGGTCCGTTTTCGAACTGCACTGGATCGCTTTTTGGGTAGGAAACATTTTCAAACCCAGCCCAGCCAGCCGATGAGGGCAGCGCCGCCGACGATGAGGATGGGGTTGGTTTTTGTGGTGGTGCAGAGGAGTGTGCAGGCGCCGGTGAGGATCCATGCGCGCCAGTCGTGATCGGCGGATTTGCTCATCACCCAACCGCTGGCGAGGACGAGTCCGACGGTGAGGGGTGCGAAGCCCTTTTCGATGGCGGAGCGGAGAGGGGAATCTGCCGAGCGGCTCCAGAGGCGGCTCACCAGATACACAAGGATACCGGCCGGCAGGATCATGGCCACGGTGGCAAGGACGGCTCCGGTGATGCCTGCGGCTTTATAGCCGATGAGTGTGACGAGTAGAATGCTCGGCCCGGGGGTGGCCTGCGAGATCGCGAAGAGGTCGGCGAATTGTTTTCCATTCATCCAAGAATAGCTTTCGACCGCCTTGCGGTGCATTTCCGGGATGACGGTATTGCCGCCGCCGATCGAAAGAAGCGACAGCGAGCTGAAGAGGATCAGCACATGGATAAGGTTGAGGCCCTCGTCTTTCATTTGGCCTTGGGCCAGGCCCAGAGCAGGGCGAGCGGTGCGGTGAGTGCGAGGACGCCGAAGAGCGGCCAGCGCAGGATGCCGTTCAGGAAAAATGTGGCCACGAAAAGAATCCAGGGAACGGTGCCGAGGAGGCATTTCCGGCCAGTTTTGAAGGCCATCGAGAGGGTGAGCGCGATCGCTCCGGCTGCCGCGCCTTTCAGTGCGTCTTGGAGGGCCGGGACATGGCTAT
>Ga0164293_10003122_pt1 | contig 14125 bp, 12 predicted proteins | sample GEODES118metaG_FD_111487 | JGI IMG/M metagenome (GOLD analysis project Ga0164293, IMG submission 111487) | Eutrophic lake water microbial communities from Lake Mendota, Wisconsin, USA - GEODES118 metaG | ecosystem: Environmental > Aquatic > Freshwater > Lake | place: USA: Lake Mendota...
ATAAGTAAAATTATTGCCAAGAAAGATGATCGCCAAATGGAACAAGAAAGCAAAAACCGCGGTACGGAGTATGACCAATTCAACTTTACGAACATTCTTTTCATCAAAAAGTGAATCAAAGTAGTTACTGGCAGCTTGTAATAAAGTATTCATCGAGACCCTGGTTACCCACCTACTTATTTGATCTGAACTGCTTCAAAGCCAATACTATTCCAGCAGCAAATAATAGCGTGATCAGGCCTGCAAAATATGGTATGAGTTCAGTCATTTTTGATTAGTTATTAATTTGATGAGAATGGCAAACCCTAAAATAGAGGGAACCCAAAGGCCAATAAAAATAGCTGCCTCTCTATCCCCTTTGAACCATGAAATCTCCGAAAAAATTAAGGATAGAAACGCAGCTGCAAGCATCAGTAAGTCTGCAGGTGTAAATTTTTTAAGCATATATAGAATTTTGTAAAGCTCTTGAATATACGGGAAAATTTTAGATTTAGTGGCCAAGGCGAATATGAGATTCTCATTTGTTGTATTTATGACAGCCCCTGTTGCAATCTGCTTTAACAATACTGCGCTATCTTATCCTAATGATGAACTTACCCCTGTTTTGAAACACTGCATTATCCGAACGTATAAACAAAATGATCTCTGTGCTGCTGTTGGGACCGATCTGGTCAGTACGACTGATATAGAGCTTATCCCAGCCATTGCGGGTAAGATACCTGGGCGCCACCGTATCATCAATCAGCATCACCGCTGAATGAATCGATTGATCGGCCACCAGCGCTTATCGATTCGACCCAGCCTCCCGCATCCAACATCAGTGAAATTTCACATAATTTAAGGCCATGAAAAAGTTCGTGTCGACCATCCTCATGTTCATCGTAACGCTTCCCGTTCTCGCGCAACCATCCGTTCCGTTAAAGATTTGGTATGATCGCCCTGCTGATGCGTCGGTGTACGACAAAACCAACGGCTGGGAGAACAATCCCGAATGGCTGAAGGCGCACCCCATAGGCAATGGTTTTATGGGCGCGATGATCTTCGGCGACGTTAATAAGGAAAGGATCCAACTCAACGAAAAGTCACTTTGGTCCGGCAGCCCGAATGATGAAAATAATCCCGATGCATTTGCTGCGCTTGCGGAGATCCGGAAATTGCTGTTTGAAGGGAAGTATAAAGAAGCTACGGAACTGACCATGAAAACCCAGGTGTGCAAAGGCCCGGGATCTGGACATGGAAACGGAGCCGACGTTCCTTATGGCACCTACCAGACCCTGGGCGACCTATGGTTGGGAACAGATCGCAAATCAACCTACACTGCCTACCGTCGCGAGCTCGATCTTCAACGCGGCGTGGTAACCATCACCTACACGCAGGATGGCATTGAGTTCAAGCGGGAAATATTTGCCAGCTATCCAGATAGGGCCGTTGTAATCAACATCAGCGCCAACAAAAAAGGATCGATCAGTTTTCATGCGATGCTGACCCGTCCGGAAAGATTTTCCACCAAAGCTTCCCAAGGCACACTGCTCATGCATGGCCGTTTGAAAGATGGTAAAGGCGGTGATGGGATGGCATACGCAGTACAACTCAAGGCGATCAATAAAGGAGGTACTACCAATATATCAGACAGCAGCGTATCCGTCAGCAACGCAGACGCCGTCACGCTCATCCTGACCGCCGCCACGGATTACAAACTGGACTATCCAACTTACAAAGGCGACGATCCCATTAAAACATCAGCAACTCAACTCGAAAAAGCATCTTCCTATACCTACGATAACCTGCTGCGCCGACATGTGCGAGACCATCAATCGCTGTTGGATAAGGTTAGTCTGAATGTATCAAGGATCACATCAGACACCATTCCCACTGATCGGAGACTGGCCAATCAACGGCAGGCCGACGATCTGCATTTACAGGAACTGTATTTTCAATTTGGACGTTATCTGCTGATCGCCTCATCGCGCAAAGGAACGTTACCGGCAAATCTGCAAGGCCTTTGGGCAAATACCATCCAGACGCCATGGAACGGCGACTATCATACGGATATCAATATTCAAATGAATTACTGGCCGGCAGATATCACCAATCTGCCCGAATGCCATGGGCCGCTGACCGAACTGATTGAATCCCTGGTTGAACCCGGCAAGAAAACGGCGGCTGTGCAGTACCAGGCAAAAGGCTGGGCCATCCATCCCATCACCAACGTGTGGGGATTCACAGCTCCCGGCGAACACCCGAGCTGGGGCATGCACCTGGGTGCAGGCGCATGGCTCTGCCAACATCTTTGGGAGCATTTCAAATTCAATCCGGATCAAAAATATCTTGAAAGGGTATATCCGATCATGTTAGAATCGGCGCGGTTTTATTTAGACTGGCTTGTGAAAGATCCGAGCTCCGGCAAATGGGTGTCTGGCCCCGCTGCCTCACCGGAAAATTCCTTCAAAGCGCCGGATGGTTCGGTGGCGCAGATCACCATGGGTCCGTCGCACGACCAGCAGGTGATCAAGGAGCTGTTCGACAATGTGCTGAATGCAGCACATATACTGGGCAAGAATGATGAATGGATAGGCAGGATACGGGCCGTGAACAAAGAACTGGCGCTGACACAGATCGGTCCGGATGGGCGACTGATGGAGTGGCGGGAACCCTATGAAGAAACCGAGCCTACCCATCGGCACGTGTCGCATCTCTACATGTTGTATCCCGGAACCTCCATTGACCCGGGCAAAACACCCGAACTGGCGATGGCAGCGAGAAAAAGTCTGGATGCCAGAACGGATATCGGAACAGGCTGGTCGTTGGCGTGGAAGATCAATTTTTGGGCAAGGTTGAAAGATGGAGAACGCGCTTATAGCCTGTTGAAAAATCTGTTGAGGCCCATCGATAATTATGGGATCAACATGTCTAATGCAGGGGGTTCCTATCAAAATCTTTTCTGCGGTCATCCGCCCTTTCAAATCGACGGAAATTTCGGCGGCACAGCGGGCATAGCAGAGATGCTGCTGCAGAGTCATGTGGAGGAAGATGGCGCAAACGTATTGCAGTTGTTGCCTGCCATCCCAAAGGCATGGTCCACCGGCGAGATCAAAGGCCTAAAAGCCCGCGGTGGATTTGAAGTGAATATTTCATGGAAAGATGGCGCGCTGGTCAACTGCGAAGTAAAATCATTGGTCGGCAGCAACCTCAAGCTAAGTTACAAAGGCAGTACCGAAAGCATGACCACCAAGGCGGGCAGAACGTATAAATTTACAAAAAGCCACTGGGGCGGTCTTGTTCTATAAGGTATGACCACCTGTAAAATACTTTAGGTAAAATTTAATGTGTTTTCTAGTAGTAAACTTGTTAGGGAATAAGTATCGCCTCGTCGTGAGAACTGTTTTTGAATTCAAAGCAATTGAGGTGAAGTGGTTTGGCACTCATGCAGAATACAACAAATAAGATGTAGCCACTGTACAATACAAAAAATAGTTTTATGGAATTAAAAACAATTAAGACCAAAAAGGAATACGAAAAATATCTACATTGGATAGATTTACAGTTTGATAAAAAGGTTAAAGCAAATAGCCACCAAGGTGAAAAATTACAGATCGCACTCCTTTTGATCAAGCAATACGAAGATGCCAACTATCCAATTCCGTTGCCGAATCCAATAGACGTGATTAAGGTGAAGATGAATGAATTAGGTCTGAAAAATAAAGATCTGGTTGGAAGAGTTGGAAGTAAAGGATATGTTTCTTCTAAACTTAATAAAAAGGAACCACTCACACTTGAATTAGCAAGTTTGTTCCATCAAGAATTCAATATTCCGGCTGAGGTTCTTTTGTCTTAATAAACCATTTATACCAGGCAATGCCAGTGTCAATGAGGTATTGAAGCACTGACCCAACTCAGATGCTAATACTGCTCATACCAGCTGAACTTCTCTTGAACGATCTGAGACTTATGCACTTTGATGTAATTCAGGAAAGCCATACTGACCGGGGAGTGTCTTTTACCTTTCAACCAGATCAGACTCCAGGTGGTTTTTATGGGCAGCCCCTTTGCAGGAATGATCTGCAATTCCTTATTAAAAAGCTCATTCTTGATTCCGATCAACGGCATCACCGAATAACCAAGCCCCGCCACCAAGGCTTGCTTTACGGCTTCATTCGAAGTCAGCTCCATTTTCTTGGATATCGTGAATTTGTTCTTCTCAATATATCGCTCCATTACTTGTCGTGTTCCCGATCCCGACTCCCGGTATATCATGGGCACGCTCTGAATGAGGTCCTTAAACGTCTCGCTCCGATGGAACTTTCTTTCCATATTACCTACGAAATACAATTTGTTTTGAAGAAGGTCCATCTTCTCTATCTGCGGGTGCAGAGGCAAAATAGACACAAGGGCAAGATCTACCTCATTATGCTCCAGGCTCTCCAACACCTTGAGTTTGTTCGTTACGTCAATAGCCAACTCTACGCCAGGATTGGTACGCATGAAATCAACGAGAAAATAAGGTATCACATATTTACCGGTAGATACAACAGATATTTTCAGCTTCCCTGCCAACAGACCCTTGTAAGCCATCGTCTTGACATTGATCTCGTTCACCTGTGCAAGGATCTTAGCGGCCATTACAGCTATCTCCTTTCCAAAATCAGTGATATGGATCTTTCGCCCAATTACTTCTGTCAGGGGAACATCAAACTGATCCTGCAAGTTCTTTAGCTGAATGGAAACAGCGGGCTGCGTGAGCCGCAACTCCTCGGATGCCTTGGTGATGCTTTCCGTTTCCACAATCTTGAGAAAGATCTTGAGCTGGTTAAGGGTATAATACATAAATATTTTTTATGATTAATATAATGAATATAAATGAAATATATTGAATGATTCCACTCAACTTCGAATTACAAACCTACAAATCAAATAGATGACAAGAATTACAGTTGCAAAGGGAGACGGCATCGGACCAGAGATCATGGACGCCACGCTCGATATTATCCTGGCAGCAGGCGCTCAAATAGAGATAGAAGAAATAGAGGTTGGTGAAAAAGTGTATTTGGCAGGCAACACCGCAGGCATCGCCAGCAGCTCGTGGGATATCATCCGTAAAAACAAAGTTTTCCTGAAAGCTCCCATTACCACGCCCCAGGGCGGCGGTTATAAAAGTCTGAATGTCACCACCAGAAAATTCCTGGGTTTATACTCAAACGTGAGGCCCTGCAGAAGCTTTCACCCCTTTGTAACCACCAAACATCCCATCATGGACATCGTCATCATCCGTGAGAATGAGGAGGATCTATATGCCGGTATAGAACATCAGCAAACAGATGAAGTGGTGCAGTGCCTGAAGCTGATCAGCCGACCCGGATGTGAGAAAATAGTCCGGTACGCCTTTGAATATGCAAAACAGCAGAAGCGGAAAAAAGTCACCTGCTTCACCAAGGATAACATCATGAAGCAGACGGATGGTCTCTTTCACCAGGTCTTCGATGAGATCGCGCGTGAATACCCGGAGATCGAAAATGAACACTGGATCATAGATATCGGTGCGGCAAAAATGGCCGATACCCCCGAAGCCTTCGATGTTATCGTAATGCCGAATCTTTACGGCGATGTATTAAGCGACGTAGCCGCCCAGATCACGGGATCCGTAGGGCTCGCAGGGTCCGCCAACATTGGAGAAGAATGCGCGATGTTTGAAGCCATCCACGGATCGGCACCGCGACGGGCGGGTCAAAACCTGGCTAACCCTTCAGGCCTGCTCCAGGGCGCCGTGATGATGCTCAACCACATTGGTCAAACAGATATCGCTGAGAAAGTACAGAATGCATGGCTGAAAACCCTGGAAGATGGCATCCATACGTACGACATCTTTAAAGAGATTTCAAGCAAAAAGAAAGTTGGCACCAAAGAGTTTGCGCAAGCAGTGATAGAAAATTTAGGACAAAAACCCTCCATGCTTACACCCGTATCCTATGCAGGCAGTTCTAAAATGCAGTTACCGAAATACCAGAGAAAACAACCTGCAAAAAAAGAACTGGTGGGGGTAGATGTTTTCGTACACTGGGCCGGCGAAGATCCATCCACCCTGGCAAACCTGGTAAAGAAAATGGAAACGAATGAAATGGCGTTAACCATGGTCACCAACAGGGGCATCAAGGTATGGCCCGAAGGCTTCAGTGAAACATTCTGCACGGATCACTGGAGATGCAGGTTCAAGCAAAGAGAAGGAAATACGATCAAAAAAGAAGAAGTGATACAGCTTTTACAAAATGCAATTCAAAACGATGTTGACGCGATCAAAACAGAAAACCTTTACCATTTCGATGGCATCGCAAAGTTTTCACTCGGCCAGGGACAATAATTAACACGAAATATGGACATACAGCTTATACAAGGAGAATTCAGTGCCAAAGATTCATTGAATATCGTGGGAGAAATGATCAGGGTAAAGATCCGGTTTCACGAAAATGCCATTACGCATCACAGCAGCGAAGAAGATATCAAATATCGTGAATCGAAGATCAAGTACCTGCAAGAACAGATGCATGAGCTTAAGAACCAACTACTCCAAAGGGGCCAAAAGCTCTCCTTACATGCAACGATTACTATGGAGTAATACTGTTTCAGGTCTGGCAATCCAGGGTCAATAGGCGCTACAGTTCTCCTCACTATTGTCTAATTTCGAAGCATGAACTGGCAACCATTAAATCTCAAAAATGAATGGGTTGAGTTAACACCACTTACAGAAACTGATTTTGAGGAGCTCTATGCCGTAGCGAAAGATCCGCTGGTCTGGGAGCAGCATCCCAATCCCGATCGGTACAAGCGGGATGTATTTCAAACTTATTTCCAAGGGGCAGTAGAGTCAAAAGGTGCATTCCTGATCAAGGATAGCACAGGGAATGCCATCGGTTGTACACGTTTCTATGATCACGTACCAGAAAAAAAAGAAGTAAAAATCGGCTACACTTTCTTTTCAAGGGACTGCTGGGGGAAACCCTTTAATCAAAGCACAAAGTCACTGATGCTCCAATATGCATTTCAATTTGTGCACGATGTGATCTTTCACGTAGGCGCCAACAATATCAGGTCGCAAAAGGCCATGGAGAAAATGGGAGCTCTGCGAATCGGCCAAGAAACTGTTGCCTACTACGGTGAAGAATCACGAGAAAACATCGTTTATAAGATGTCAGTTTAAGTAGTACCATCCTTTCTTATAAAACTCCACAATTCCCCTTTTTGGCGTGTAGGTGCGGTATCTCCCACCTGCTTTGAATTCTCTTCTCAAACACTTCAAAAAGAGAATTCAGGATAAGGGGCTTATAAAACAGAAAAAGGGAAATATACACCGGGTGTAAAAAGATGCGACCAACAAGCAAGTTGCCTCAACGAGGCGCCATTTTCCAAGTCATCGAGCAGTTAACCTTGCCCGGTCGTCAACCACAACGTCAGTTATCATAACCACCCCTGCGTTTTGCTTTCACCTGAGCGGGCCAGCGCGGACCCGTTTGCTGGTTGCCATTGGTGGGCAGCACTGCTCTTTCCGTGGTGGTCCGCTGCGGATCCTCACAAGCCATGTAGACCAGGATAGCCGTCAGGATCGCGTTGCTTCGCAGGTCATCAAACACGATTTTGTCGTACGTATCTCTATTTGTATGCCAGGTATAGTTGAAGTATGACCAGTTCAGCGCGCCGAGTGAAAAGCCGGGCGCGTTTACCGCTATAAAAGAGGCATGATCGGAACCGCCCCCAGCGGGTGAACCGGGGAAACTGGTCTTGATCGAATCCTTGTATTCTCCAGGCACAGCGGCAAGCCATCGTTCCAAATAGTCTTTTGCATTGGCATATCCTGACCCGCTCATGCTCACCACTCTGCCCGTACCATTATCCTGATTAAACAGCGCCTGCAGGTTGCTCACTATTTCGGGGTGATCTTCCACAAAAGCGCGCGAACCATTAAGCCCTTGCTCCTCACTGCCCCAATGGCCTACGAGGATGGTGCGTTTAGGATTAGGGTACACTTTCTTGAGGATACGCATAGCTTCCATCATCACCATCGTACCAGTACCATTATCTGTTGCGCCGGTTGCGCCATCCCATGAGTCAAAATGGGCAGACAACATTACATACTCATTTGCCTTCTCCGTACCCTTGATCTCAGCGAGGGTGTTGAACGTAGGCACTTCACCAAGCTCTTTAGATTGTGCGAGCACGTTGATCACCGGAGCCTTGCCCGATTCAGTGAGTCGGTATAGCAATCCATAATCCTCGAGCATCACATCAATGGTTGGGATCTTTTTTGTTGAGGCGTCGAAGATTTTGTTGACACCAAAACCCTGGCTCCAGTTGCTTCCAACGATACCCGCAGCTCCTGCTTTCTCGAGGGCCAGTGCGAGTTGCCGAGGGTTATATCCTGTTTTGCTGATGCGTTTCCGCCATGCTTCGGTAGCCGTTTGTCTTTCCTTCTGCATCGCTTCGATAGATGCTTTAGTAGCGAACTCTTTCCAGTTATAGTCGGGCCTGCCCGTGGGCTGGGGCATAGATACCAGTACAAACTTGCCCTTCACATTAGGCAGCCATTGCTGGAATGCCATGGAATCGGCTACATCGGGCAGGATAATGGTACTTGCCTTTACGGGTCTTTGGGTTGAAGGTGAAAAGGCAAGCTGTGTTGCCTCCAGGGATTTGATCCAGGGGCTGACCATGTCAACATGGGTAATGCCGCGATCCCAGCCCCGCCAGGTGCCATAGTTCTCGCGTCTGGCTTCGATGCCATACTGTTTATACTGAGTAATGGCCCAGTCACTGGCCTTCAACATCTTGGAGGAACCCACCAGCCTCGGACCTACGCCATCCATCAATTCGTGGCTCATTCGCTTGAGCTGCGAGTTCTCGATTGCTTCCTTGACCATAGCAGCAACCAAAGGGTCCTGCTGGGCTAAAACGGGAGAAGTATATGCTTGTACCGCAATACATGCGGTGGCGACAATTTTGTAAAAACGCATGATCAGAGCTTTATAATGTAATGATAAGGAAAAGATGAGAATCGCAAAAAACGAACATTGCGCATATAAAAGGAGAACTATGGGATACTATTTAGAGAACTCGATCAGATGTGCCGAAGCATAAATGCTTCGATCCGGTTTAATATATTTGACATATAATCTTGCCCGTTTTCCGAGACGCATAGAGGTATGTTTTTCCTTGACATCCTCTGGTGTATCTAAGGGCTGTAAGGAGGGATACCAAAGAAAGAATCCCGGTCTGTCTAGCAGTAAAGCGGGTTTACTCCACTGTTGCGAAGCATTACCCTTACCCAGATCTTTATTTATGTTGAATGATATAAAGATGCTGCTTCCTGCCCACGAGGAACCTGTAACCTTGCCCATCAACATCACCCAGCATTGAAGATATTCGTTCCAACTTACAGAGGGTCCCCAGTGAAATCCTCCTTCTGGTGAAGATGCGGGGCCGCCGCCCTCGTTAATTGGAATCTGTAAAGAAGCAATAGGTTTTCCCGCACCATTCCAGGCCGCGGAAAAAGCATGTCCATTCCAGCGCAAGGCCTTACCCTGGGGATGATCAAGATCCTTTAAGGCAATTCGTGCCACACTGATGCACTGGCCGCTCCATTCTTTGTCTTTGCTGTAGATGGAAGAATCATAGACCTCCGGATAACTGTATGCTCCGTAAAACAAATAGAGATAATCGCCTGATCGAACAGCTGAAGGATCACCCACTCCGCCGGCAAATGTGTTGGAGGCATTATAGGGTTTCAAAATCATTCTCGATTGGAGATCTTCAAGGAATAATCCCTTATTCTCCCAGCTATGGCCTCCGTTCGTAGACTTCATGATGCCTATTCTCGAAACAGCGGCAGGAGAACTGGGGCCTTGTAAACCCTGCGGCCATAAATGATTCACATATCCCTGGCCCGTAGACGAATCGTATGGCAAGTTCTGAGGATAATTCTCGTTGTGATAAACGGCATAAAGGGTTTTACCTGAAGGATCTTCGGCGTGCTGATAAACCGTTTCAAACCATACTGCACCGTGCAGCCCTTGTTCCCCTATAGCAGCAATGGCAGGAAGCTGCGGCCGGCGAAAACCTGATGAATCCGAGGCAAAAGCCTGCGGAGCATTTTTACCATCGGCGAACTGAAGTTCCCGAGCTGCCCCCCATACTGTATCCTCACCATATTTACCCGGGAAAATCCGAAACGTATCTCCGATCCAGGCCTCGGCCATATTACAGTCAACAAATGAATTGAACAAAACCGTGTCTGCATCGGTAAGCGTAAAACCAGTTGTAATCCTGGCTTCCTGCTTGCACGAAAATGCAGAAAACATCAATAATACAGGTATGAATCGTAGCACGAAATTCTCTTTACGGAAATGTACGAAAGAGGTCCAGATAAATCGCGTGAATAAACAAAAAAAACATACGGTAGAGGCCCGGGTATGATGGTTTTTCCCAAGTTGCGCAATGGCATGGAGCATTGGATCATTCCCATACGCATTCAAATGCCGGCGCGGGCTGTGAGGAAAAGCGAAAGATCAGGATGCAGACTTGGATCCTTTATCAGCGCCAGCAGTATATTGATATAGCGTTTAAAAGCTTTTCGGATACTGCACATTTGCTGCCATTTTATGACTATCTTTTGCAGACTCAACCCGAACATATTTGAATGAATCACTTTCGCCGGTGGAATCCGGTGGGTCCCTGAAAAAAGTACTGGGATTCTGGTCGCTCCTGGCTGTTGGCATCGGATCGGTGGCTGCCCAGTCCAGTTTTGTTTCCCTGCTCAACGGGGCAGGCCTGGGTGGTGGATCTTTCTTCATTGCTATTCTGCTGGCGTTTCTTTTAACAATCTGTTACTGTTTCAGTTTTCTTGAATTGTCGCTCATGATGCCCAGGGCCGGTGGGCTTGGAACCTATACTGCTGTGGCTGGTGGTAATTTTCTATCTATCGGTGTTGTATTGGGAGGGTATATTGCCGTGATGCCATTTAACGGGCCGGCAGAATTGATGCTATTGGAACGAATAGTAGACATGGTATACCCTGGAAGTTTTCCGCATTTGGGTCTTTCTGTTTTGGTACTGTTCACGATTCTGAATCTTTTCGGGATCAATATTTTTGCTTCTGTACAAAACGTTCTTGTATATACGCTACTGGTAGCCCTTTTAGTTATCGGAATTACAGGTTTCTATGGCATAGAGGCGAAGGGTCTTGATGTAAGCACCATCGGGGAACAGTTTGCCGGATCGGGGCTGTCCATTTTTACATTGCTTGCATTGGCCTTATGGTCATTTGCAGGACTGGAATACATGTGTCCACTGATCGAAGAGTCAAAGAAGCCTGCACGAGATCTTCCCCGGGCCATGTTGGTTGCCTGTGTACTATTATTAGTTGTGTATGGTCTTCTCGCATTTGGTGCCATGCGTCATGTACCGGCTTCGTTACTGAAAAGCTCAGAGATACCGCACTGGTTGCTGGTTGAGTCGATGTTCGGGAAGTCGGCCAGTTTTGTCATGGTTGTATTTGCCATCACGGCAACCTCTAGCGTGGCCAATACCATTATCGCGAGTTTGCCCCGGATTCTCTTTGGAATGGCGGTGAGTGGACAGGTGCCTTCCCTATTTGCCAGGTTACATTCGAGATGGGGCACGCCCTGGGCAGGAATATTATTCATTGCTGGTATTATAGGCATACCGCTGGTATTGCTGGCAAACAAAAAAGACCTGATCTTGCTGTTGCTGCTATCTGCTGCAACGTTCTGGCTCGTAGCCTATATGGTGGCACACCTCGTGGTGATATTACTACGCAGGAAATACCCTGATCACCAACGACCCTTTAAAACACCGCTCTATCCTATTCCCCAGATCCTCGGAATTTTCGGAATGGGCTATGCCATCTGGTACAATTCACCATCACCGGAAGTATCAAGACAGGTATATTTAAATTCAGCAATGATATTTACCGCGATCTCCATTTATGCTTTCCTGTGGGTGAAATACAAAATGAAAAAAGGGCTTTTCGAGGCAGAACCTATTGATGAACAAACGAAGGGTAGCGCCATTGACTGGCACTAAATAAGGGCGAGCCTACAATCACTAACCACAGAATCCCAAATTAACAATTCTCACAAAATTCTGACATCTCTAGCACGCATTAATTAAGGGGTTCTTTAATTGAAACAACTACTTTGAAAGGTGGTCAACGAGCCTTTGGAGTAATAACTTAAGTGTACCACTATCAATGGCACCAATAATTCCGGGAATATCTTTTTTAGGAACGACTGCCAAATAGCCTAATCTTATAACTGATGAATTCCTAAGGCCAGTTGCTGCAAAATCAGGGTCATTATCCAAAACGACAACATCAAAACCTTTGACTTCTTGATGAAGTTGCCCAGAGATTCCGCATACAAGCCAATCCCCGAAAGGAGGCATTTGCTTTAGAAGAAGTACTGGCCTATTTTTAGGCACTCCTGAAGAAGTAATAATAGGAATGGTTGCGATATCACCTTGGTTCATAGTCAGGATTTACAAATTTGATGTCATCAATTGTATACTCTGCTTCACCTTCATCCCAAGCCTTTGAGAAAGAATTTAATGTCGATTTATAGAAATAGTTTTCTTCAACTTCTTCTGAAGAAACATTATTGTATAACGCATTAAATGTTTGAGTTGGCACGCCTGCCAATTCCGCACCTCTTTCAAAAGTTACTACGCCTTCTGAAAAAAGACGAAACGCCATCTTCAGAAGTCGAGAAGACCTTTCTTCACCTTTAAAGCTACCAATCCCCTCCTCCTTCTTATTACTTGCCATTCTCATACAAAAGAAATTATAAGTGGGTTGGGATATAACATTCAAATCAAATAACCTCCTCATTGCAGCCTGAATCGATATCCCATACTCTTCTTTTATAGCAACTAACTCGCCCATTGAAATATTGTTTCTTCTCTCCCCAAAGGACTTTAATACCTCACTTTGGGGAAACAGCATTGCTCCTGCAAATCTGTGGCATGCAGCTTCCTGCTCTTTATTGGATTCTACCTTAAAATTCATCATCAAATGACCCAGCTCATGCAATGCTGTAAATCTTTTCCGTTCTACAGTGAAATTTTCATTTATAACTGTCACAGGGATTCCATCGTCTACAAATGTGCTTAATCCGTCAAACTTCTCGGGCCCATCAACTTCTATCACTTTAACTTGATGTTCTTCAAGCATTTCTATAACATTAGGAATTGGATTTACACCTAATCCCCATTCAGTTCTTATAATATCCGCCAATTCCTCTACTCTCGCCACATCCTTAACCTGTTTTCGGATAATGGGGTTAATAAATTTTTGTGAGATACCTAAGATGCTTTCAGCTTCCAGATATCTTTGGACTTTATCTCTTGTCTTGATTTTAATTTGTTCTATTTCAGTTTGACTCAAAGTGCTTTTTTTCCTAAAATCTATTTCCCCCAACTCAATAGCACTTTGTTCAAAGAAGTACGATGCCTTAACCTTTAAAACCTGTGATAAAAGAATAACAGTCCCCGCATCTGGCTGCATCTTTCCTTTCTCATATTTACTTATTGCATTATAAGAAACTCTATGGGAAAGTCTTTGTTCCACCTCCCTTAGCGAGAAGCCTGAAAGTAGTCGAGCACTTTTAAGGCGTTCTGGGTTAAACAATGTCATAAGTTGGTTTTAGAAATAAGTTGAGAAAAATAATCTCAAGGTTGACAGAAAGAGCAAATTTATGAAATTTTGTCAACCCATATTGCCATTTTAAAATTCTTGGGAATATTTAATCTTTAGGAAGAAATCAAGGTATAAGATTGGGCAGAAAACCATGTCAATAAGATTGAAATCTGGCACCAATCTGGCACGCAACAAAAAAGGGTCTATGAATTGCTTCATAAACCCTTGATACTCCAGCTCCCCTTTTCGTTGAAAGATGCAATTATCAACCGCTCATTGTTTACTTAACTATCTGGAAATTAAACTATTAACTTTTTGTAAAGTTGTAAGAAGTTGAATTATAGGTTGTAACTTTTTCTAACCATAAAAAAGTATAACTTATCCGAAAGTAACTTTCTTAGCACCAACAACATTGGACCAGGTTTACCTACG
>Ga0164293_10003123_pt1 | contig 14122 bp, 9 predicted proteins | sample GEODES118metaG_FD_111487 | JGI IMG/M metagenome (GOLD analysis project Ga0164293, IMG submission 111487) | Eutrophic lake water microbial communities from Lake Mendota, Wisconsin, USA - GEODES118 metaG | ecosystem: Environmental > Aquatic > Freshwater > Lake | place: USA: Lake Mendota, Wisconsin...
ATGCGGTGGGGGCTGGTGGGCTGATCCTGATTGATGATTGCACGGACCCGTTTTCTGTCGAATCCGTTCGCGCCAGCATGGGCGCCATTTTCACACAAAAGGTCGTGCAATGCCGGTGGGAAGAATTCACCGCTTGGTTGCGCGCAGGTGAAGGCCAATTGGTCGGCACCAGCCTGCAGACCGACACCGATTACCAAGCTGCCCGCTACAGCGCGCCATGCTTCATCCTGACGGGTAATGAGGCGCAGGGTCTGCCCGACGATTATGAAGCTGCATGTGATCTGCTTGTCAAAATGCCCATGCGTGGCAAGGCTGATAGCTTAAACGCCGCAGTCGCAACGGCGGTTATGGCTTACGAAGTCCTGAACCAGTTTCGGCATTCCAAAGTCCGCTAAGCCTCAGACATTCGTTTCCCGTTGATCCTCAATAGTTTGCGACATTTCCCCGTCGCCATATCGCGGCAAAGCTTCTACCACAGGAACATCTTCTAACTCGCGCTTGCCGGTTTCAATGTTCAAATCGGCAAATTTCCGTCCTGTCGAAATCACATTGCGTTCGAAGCTGCCGACAAATTTATTGTAGTTATTCACCGCAGACGAAAGTCCGCTGCCGACCGATTTCAGATGCTGCGCCGCCACCGCAATACGGTCATACATTTCCTTGCCAAGCGCCCCGATTTGCTTCGCCTCGCGCGCCAGCCCCTCTTGCCGCCAAACGCTGGCAACGGTGCGGGCGATTGCGACCAAATTTGTCGGCGTCGCCAACAGAACTTTCTTATCAAAGGCGAAATCCCACAATTGCGGCTCATGCTCCAGCGCGGCCGCAAGGAAATGTTCACCTGGCACGAACATGATGACATAATCAGGCGCTTCGGAAAATTGATCCCAATAAGCCTTGCGCGACAAGCCATCGATATGGTTCTTCATCGATTGCGTGTGTCGCGCCATGGCAACCGCACGAACGTCATCATCCACTGAATCAAATGCGTCCTGATAATCATTCAGCGATACTTTCGCGTCGATTACCAATGTCCTGCCACCCGGGACATGAATGACCGCATCTGGCCGCAACCTTAAACCATCGCCAACATCGATGCTGGTTTCCAGATCGAAATCGACATGCTCCGAAAGTCCGCAACTTTCGAGCACATTCTTCAACTGCTGCTCACCCCAACGCCCCCGCGCCTTGGGCGCATTCCGCAAGGAGTTCATCAGGCCGGACGCCACGTTCGACACACGTTCCTGACCCAGTCGCATTTCGCCGATTAAGCCTTTCAGATCGCCATAAGCTTCGGTCCGGTCTTTTTCGATCTTGCCGACCTGCTCTTCATAGGCCTTCAGCTTTTCACCGACAGGGCCAAGCAACTGCTTCAGCCTTTCCTCATTCTTCTCGCCGGCCTGATGGAAGCGCTCGTCGGCGCGTTGCAGGAATGCCGCCTGCGCCTCGCCCAATAATTTCTGCCCAATCTCACCAAATTGCGCGGACAAGTTTTCCTTCGCATTGCCCAGGGCCGCGATCTGTTCTTCAAAGCTCCGCTCGCGTTCTTCCAAACTGGTTTCAAGCCGCGCCAAGCGGTCTTTGGCACTGTCCCGTTCGACGACCACTTGATCCAGCATCGCTCGCAATTGCGTGGTCGTTTCGTGGCCTGCTTTGCCCATGCGGCTGCCCGCAAACCAGCCAATTGCCAGCCCGCCCAACAAAGCAAAAACCACGACGACAATGACGATTAACGGCTCCAACGGCCACCTCCAAGATTAGAACGAAACTGGAACATACCCACTGAAGGGCTGAGGTCAAGTGGCTTCGATGACGTTCCGTTGCGCCTTCTTAACCCGTGCGTAGCTCATCACGCTCAGCGGCAGCAGGGCAATGTAAATGAAACCAACACCGATAAGGGCAACCCACGGTGCGGCGACCAACGTTGCCGTAAACAGGCTAAGGACCGCCAGTGCCATGAAACGCAAGCTGCGGCGCACCTTGATTGACGACCAGCTATAGGTCGCGACATTGGAAATCATCAACAGCGCACAGAGCAGCAACCATGGCGCAAGAAAGCGATAATCGCGTACCCAGTCCGCCCCAGTTTCAAACCAGATCATCATCGGCAATAAAGCCATCGCCGCCCCCGATGGTGACGGAACGCCGGTGTTAAAGCCAGCGGATTTATGCGGTTGGTTTTCGGTATCAATCTGTGCGTTAAACCTTGCCAGACGTAATGCTGCACACAGCACAAAGAATACTGATATCGTCCAGCCAAAGCGCGGCATGTCCTGCATGACCCACATATACATGATCAAAGCGGGCGTGGCTCCAAAAGCAATCACGTCAGAAAGCGAATCCAGTTCCGCGCCAAAGCGACTTTCGCCTTTCAACATCCGCGCGATACGGCCATCCATGGCGTCGAGTACGCCGGCAATGACAATTGCGGCTACGGCATTTTCCCAACGCCCCTGCATTGCAAACCAAGCGCCGGATAAGCCCGTGCACAAAGCAAGCGCAGTTACCGCGTTAGGGGCAAGTGCACGCAAGGGTATGCCAGGACGGGAGGAATGCGTGGCCATCAATGGGCGACGGCGATAAGGTCTTGATCGACGCCGATTTCGGCGAGAACAGTTTCCCCGGCAACGCAACGCTGCCCCTTGATAACGCGCGATGCGGTGCCATGCGGCAAATACACATCAACGCGGCTGCCAAAACGGATTAAGCCGACCCGCTGCCCATTGGCAACATTGTCGCCTTCTTTCACAAAAGCGACGATCCGGCGCGCGACCAAGCCAGCAATTTGCGTAAAGCCGACACGTACGCCATCGCTGCGTTCCACGAGGAAATGTTGGCGTTCATTTTCTTCGCTGGCTTTATCAAGGTCCGCATTGAGGAATTTACCCGCGATATAGACAACGCGTGTAATCGTGCCGCGAATAGGCGTCCGGTTAATGTGGACGTCAAAAACGCTCATGAAAATCGACACGCGGGTCATTGGCTGGTCACCCAAGCCATCGGGTCCGCGCAACTCTACTGGCGGAAGGACTTGTTCAATTAAAGTAACAAGCCCATCGGCGGGTGACACAATAAATCGCTCGTCAATCGGCGTCGCACGCACAGGATCGCGAAAGAAGGCCAGCGTCCATATGGTAACCGCTGCCATCGGCCAAGCTAGCGTTTCCCAAGCCATAAGGGCGAAAAACAGGGTGATGCCTGCGGCGATAAGTCCGAACTTGCGGCCCTCGGGGTGGACGGGTGGAAACGACCATTTCGCAACGCCGGCACCCCGGTTTGTCAATTCTTGTCTGCTCATGCGTCTTAGCTAGGGGATGCGCCGCCATCTTACAACCTAAGATACAATTTCAGCCATTTTCAGACAATCTCGGGGATGCAGTTGAACAAATGGCAGACTTTGCTATGGCACCGCTCATCAACCCATCTCCCTAATGGAAAGTGCTTTGTAACATGGCAAAAATTAAGGTCAAAAACCCAGTTGTCGAGCTTGATGGCGACGAAATGACACGGATCATCTGGGAATGGATTCGTGAACGACTCATTTTGCCATATCTTGATGTCGACCTGAAATATTATGACCTTGGCATGGAATATCGCGACAAGACCAATGATAAGGTCACCGTTGATTCCGCCAACGCCATCCGCGAATTCGGCGTCGGCGTAAAATGCGCCACAATTACACCAGACGAAGCGCGCGTCGAAGAATTCGGCCTGCAGAAAATGTGGAAGTCGCCCAACGGTACCATCCGCAATATTTTGGGCGGTGTAGTTTTCCGTGAGCCAATCGTCATAGATAACGTACCGCGTTTGATCCCGGGCTGGACGGACCCCATCGTGATTGGCCGTCATGCGTTCGGTGACCAATATCGCGCGACTGATTTCTTGGTCCCCGGCCCCGGAACGCTCCGCCTCGTTTGGGATGGCGATGATGGGCAGAAAATTGACGAAGAAGTATTCCGCTACCCCTCGCCCGGCGTTGCGCTGGCGATGTACAATCTCGACGATTCCATCCGCGACTTTGCCCGTGCGTCGTTGAACTATGGCGTGACCCGCGAATGGCCCGTTTATTTGTCAACGAAGAACACGATCCTCAAATATTATGATGGTCGCTTCAAGGATCTCTTCCAAGAAGTTTACGAAGCCGAGTTTGCGGCAAAGTTTAAGGAATTGGGCATTGTCTATGAGCACCGTTTGATCGACGACATGGTCGCATCGGCGCTGAAATGGTCAGGCAAGTTCATCTGGGCTTGTAAGAATTATGATGGCGACGTGCAGTCTGATCAGGTTGCGCAAGGCTTCGGTTCACTCGGCCTGATGACCTCCATCCTGATGACACCAGATGGCAAGACCGTTGAAGCCGAGGCTGCGCATGGAACGGTTACGCGCCACTATCGCCAGCATCAGCAAGGCAAGGCAACCTCCACCAACCCGATTGCTTCCATTTTTGCTTGGACGGGCGGCCTTAAATTCCGCGGCAAGTTCGACGAAACGCCTGAAGTGACGCGCTTTGCCGAAACGCTGGAGGAAGTCTGCATCCAAACCGTTGAAGATGGCCATATGACAAAGGATCTCGCGATCCTTATCGGTCCGGATCAGGCGTGGATGACCACCGAGCAATTCTTTGAGAAAGTGCGCGCGAATCTCGAAATCAAAATGGGTAGCTGGATGTAACGCCAGCGCATTTGAAAATAAGAGAGCGCGGGAGGCAACTCCCGCGCTTTTTTATTGCCCTGCCCTTCCATTATCGTGCTGCCTGTGCGTAAATGCGGGTCATGGCAGGCGAACTAAATACCGACGGCATTAGCGATCTGCTCGTGATATTGGGTGCAGCGGGTATAGTCATCCCTGCATTTGCCCGGCTTCGCATCACGCCCATCATTGGTTTCATATTGGTCGGCATAATGGTCGGCCCAATGGGACTTGGATCTTTGGTGTCCACGTACCCAATGCTCGAATGGGTCACCATCACCAATCCAGAGGCTATTCATCCCATCGGCGAATATGGCATTATTTTATTGCTGTTTTCCATTGGTCTTGAACTATCCTTCCGCAGATTATGGAAAATGCGGCGCTTGGTATTTGGCGTCGGCGCGGCGCAATTATTTGGCGCGGGCCTAATTATCGCGGCTGGTCTATATGTGTTCGGATATGGCGCGACAGCCGCCATAGGCATTGGAATTGCATTAGCGCTTTCATCGACGGCATTGGTGCTTCCGATATCAGGCACGCATTCCGCCGTTGGTAAATCCGCTCTGGCCATGTTGCTATTCGAAGATTTGGCCATTGTGCCAATTATATTCGTTTTGGGCGCGTTGGCACCGCAAGCCGGCGCGGATTCATGGTCAGGCCTCGTCACAGTATTGTGGCAAGGCGGCCTTGTTATTGTAGGTATGCTCGTGCTCGGCCGGTTCTTCCTGCCACGTCTGTTCGGGCAAGCGGCACGCACAAAAAGCCCGGAATTATTTGTATCGATCAGCTTGCTTGTGGTCATTGTCGCAAGCTTGGCAACGGGTGCAGTTGGCCTTTCGCCAATCGTAGGTGCCATGATCGCGGGTCTGTTAATTGCCGAGACCGACTATCGTAACGAAGTGGATGTCATGACAGCGCCTTTCAAAGGGTTGGCGCTGGGCGTCTTTCTGATCAGCATTGGCATGCAAGTCGATGTCCGTTTCGTAGCAGCAAATTGGGCAGCACTGGTTGGCGCTGTGGCGGCTGTAGTGCTTGTTAAGGCCGCCGTTACGGCGGGTTTGTTGAAGTTGAGCGGGGCTCGTACGGGTACCGCGACCGAAACGGGCGTGCTTATGGGCAGCCCGTCCGAAACAACCTTGATCGTCTTGGGCGTCGCAGGCGCAGCGCAGATTATTGACGCCGCCACCGTTAACTTCTGGCAAGTGGCGACCGCAATTGGCCTCACGATCACCCCGATATTGGCGCGGATCGGTCATGACATGTCTCGCCGTCTAGAATTGCGCGAGAGCGATGATGAAGTGCACGAGCAAGACCCGACGCAAGAACCACGAACGGTCGTGATTGGCTTTGGTCGAGTCGGGAAATTGGTGGCAGACATGCTAAGCATGCACGGCCAGCCTTATGTCGCCATCGAATCAAATGTCGACGCGGTAACCAGCGCACGGCGCGGGGGTTACAAGGTTATTTATGGGGACATCTCGCGACCCGAGACGTTGGATAAATTGAGCTTGGGCCATGCCAAGGCGCTCATTCTGACAATGGACCAACCGGTATTGGCGGAACACATCGTCAAGCGCGTCCGCCAATGGTTGCCCGATATTACGATTGTCGCGCGCGCCCGTGATCCTGAACATGCCGCGCGGCTCTATCAAGCGGGCGTCACTAACGCCGTGCCCGAAACATTGGAAAGCTCGCTTCAACTATCGGAGGCAGTGCTCGTCGACCTAGGCGTTGCCATGGGCCCCGTCATCGCATCAATCCACGAAAAGCGCGACGAATTTCGGCGGCAGATAAAGGAAGCCGGGGGCCTTGATGAGGCCCCCAAGCTCAAACTTACCTCTTAACCAGCGATTTTCGCTTTAATCGCATCCAACGCGGCTTGCGCCAAATCGGCACCTGCAGGGCCGCCGCCTTGCGCCATGTCGGGGCGTCCACCACCGCCCTGCGCGCCCATGGCCTCTGTTGCGGCACGCACAAGGTCAGGCGCAGTTACAGAAGCATGCAAGGCAGGCGAGACGGCAACCACAACCGTGTTGCTGCTGTCGTTGGCGGCAATAATGGCCACGATGCCCGTGCCAATGGCCTTCATTTGATCATCGGCAAGGCCGCGGAGCATCTTTGGTTCAACACCCGCGATAACTTGTCCCATGAAGGTCACATCACCGATTTGTTCGGCCTCTGCCTTGGGACCACCACCACCAGACAACGCGAGCGCGGTCTTGGCTTCAGATAGTTCTTTCTCCATCCGCTTGCGTTCATTCATAAGCGTTTCGATGCGCACGCTGACTTCATCCGGCGCAGTCTTCAACATTGCGGCCACATTTTTCAACTGCGTCTCACGGCCAACCAGCCATAAGCGCGCCGCCTCACCGGTCAGCGCCTCGATACGGCGAATACCGCTGGCAACTGCGCCTTCGGAGATAATCGTGAACAAAGCAATGTCGCCCAATGCGTTAACATGGGTCCCGCCGCACAGTTCCAACGAGTAGTGCGTGTCTTCGCTCTTGCCCATCGTCAGCACGCGGACTTCTTCGCCATATTTTTCGCCAAACAAAGCGAGCGCGCCGGCAGCAACGGCATCATCGGGTGTCATCAACCGAGTCGTTACTGTCTCATTGCCGCGGATTTGGGCGTTTACGTCCGCCTCGATCATCGCAATCTCTTGCGGGGTCACTGCCTGATTGTGCGAGAAGTCGAACCGCAAGCGATCCGGCGCCACCATGCTGCCCTTTTGCGTCACATGTTCGCCCAAGCGATCGCGCAATGATGCATGCAGCAAGTGCGTTGCGCTATGGTTCGCACGCAAGGTGTCACGACGCTGGGTATCGATTTTCAGCGTCACGAAATCGCCAACTTTGATCTCGCCTGTACCAATTATGACCTGGTGGGCATGCAAACGGCCCAAAGGCTTTGCCGTGTCGGTCACTTCGCCACGCATATTGCTGCTGGAAATGACGCCAGCGTCACCCATCTGGCCGCCGCTCTCGCCATAAAATGGCGTTTGGTTGGTGATGACCGTGACTGTGTCTTTGGCACCCGCCGATTGCACTTCTGTGCCATCCTTCACGAGCGCAACAACCTGCCCCTCGCCTTCATTGGCGGCATAGCCAGTAAACTCGGTGCTGCCGACACGTTCGGCAATGTCAAACCAGACATCATCCGAAGCCTTTGCCCCGGAACCCTTCCATGCAGCACGCGCCATCGCTTTTTGATTGTTCATGGCGGTTTCAAAGCCCGCTTGATCAATGCCAAAGCCTTGCGCACGCAACGCATCTTCGGTCAGGTCATACGGAAAGCCATAAGTGTCATACAGCTTGAACGCCGTATCGCCTGCCAAAACATCCCCTGGATTCATACCAGCGGTTGCTTCGTCGAGCAGCTTAATGCCCTTATCTAGCGTCCGGCGGAACTGCGTTTCCTCTTGCTTCAACGTCGCCTCAATCATCGGCTGCGCGCGCAATAATTCAGGATAAGCGGCGCCCATTTCGGCGGCGAGGCTTCCGACCAAGCGGTGCATCAACGGCTCTTTCGCACCAAGAATATGGGCATGGCGCATGGCGCGGCGCATGATCCGCCGCAGAACATAGCCACGGCCCTCATTCGACGGCATCACGCCATCGGCGAGCAGGAAGCTGGTCGAGCGCAAATGGTCCGCAATCACGCGATGGCTAGCCATTTGTTCGCCAACCGCCTTAGTGCCCGTCAGTTCTTCTGATGCATTGATCAATGCCTTGAACGTATCGGTGTCGTAATTGTCCGTTACGCCCTGCATGACGGCAGCAATCCGCTCCAGCCCCATGCCGGTATCGATAGAAGGCTTTGGTAATGGCACATCGGTGCCATCATCCTGCCGTTCAAACTGCATGAACACGAGGTTCCAAATTTCAACAAAGCGGTCGCCATCTTCATCGGGGCTTCCCGGAGGGCCTCCGAAAATATGATCGCCATGGTCGTAGAATATCTCGCTGCACGGTCCGCACGGCCCCGTATCGCCCATCGACCAGAAATTGTCGTTGGTTGAAATGCGGATGATGCGGTCTTCAGGAAGGCCAGCAATCTTGCGCCACAGTTCGAACGCCTCATCATCGGTGTGATAGACGGTGGTCGTCAACCGTGCGGGGTCTAACCCCCATTCCTTGGTCAACAATGTCCAAGCATGGGTAATCGCTTGCTCTTTGAAATAATCGCCAAACGAAAAATTGCCGAGCATTTCAAAAAACGTGTGGTGCCGCGCCGTATAACCCACATTATCGAGGTCGTTATGCTTACCCCCGGCCCGCACGCATTTCTGGCTTGAGGCTGCACGCGGTGTTTCGCGACTTTCAAGGCCCGTGAACACGTTCTTGAACGGCACCATGCCGGCATTGACGAACATCAATGTCGGGTCATTATACGGCACGAGCGGTGCAGACTGCACTATGTCATGATTGGCACCACCGAAATAATCGAGGAAGCCGCGGCGAATATCATTGGTCGATGTCATAATGACTGCGACTTAGGGAACGACTCGCCGCGCTGCAAGCCGGATATGCAGTTTGCGGGCACCTTCATGCATAGGCATAAGGCCCGCCCTTTTGCAGCGCGGCCTGATAGGCTGGGCGGGCATGGATTTTTTCCACGAAAGCTGTGAGGTTTGGTAGATTTGCCGCGCGGCCCATTTTAACCGCGGCTTCGGCCGGAAAGCTCATCATGATATCGGCGCCCGTCATCGCATCCCCCACAAACCAGCCTGTCACTTTCAAATTGTCATCCATGAACGCAAAATGGCTTTCGAGCTGCTGATTTATACGTGGATGCAAAGGCGCCGCCGCATCGCCCAAACGTGCCGTGTACAAATTCAACAAGATCGGTGTCATCGCCGAGCCTTCGGCAAAATGCATGAACTCCAGATAGCGAATGTGCGCGTCCGTGCCGCGCGCAGGAACAAGTTGCGCCCCATTATGACGCTCGCACAGATATTCAACGATCGCACCAGACTCGTAAATGATCTTACCGTCATCTTCTATCAACGGCGACTTACCCAAAGGATGGACCTTCAATAGTGCCTCGGGCGCTAGATTGGTCACAGCATCACGGGCATGATGGCGAATTTCATAAGGAAGGTTAAGCTCTTCGAGCAGCCACAAGATGCGTTGCGACCGCGAATTGTTGAGATGATGTACGATGATGGTCATGTCTGCTTCCTTATAAATATTCGTAATTTTTATGCATTTGCGCGGCTATTTCGCGCACCAGCTTGGCGGCGACGATGGCCGTTATGTCGTTTACGTCGCGCGTGGGGTTAAGTTCGACAATGTCCGCACCGACGATCCGCGCGCGTTGTTTGGCGATGATGGACAGGACTTCGCGGACCGTTAAGCCGCCGGGTTCTGGATGTGCCACGCCGGGCGCTTCGGACGGATCGATACCGTCCAGGTCAATGCTGATATATAATGGGCCATCAAGTATCGGTACCATCTCAAGATCAAAATCAAGTATCGGTAAAATTTCAACATCGTAGCGCGCCGCCTGTTCGCGGCAGTGCTGGTTCAGCGTGCGAATGCCGACCTGAACGATACGTTTTGCATGCCCGCCTTCCAATATGCGCGCAAAGGGGGAAGCATGGCTGCGTGGATTACCTTCAAAATCGGCATATAAATCGGGATGGGCATCAAAATGCAAAATATTCAGTGGCCCATGCCGCGCCGCCAGCGCCGCAACTATCGGGTAACTCACCGCATGATCCCCGCCAAGCAACAGAGGGATAGCATCTGCATCCACGCTTTCGGTTACAGCCTGTATGATCAATGCGTCATCGGTGGCGCAGTCAACGTCCGATAACGGCACATCACCGATGTCCTTGAGTGCAATATCGGCACCAATCTCAAGGCCTGACTGGGCGGACAGGTTGCCCCTATCGCTCCACAATGCCGCGCGGATGGCCGGTGGTGCCAAGGCCGCGCCGCGTTCGAACGAACTGTTCTGATCGGTCGGTAATCCTATGAGATGAATGAGTGGATGCATATCGGCAGTAGTGGCCTAGCCATCCTGCCTGTCAAGACATTAGCGCGCGCCGCCACGCATACAGTCTGAGACAGGACGGGGCCCGCAGCAAAACAAAATGACCCGCCCCAGGGTGGACCGGGGCGGGCCGAAAGCAGCGGCCTCAGGCAAGACCGCGCTTGTTCATAAAACCTTAAATGTCGTCGTCCGCATCTGGGCCTGTCATCAGGACCTCTGCGACTTCTTCGGTCTTTCCGCGAATGGCAGCTTCCAACCGAGCCGCTACTTCCGGATTTTCTATCAGATAGCTTTTCGAATTCTCGCGGCCTTGGCCAATGCGGATCGAATCATAGCTAAACCAGCTACCCGATTTTTCGACCAATCCGGCCTTTACGCCCAGATCAAGCAGCTCACCCGTTTTGGAAATGCCTTCGCCATACATGATGTCAAATTCGACTTGCTTGAATGCCGGCGCCACCTTGTTCTTCACAACCTTTACGCGGGTTGTATTGCCAACAATATCTTCACCAGCCTTGATCTGACCTGTGCGACGAATATCCAAACGCACCGAAGCGTAAAATTTCAAAGCATTGCCGCCGGTTGTGGTTTCTGGTGAGCCATACATCACACCAATCTTCATACGAATTTGGTTAATAAAAATGACCATACAGTTTGACCGGCTGATCGAACCCGTAATCTTGCGCAGTGCCTGGCTCATCAAGCGGGCTTGCAGGCCCACATGGCTGTCGCCCATTTCACCTTCGATTTCCGCGCGCGGCACGAGTGCAGCAACTGAGTCGATGACGATGATGTCGACCGCGTTTGAACGCACCAACGTGTCGGCAATTTCGAGTGCTTGCTCACCTGTATCCGGCTGCGACACAATCAAATTGTCGACATCCACGCCAAGCTTCTTGGCATAAGCAGGGTCAAGAGCATGCTCTGCGTCAATGAATGCCGCTGTGCCGCCTGCCTTTTGCGCCTCTGCAATCACATGCAGGGTCAATGTCGTCTTGCCCGAGCTTTCAGGGCCATAAATTTCAATCACGCGCCCCTTAGGCAAGCCACCAATGCCCAGCGCGATGTCCAACCCAAGCGAACCTGTCGATACCGCATCAATACTAATCGTCTCACGACTGCCCAGCTTCATTGCCGAACCCTTGCCGAATGCGCGATCAATTTGCGCCAAGGCTGCTTCTAGGGCCTTTTCACGTTCCGAATTTTTCATACCGTTTGCCTGATTCCCATCAATTATCTTGAGACTTGCTGCCATTTTTCCACTCCTTAGCGTCATGCCTATTCCGAAAAACATCTTCGGAACACCACCTATGTACGCGTTATGTTCTAAAAGAACAAGAGAGGAACAAAAAAATTTATGTACGTTATTTCAATATCTAAACTCATTGCCCTATGCAAGTGCGACTTGAACAGCCTCGGCAATTTGCTGCACCGAAAAAGGCTTAGCCATGAACGCGACATTGTCGAGACTGATCGTTTCGCGCAATTGCTCCTCAGCATAGCCAGATATGAACAGCAAACGGACATCTCCATAATTTTTGCGCAATTGCTGCGCCATTGATGGCCCATCCAAATTAGGCATTACAACGTCGGATATGACCAAATCATAACGCTTTCCATCGGCGAAGAGTTTCAGCGCTTGCTCACCATCGCTTGCGGTTTCCACATCATAGCCTTGCCGAACCAGCGCCCGTTCGGCCACAGCGCGCACCATATCCTCATCTTCAACGATTAATATCCGGCCGCTGCCCCAAAATTCCTTTTGTATGTAGGTTTCGCGCTTGCCACTGTCTGGCGCGGGTGCATGGCCCCGATAGACCGGCAAGAAGATGTCAAACCGCGTCCCTTTGCCCGGCTGGGAGTCGGCAAATATATACCCGCCCGATTGTTTAACGATACCGTAGACAGTCGACAGACCAAGTCCTGTGCCTTTTCCCAATTCCTTAGTGGTGAAAAACGGTTCGAATATTTTCGACAGATTTTCCTTCGGAATGCCAACGCCGCTGTCTTGAACAGACAATTGGACATAATCACCGACTGGCAGAAATTCCCGATCCATAGCGGCGACTTCGCGTTGACTGATAGCGGCCGTGCGGATGTGAACGATGCCGCCCTTGGGCATTGCGTCGCGCGCGTTGACGCCCAAATTAACGATGACTTGTTCAAGCTGCCCCGGGTCAGCCCGAACGGCCCCAACACCGGCTCCATGATGCACTTCAAGCTGCACTGTCTCGCCCAACAGCCGCTTCAACAGGTTGGCTACATCGGCCACCACATTGGCAATTTGTAAGATTTGCGGACGCAAGGTCTGTTGCCGTGAAAAAGCCAACAATTGGCGTGTCAGGCTGGCTGCGCGGTTGGAGTTATTTTTGATCTGCTGGATATCGTCATAATCGCCATCGCCGGGCTGATGGCGCAGCAGCATCAGATCGCAATAGCCAATGATCGCAGTTAGGATATTGTTGAAATCATGCGCAACGCCGCCTGCAAGCTGACCAATGGATTCCATCTTCGTCTGCTGCGCGACTTGGCGTTTCAGAAGTATCTCTTCTTTATTATCCTTCAGCCCGAGCAATACTGCAGCCTCGCCCAAGCCGCGCACCGCTGCGATCGATAAAGCAATCACTTCATCCGGCCGCTCTTTTAACCGGATGGCGATATCGCCAGAGGCCATTGACCCGCGGCTATATCGGCGAATGCTCTCCAATACCGCGCCCTTGTCTTCATTGATTACAAGGTCGGCGGGGTAAGTTGGGAGAATATCCGCCTCAACGCCTAGAACGCGCACAAACGCCTCATTGGCAAAGAGAAACCGTCCATCGCGATCAACGAGCGCAAGCCCCAGTGGAAGCGTCGATAGCAATTGTTCGACATGTGCCAGTGCCAAGCCGCGCTCCACTTTCGCGCCTTCTTCATCGACCGCTAGTAAAAGCGCCGCGCTTTGGGCATTTTGATCGTTCAAAGGCACCTGCAACAACCGGATTGGCAAACCCCATTGCCCCTCATTTTCAAAGAACATGCTGCCTTTCTCATCCATCCGGACAAAATCGGCAAAGAGCCGACCAAGGATAGGCTCCTGATCCGCACAGGCTGCGCGCGCTGCAAAAGCGGCATTGGCGGCACACACTCTGCCATCGGAAGTCACGGCGAGGGCCATGATACCGTTGTTGGACATGGCCGCGCCTATATGCCCCGTTATTATCTCAATCGCGCGGCCTTCCATGTCGACTTCATCCGCCGCCACCAAATGCCACAGCAGATATTCCTCGGCTATGCCGGCACGAGCGACCTTCACACTATAGGTTCGGCCATCATGAATGATTGTAGGGATATCGGCGGTTCCGTCGCGCCATGCTGCAGCACCCGCAGCGCCCAGCAACGCACGACTAGCGTGGTCGATTTCAAGATCTGCCAGTGCTTTCAATCCGGGAAAGGC
>Ga0164293_10003124_pt1 | contig 14122 bp, 9 predicted proteins | sample GEODES118metaG_FD_111487 | JGI IMG/M metagenome (GOLD analysis project Ga0164293, IMG submission 111487) | Eutrophic lake water microbial communities from Lake Mendota, Wisconsin, USA - GEODES118 metaG | ecosystem: Environmental > Aquatic > Freshwater > Lake | place: USA: Lake Mendota, Wisconsin...
AAGGAAACTTGGTATGATTTCATCAAAAAGATACTCAGCAATAAGCGTGCCATTTACATGATAGAAAAAGGGTTGCTATTTTTCAAACCGCCCATAAATAGTCAGCCCTGAAAAACCCTCACGCTGGTCGCGGCGATTAGAAAGCGCGAAATTCTCGCGGCAAATTTTTGATTGCTGAAACAAGCGCAAAATGGACCTGCCTCATCCAGAGGCTCAGGGCTCGAGACCACTGCGGCAAAAAGCAGGTGGATCGCATCACCGGATTGGCGTTAAAAGGAAGTTGCAGCCCGATCGGAAGTCGCTTTTCAGATACCAGATTCGTGTTTCAATCGCCGCCCGTCTGCGAAATCGCGCTTTCGCCTTTCGTTTCTCATAAGCAGTGGCGCTCTTCTTTAGTCTATTGGGCAGCGCAAAACCTCATAACAGGAGGGATCGTGCCCCCTGATTGCGCTGCTGTGATGCAGGCATCCGTTGTGTGAATAGCATTCAGGTCATGGCCGAAATTCACCGGCACGTTTTGCTCTGCGACCATTTCTTTAAGGATTTTTTGGGTGACATGCAGTTTTAACATCCAAGCAAAATCCTCCGCGTAGTGTTTTTCTGCACTGCGAAAGAACTCCACTGCCAGGCCATCGATGATAATTTACTGCCTGTCCGTGTCGGTGTGCCCGAGTCTACCCGAGAGCCTTCGCGCAAACATTTTTGCGCGACTCCAATAAATCCACGCTTGCGCCTTGCGTGGCAGCAGAAATGGCCTCATCAAAACTACGGTAGCTGCTCCATAAAGATTACATGCAAACGGTTTGCGAATGCGCAGCAGAGGAACGAAACCGCACAAATCAAAACACACATCCAGAGCCTACCAAAAGACCCCATAAAGACAGATCGTTAGAACAACAATGGCGATGCCGATGATTTTAGCGGATCGCGAAGATTCCAGTTTGATCAAATCTGTTGTTGGCAAAACCACTGGTTTCGCCATGGGCTTGAGGAAAGTGATTGCTCCAAGCACAAGAACCACCAAACCAAAGCAGATCGCCATGCGGTTGAGGAATGCCATTTCTGGAGCAATAAACCATTTCAAGGCTCCGTAGAGGACAACATTGAGCACGATCCCAAGCCAACCAAGATAGCGCGGTGCTCTCGGAATCAGGAATCCAAAGAGGTAAACCGCCAGAATCCCGGGACTGATGAAGCCTTGGAACTCTTGGATGAAATTGAATATTCCACCGAATGCGGGGTTGGACAGGCTTGGAGCAATCACGCAGGCAATCAGCACGAAGAGGAGGGTGAAACCCCGCCCGGCAAGAACCAGAGCGGACTGCGAGGCGTTTTTATGAACCTTGTTGTAGAGATCCATGGTCGCGATGGTCGCTGCGGAATTCAGCATGGAGGCGAGGGATGAGACGACAGCGCCGAAGATGGCAGCGAGAACGAACCAAGTGATGCCCGGCTTAAGCAATTCCCGAAGGAGCGTGGGAAATGCCGCATCGTAGTCATAACCAATGAGCTTATTGCCCTGCGGAGCGCCCGTTGTGAGGAGCTTGTTATTGGCATTAAAAAGATCGAACGCACTGGCATTCGGGGCAAGCTCAACGGATTTTCCAACCAGCGATGCGTTGTGACGAAGTACCGCAGCAGCTTCAGTGGGCTCTGTGAGAGCGAAATTCTCCGTGAAGGGATAAACCAACGCGCTTCCAGATTCGATGGCGGACATGGCAGATTGGTTTTTGCGGGAAGCCTCGGCGCGTAGTTCGTCGCTGAAGAGGTTGAAACAAAGAATGCCGGGGATCACGACAATGAACGGAATTAAAAGCTTGAGCGCGGCGGCGAAGACAATGCCGCGCTGGCCCTCGGCGAGCGATTTGGAGCCGAGCGTGCGTTGAACGATGTATTGATTCAGACCCCAGTAGAAAAAGTTCGGAATCCAGAGCCCGATAAGAAGCGCCGTCCATGGAATACTGGGATCGCTGGCCGGGCGGATCATGTGCAGTTTGCCACCGGAGAGATTTTCGCCAGGCATGGCTTGAGCCTCGCCGTCACGGCCCGAATTGAGAAGCTGGAAACGCTCCCAGGCTCCGGCTTTTTCAATGTCCTGCAGGGTCGCGGAGGAGTTGGCGACCTTTGTGGTGAGAAGTTCGGCGGGATCTGCCTTGCCCAACGCGGAGAAAGCAAGCCACATGACGACCGCTCCGCCGAGAATGAGCGATGCGCCCCAGACCAGATCGGTCCAGGCACAGGCCTTCAGTCCGCCGATGAGCACATACATTGCGGCCGAGATGCCAATGACCCAGCAACCGACAGTGACCGAACCGAAATCAAGGCCGAGTAGCGATTGGCCTTGAAAGAAAACCGATACGACCTTGGCGCCTGAATAGATGACGGAGGCCGTCGGCACGCCCACCAAAATGACAAGCGTCGCAAGAGCCATGACAAGGCGTGAGAATGGGCCGTATCGATACTCCAGAAACTCTGGAATCGTGTAGATGCCGCAGCGCAGGAGCTTCGGCAGAAAGACGAATGCCACCACCACCAACGTGATCGCAGCCATCCATTCATAAGAGGCGATCGCCATTCCCAACCAATCCGCTGCCGCGCCCGACATGCCGACGAATTGCTCGGTCGAGATGTTTGCGGCTATTAGGGAAAAACCGACGAGCCACCATGGGAGTCCCCTCCCCGCAAGGAAATAACCCGCCGCTCCACCAGACTCTTGGTTGCCGGCAGTGGACTTTTCGCCTTGGTAAATGCCGAGGGAAACCACTCCAATCACAAAGACGAGGAACAGGATAATGTCCAAAGTGGACATGGGATTAGGTGAAGCGGACGATAAGAGCAGGGGAAGAGTTTGAAATATCATGGATGAGTTTGAATGTTTCGAATTTCGGAACCGCCAGTCCAGCACTCTTTGGCCGGGCTGAGTTCAAATTGTGTCGCACGATTTCCAAGATCACCTCCAAGGAAACCGCAGTACAAAAACAGCAGTTCAGCGGTGATATATTTACACTGCAGGCGTCTCCATAATGTGATCTTTCCTTCGCCACATGTCCCCATACACACTCCATGCTTTCCATTTCGGCTTTCCCTTGGCTTGCCAATATGGCGTCCTCTGTAGCTTCCGAACTCCCTTTGCCGTTTCCTGCACCCTGGGTGTTGTTATCCCTTGCTGGCCATCACCCCGTTCTCTCTCCGCTTGGCACGCATCTACAATACCCCGCCTTAGGAGCATTCAGTAATTCCAGCACCCAACTCCACAGCTGAAGCCAGAAGATCTCGATGTGCGGCGCCTGCATGAACCGATGGAAAAACCTCTCAATCGCATCCTCGCCCGGAAAGGGCCTCAGCCGCGAAGCAGTATCTAATCGGGGGGAAGACAAGATCGAATAAGACGGCAGAAGAGCGTTCGCTCTTCTGCCGTCTAGCTTTCATTTGAAATAAATAACGCTTACCGGTAGAGGGGGCCGAAGTTTTGGCAGGCTCGGAAATCGGCGGATTCGGCGTCAGCCGTTCCAAACGCAGCCCATGCAGCCGGGCGGAAGATTTTTGACCCGTTGAGGTTATGCATGTATACAGGGATGCGGAGTATGCTGGCGAGGGCGATGAGGTCGGCTCCGATATGGCCGTGGCTCATGACGCAGTGGTTGGCTCCCCAGTTGTTCATAACGCTGTAGGTGTCCCGGAAGGCGCCCTGACCGGTTAGGCGTGGAACGAACCATGTGGTCGGCCAGGTCGGGTTGGTGCGTTCTTCGAGGATGCGGTGCGTTTTTTCGGGCAGCGAAACGGTTTCGCCTTCGGCAATCTGAAGGACTGGGCCAAGACCTTGCACAAGGTTAAGGCGGTAGATGGTCGAGGGCATGCCGCCGCGTGTGGCGAAGCGTGTGCTCCAGCCGCCACCCGGGAAATACTCGGTGATCGAGGGATGCCAGGTGGTGGCTTTGAGGCAGGCGTTCATCTCGGCATTGGTGATGTCCCAGTATGGCTTCATGGCCGGCACACCGTTGAGGTTCTGCTCGCCGCAACCATCGAGGGCGGCTGGGCCGGAATTGATCAGGTGCAGCAGACCATTCGCGGCTGCTGGAGGAACATCGCTCCCGGTTACGCGGGCGATGGCATCGGGGCTCCAGTAGGTACGCAGATCGGCAAAGATTTGTGCGGTGTTGGTGAGGAGCCAACCGAAGAGCATGGCGGCGCCGTTCAGGGCATCATTTTCTGTTGCGACGATGTAGGGGGCGCGGCGACCGTTCCAGTCGAACGAGGAATTCAAAATCGCTTCGAGGAAGTCGCCGTTCGGCATATGGTCGGTCCACTGGCGCTGGCCTTGGAATCCTGAGGCGATGGCGTAATGGCCTTGGGCCTCCTCGCCGAAGCCCGTCTTGGCGAGCTTGGGATTTCCAACCATGAGGTCGCGGGCGATGAGAGCCATCTTCACGCTGGTCTCCCACTCGGAGTCGAGTTGTTTGCGGGAGCGTTTTTTTCCAGCGCCATTCCAGTCCTTGCCTTCCTTGCAGTTGGCTTTGACCCATTTCATGGCCTTATCGAATTCAGCTTTATCGAAGATGCCGCGTTCGATGCGGCGGATGAATTCGGTCATGTCAACCGACTCAACGCGCATACCGAGCCACTGCTCGAAGAGTGAGGGATCAACGATGGAACCGGCGATGCCCATGGATGTGCCGCCCATGGCCAGGTAGGCACGGCCACGCATCGTCGCTGCGGCAAGGCCGGCGCGGGCGAAGCGCAGGAGTTTCTCTTCAACATCGGGAGGAATGGTGTTGTCACCCGCGTCTTGGACATCCCGGCCATAGATGCCGAAGGCTGGCAGACCCTTCTGGGTGTGTGCGGCAAGCACGGCAGCTAAATAAACGGCGCCCGGACGCTCGGTGCCGTTGAACCCCCAGACCGCTTTAGGCGTGAGGGGGTCGGTGTCCATCGTCTCGGAGCCGTAGCACCAACAGGGAGTGACAGTGAGTGAGACTCCAACATTTTCGCGGCGGAATTGATCGGCACACGCAGCTGCTTCGCGGATGCCGCCGATGCAGGTATCGGAAACAACACACTCCACGGCCTCACCGGTTGGATGGCGAAGCTTAGAGGTCAAAAGCGCGGCCGTGTTCTTGGCCATGGCCATGGTTTGTTTTTCGAGGGATTCGCGAACGCCGCCGAGGCGGCCATCAATGGTCGGACGGATGCCGATTTTAGGGAGGTTGGTCATAGGTGGAGTTTTAAGAATTAGGTTTTAAGTTTCCGATTTGTTAAGCGGTTTTGGCGATTTGAGCGCGGCGATAGTGTTCATCGGGGCGATTGTCTATTCGGTCACTGACAGTTTCCGGCAGGAAACGTGGACCGCCTATGGCGAGCGTGGTGCAAAGGATGCGCGCCCACTTGTCGAGCATGAGGAGGATGTTGAAAACCTCGGTGTCGCTCGCGCCGAGGGCCACAGGACCGTGGTTTTCGAGGAGAATAACTTTGGGAGCGGCGCCGTGGGTTGCCATGTGCCGGCGAAGGGAGGTGCGGACACTGCGGGCGAGTTCCAAACCGGGATCGATGTATGGCACAACGGCGAGGTGGCGTCCGCAAACGACGATGGCATCGGGGAAGATGTGTTTGAGAAATGGAGCCGCGCCGTGGGTGGAGGCCAAGATGGAAAGCACGGACTCGGCGTGGCAGTGGCCAACCCACTTCGCGCCACCTTCCGAGAGACAGATGGCGTGCATGAAGGTTTCCACCGATGGAAGCTTGGATACCGGATCAACCCGAGAAGCCTCCAGAAGTGCTCGCACGCCGGAGTCGGTGAGTGCGGAATCATCGAGAGCAGCGAGAGCGGTCTCCATGCGAACGCGGGTTAGGCCGTTTACGTCGAGGGTGGAGAGGCTGGAGCCGGAGGCTTTCACGAGAAAAGTGCCGTCGCCGAGATCAGCACTGGTATTACCCTCGCCAAGGATCGCTAGGCGGCGTTCCTCCTTGCCAATATCGTGTGAAAGTTTGATGAGGCTATCGAGGATTTTTTGCATTTTTAGATTTTGGATTGGGAAATGACCGACGTTGACTTAGGCGAACCGCCGAGTTTGCTCCAGAAAAACCCGTAGGCCCCCACGCATAAGAAACAGCAAAGAGGAACGATGAAGCTGAGCGAGACATTCGAGATGTCGGCAATGTGTCCCATGAGCCTGGGCATGATTGCCCCACCCATGATCGCCATGACGATAAAGGACGATGCCTTTTTCGCACCATCCCCCAGCCCGGAAATTCCCAAGGCAAAGATGGTCGGGAACATGATCGACATAAAAAAATAGGCAAGGAACACGCAGACTGTGGATGCCCAACCGAGCCGCAGCATCACGCAGGCGCAGAGGAGAACATTCACCGCTCCGTAAATTCCGAGGACGGTGTGAGCGGAAAATTTTTTCACGACACCCGCGCCAATGAATCGACCTGCGAGGAAACAGGCGAACCCGACGGATGCCAGCGTCGAGGCCGTGGCATTGCTCACTGGAACCGGCGGTTGAGTAGTCATGTAGTTGATGAAATACGCAAAGATGCCGGACTGAGCGGCCACATAGAAGAACTGGGCCAGCGTCGCTCCCGAAAAATGAGGCCGCAACCAGATTGATTCAGAGGACATTTTTTCCAATCGGAGAAACATTCCCAACGAAAGCCCCAAGAGAACAGCGGCCGTGGTTCCTGCAAAAACAGGAAGGAACAGATGCTCTGAGAATATCGAGGCAATAGCCGATGCGATCATTCCAATGGAAAGGGACAGCACGGCGAGATTCAGCCAGAGGAAAATTCCAGCCATGCGGGGATAGGCACTCCCGCCACTCACATCATCGATCCCCTCGGCAGGCCGGTGTTCATCGGATTTGAGGTCCGGCATAGGAGCTTTGGCAAAAACCAAAACGAGCAAAAGCACAACGACGGCAACACCAGCGTATGGCATCCAAAGTGTTTCCGAGCCCGTGCTCTTGCCGCTCGCGTCGGTGGAGTAAAAAAACATCGCACCGGCAATCGGCCCTAAAATCCAACCGATGCCATTGCATGATTGCGCGAGATTGATCCGCGTGGCGGCAAAATCGGGGGCTCCGAGAACAGTTGTGTAAGGATTTGCCACTGCTTCCAGAAAGGTGAGTCCCGCTGCAATCAAACACACGCCGAGCAAAAAGGCCCAGAACTGTGCGATCTGGGTTGCTGGAATAAACCACAAACCTCCCACGGCCACCATGAGAAGACCGGCAATGATGCCCCCGCGATAGCCAAGTTTCGTCGCCAACCATCCAGCCGGGAGCGCCATGAGAAAATAGCCGAGATAGTGGGCAAATTGAACCCATGCCGATTGCGACAGTGTGAGATGCAACTCCTCCTGGAAATGCTTGTCCATGACATCAATCATGCCGTTGCAAAACCCCCATAAGAGGAATAGAGAGCTGACCAGTGCAAACGTTAGAAAGTGATTGCGGCCATCGGCAGTGTGAAAGAGAGAATTTTTGTTCATAAAAAAAGGGGGATGGTTTCAACCAAAAAGCTGTCGGGCCCTACCAACATTGGCGAGCCGATTTTTAAGGCTATACCAGTCACAAATCTTCTTTCCCTCATATTTCATAGGCATATTCCGGCGATGAAAGTTCCAGTTGAGATTCCTTGTTCGAACGGAATATTATGGATTCTTCATGAAACGAATTTTCTCAGCCCTGCTTCTCGGTTTGACAATCACCTCCCTCTCAGCGACAGACACTGCCTCCATGCAAGACATCCGCATCATCGTTAACACCAATAAAGGCCCTATCGAGGCCACACTCCAACCTTCGGCAGCACCCGTGACAGTGGCGAATTTCCTGAATCTCGCCAAACGCGGTTACTACAACGGTATCACCTTTCACCGCGTGATCCCACAGTTTATGATTCAAGGCGGCGATCCAACCGGCACCGGCCGTGGAGGTCCAGGCTACCGCTTCGAGGACGAAGTGAACTCCGGACTCAAGCACGACAAACCAGGCATCTTCTCCATGGCGAATGCGGGTCCAGGGACAAACGGGAGCCAGTTTTTCATTACCCATGTGCCCACTCCGCACTTGGACGGACGCCACACGGTCTTCGGCTTCACCACGAAAGGTCAAGATGTGATCGACTCAATCCGCATGGGCGACACGATCGAAAAAATAGAAATACTTGATCCCACCGACGCACTCTTCGCTGCCAAGAAAAAACGCATCGACGAGTGGAATGCGGTTCTCGACAAGCAATAGTTCGCGCAAGCCGGTTTCTAAAGTGAAAGGCGGAGTTCAATAGACATCCGCCTTTTTCATTTCTAGGAAAACGGGGGTGGAAAACAGGGGCTGCCTCAGAGGACAAGGCAACCAGCGCCAGATTTGCAATAGCCAATGCCTGTGCCAAGGATGCGGAAGCTGGCGTATTGTACACACGCCGTCGTGCCGACGCGAAATCCTCGCCCCCGACAGAATAGCCCAAGCCAGACTTGCTCATATTTGCTCGAAACGGGCCGAGGTTAACAGATTTGCTGTAGTAGTGACCTCACGAGTGACACCATCTCTCGGACCTTGTTCCCTTCCCGGCGGAAGTGTTGGCGCGCCGTGCAAATACACTGGCAAGGGATTGCAGCTGCAGAGACATAAACGGAAGGAGCCTGATTGAGGCGTGAATTAGTGTCAACATGGTGGAGACACGGCCATAACCTCTTCCATTCATGTGTAAAGGCCAACCAGTTAGGATATCCGTGCCTAACTGGAATATTTATGGTTGCTTGACCTCCAACCGCGCAGCGTCAGTGCTCGGTCGCCTTCTCGGCTCCGAGGCCGGTATTGGCCCGGACTTGGAGCTCGGTGAATTTATCCTCGGATGGAATCTCCTTGGAAAGAAGGGTGCCGATGATGGCTGCTAGGAAACCAATGGGAATACTGACGAGCGCTGGGTTTTTCAGCGGAAAAACGGCGTGTTCCTTCATGATGTCGGGACTCAGCAGGATGAGAATGATGCTGGAAGCCAGTCCCGCATAGAGACCTGTTACCGCACCGGCCGTGTTGAAGCGTTTCCAGAAGATCGAGAAGACGAGCACGGGCAAATTTGCGCTGGCGGCTACCGCAAAGGCAAGGCCGACAAGAAAGGCCACATTCACAGTCGGGCCGAGGACAATGGCTATCAGGATGCCCAGGGCGCCGACGACAAAAGCCGTGATCCTGGCCACGCGAACCTCAGCTCCGGCTTGGTGTTCCTTGCCGTGGTGAATGACATTGGTGAAAAAATCATGTGCGAAACTTGTGCTGGCACTGATGGTGAGGCCAGCGACAACGGCGAGAATGGTTGCGAAGGCCACGGCGCTGATGAAGGCGAAGAAAATTTCGCCGCCGAGTTTTCTGGCGAGCTCCGGAGCCGCCATGTTTGTTCCTCCGTGGGCTGCGACATAATCAGGCCCCATGAGACTTGCAGCGCCGAAGCCGAAGAATGTGGTCATGATGTAGAAAAGGCCAATGATGATCATCGCCCATACCACACTCGCACGAGCCGTCTTGGCATCGGGCACGGTGTAGAAGCGAATGAGGATGTGGGGCAGGCCTGCCGTCCCGAACAACAGGGCCATGCCGAGGGAGATTTGATCCCACGGATTTTTAAAAATCAGCCCGGGCGTAAGAAAATCGCGAACGATTTTTTCACCATCCGGCCCGGTGGAGGAGATGGCCGAGAGCGAGGAAAAGAATTTGCCAATGTCGAACTGATACTCGCGAAGCACGAGCACGGTCAGAAATCCACTGCCAGTCATGAGGAGCACCGCTTTGATGATCTGCACCCATGTTGTGGCCAACATTCCGCCGAAAACCACATAGACGACCATCAGCAATCCCACCCCGACCACAGCAACCTCGTAGGTCACCCCCGGAATCAACTGGCGCACAAGCACGCCGGCTCCGACCATTTGGGCGATCATGTAAAAAATAGAAACCGTCAGCGTGCTGAGCGAGGCCGCAGCTCGAACCGGACGTGGGCTGAGGCGGTAAGCCAGCACGTCGGCCATCGTGTATTTTCCGGCATTGCGGAGGGGTTCGGCTACGATGAAGAGGACTGTGAGGTAGGCCACAAGAAAACCGACAGAGTAGAGGAACCCATCGTAGCCGTTCATAGCGATCATCCCGGCGATGCCAAGAAAACTGGCTGCACTCATATAATCACCCGCCACGGCGAGTCCGTTTTGCCACCCAGTGATGCGGCGTCCTGCGGCAAAATAGGCGCTGGCTCCACTCGAGTGGCGGGCACTGAAGTAGGTGATGATGAGCGTGGCCGCCACAAAGACGAGGAACATCCAAAGCGCGGTGTGATCGCTCGCTGCGGTAGCAGTGATAAAAAGAAAGTCCATATCAGTGCTCCGAGGAGTATCCGAATTTGGCGAGAAGCGAGCGCTCGCTGCGATCCCAACCGGTGGCGGCGATCACGTAGATGAGTGCCAGAATCCAAGCCATGAAGAACTGCGATAGCGCAAAGAGATAGGCAATATTCACATCGCCCCAGACTTTTTGCTGCATGAAATCGGGAAACCAACCAACTCCAACTGGCAGAGCAAAATAGTAAACGACAAAAAATAGTGTCGCAGGTACGACCAGCTTGATTTTACGTCGGACGAGAGCCTTGAAATCGGCATCCCGCGAGATGGCATTCCAGTCAGGATCGGGTTGAGTCGGATTGGATGAAGTGGAGTCGGGGTGGCTCATCGAGGAATCTTCTACCGCCCGAGCAGCAGGGAGTCGAGGGGAAATGCCACCCGTCGAAGCAGCAATGGAGTCCAAATTTTCAACGGCACAGCGGGAGTTCTGAGCATGATTATTGGTTAGGATGCGGGATAAGAGGCGTGAAACAGGCCGGTCTGGAGTTTGTTGTCCAGACCGGGTGTTAGAAGGAGTCGAGCTTTAGACCAGCGGATCAACCGTGACCCATTTGCGCTCCGCCCAGCTCTTGAGGCCGAGTTCGGCGAATTGGACGCCTTTGGCTCCGCGCAGGAGATCCCATGGGAAGGGTTCGTCGAGAACGAGGTGACGCAGGAAGAGTTCCCACTGGATTTTGAAGGCGTTGTCGTAGGTTTCCTGATCGGGGACTTTGGACCAGCCTTCAAAGAAGTTGATGGGCTGCGGAATGTCGGGGTTCCAGGTCGGGCGCGGGGTGTTGCCGTAGTGCTGAATCCAGACATCGCGGAGGCCGCAGACGGCAGAACCTTTTTCACCATCGACTTGAACCGTGAGGAGGTCGTCTCGTCGCACGCGAGTCACCCATGAGGAGTTGAAATGAGCGACAACTCCGCCTTCGAGTTCGAAGGTGGCATAGGCGGCGTCATCCGCCGTGCATTTGTATGGTTTGCCCTGCTCATCAACGCGCTCGGCGATATGGGTGGCGCCGTAGCAGCTCATGGCCTTGGGTTCGCCGAAGAGATTTTCGAGCACATATTGCCAGTGGCACAGCATGTCTACGATAATGCCGCCGTCATCTTCCTTGCGGTAGTTCCAGCTGGGGCGCTGTGCGGGGATGGTGTGGCCTTCAAAAACCCAGTAGCCGAATTCACCACGAACGCTAAGGATTTTTCCGAAGAATCCGGTTTGGATGAGGCGCTTGAGTTTGACAAAGCTGGTGAGCCAGAGTTTGTCCTGCACGACGCCGTTTTTGACTCCGGCTTTTTTGCAGAGGTCATGCAATTCCAGCGCGGTCTTGGAATCCACAGCGATCGGTTTTTCGCAGTAGATATGCTTTCCGGCGGCAACGGCCTTGCGCACGCCATCCGCGCGGCGACCGGTGGTCTGTGAGTCGAAGTAAACGGTGTATTCGGGATTCGCAAGTGTCTCGTCGAGGTTCGTGCTCCACTTCGTCACGCTGGTGCGCGCGCAGAGTTCGCGGAGTTTGCTTTCGCTGCGTCCGATGAGAATAGGGTCGGGCATAATGACTTCATCCGGCCCGATACGAAGGCCGCCCTGCTTGATGATCGCGTCAATCGAGCGGATGAGATGTTGGTTTGTGCCCATGCGTCCAGTGACGCCGTTCATGATGATGCCGATGCGGTGTGTTTTCATAATTTGGTTTTTAAGTTTGGGATTTGTAGGCGGTGATGATGTCGGAGAGGAACTCGTCCTGATCGCGGGCCCAGTGGCGGTTGGAGAAAATTTCGACTTCGATCGAACTGGAGAAGCCGGCTTGCTCGACCATGGCGCGGATGCCACGAATATCGATGCAGCCTTCACCCATGAGTCCTCGGTCGTTGAGAAAATCTTGTGTGGGCGTGAGCCAGTCGCAGACATGGAATCCGATGATGCGCTTGCCGGCGCGGCGGATTTCCTGCTCCAGATGTGGATCCCACCAGATGTGGTAAACATCAGCCGCGATACCCACCCAGGCGTCTCCGAGTTGATCGATCATGTCATTGCATTGGCCGATGGTGTTCACCGCGCTGCGGCAATCCGCGTACATCGGGTGGAGTGGTTCGATAGAAAGCTTCACGCCAACGGACGAGGCATGGTCGATGCAGGCGGCGATGCCTTCCGTGATCTGGCAGCGGTTTTCCGCGAGGCTGAGTTCGGGTTTTGCACCGCAAACGAGAACGACCTGCGGAGCGCCCACAGCGGCGGCTTCATCCAAGGCGCGGCGGTTGTCGTCAAGGGCGGTCTGGCGTTCCTCCGGAGTGAGGCCGGGGAAAAAGCCACTGCGAACAAGTGAGACGGCCTTTATTCCGTGATCATCCAAAAGAGCACAGGACTCCGTGAGAGAGCGCCCCTCAAGCCATTGACGCCAGAGGCCAACTCCACGAACTCCAGCACGCGAGTATTTTTCGACAGCCGTGGGGAGATCCCATGGCTTGGTGGTCATCGTGTGAATCGCGAGACGATCGAAATTTTCCATAGAAATCAGGCGAAGAAGGTAAGGTAGGGCGTGCCGTTGATGAGGCGCTGCAAATAGACGGCAAGCTCCATGGCGTGGTAGTCGCCCCACATCGAGGATTCTCCGCAGGCCGCTTTGGCGGGGTCTGGTTTGTAATCCCAACCATTGGGCTGATGGTAGATCGAGTGCAGGATGAGGCCGTGGTGTTTCGGATCGGCCGAGAGGTAAGGCTCGGAGAAGAGCGTTTGCGCTACCTTGAGTCCGGCTTGGAAATAGCGCTCGCCGGTTGCGGTCTGGCCTTTTGCTTGATGGTAGGTGCCGAGGCGGAGAAGACCCTGGGCATCGATCGCGGCGGCGGAGCTATCCACCGGTTCGTAAGCGTTGAAGGGATCTGCGGGACGGCTCGTGTAATCGCCGAGCAGGTGAAGCTTCGGTGCACCGGTATCCCAGTAGGGAATGCCGCAGGTCGGCGTGTTTTCGATGAAATGGTCCGCCGTGGCTGTGGCAGCTTTGAGCATCATGGACTCAATCGCCTGGCGGCCACCGAATGGCTCCAACTGTAAGTCGGAGAGGGTGGCGAGCAATTCGAGTTCTTCCGCAAAACCCAGAACCGCCCAAGCCTGGCCGCGTGTCCAGGTGCTGAAGCCGGTGTAGCCTTGCTGCGAATTCGGGCAACGGTAGGCGCCATCCTTCGTATTGAAAATCGCCTCGTGGGTCGTGCGCCCGCGTTCGTCGTAGGAATCGCGTCCCTCGCCGTAGAAGATGGAATACTTGGCCGTAGAGTCGATATGCTGCAACGCGCGCTCGAGAAGGCTCACGGGTTTGTCACCTTCGGCCATCAGCACATGTCCGAGTTGATGCGCTTTCATGAGAATTCGGCAGGAGCGAATGGTGTCTACGAACAATGAGTGCGGGCCGTTGAAGCTGTAGATGAATCCCCCACCCTGCCGCTCGGTCCAGCGGGCGGCCTGGACGGCTCCGCTGGTCTTGATGGCTAGTTCGTAAAAATTTTTTTCCCACTCGTTTTCTGGGAGACGGCCTTCGAGCATCAAGCGGCGGAGGTTTCCATAGGTCGAGAGGTTGTTGAAACCATGGTCATGGACACCGATATGGGAGACATGCGTGGCCATGCGGCGAACGGTGTTGTTGCGGCCGCTCGTGAGGCTTTCCTGATCGCCCGTGGCATCAAAATGAAGGATCGCGATGCCGTAGCGGAAACCTTCGGTCCATTCGGTCCAACCGCGTGTCGTGTATTTTCCGGCAA
>Ga0164293_10003125_pt1 | contig 14121 bp, 27 predicted proteins | sample GEODES118metaG_FD_111487 | JGI IMG/M metagenome (GOLD analysis project Ga0164293, IMG submission 111487) | Eutrophic lake water microbial communities from Lake Mendota, Wisconsin, USA - GEODES118 metaG | ecosystem: Environmental > Aquatic > Freshwater > Lake | place: USA: Lake Mendota...
AAACCCTGCGTGATAAGACTCTGAAACCTGCGAAGTCTTGTAAAGTGAAAGAATCAAAAAACTTGTGTCAGCCGAAGGTGTGACATAAATATCAGGATTTTGATTTAAGATTGCAGAAAGTAGGGTGCTTCCTGACCGTGGGAGTCCTGCCATAAAAAAGAAAGTTTTATCCATATTTTGATTTTAACAGCCAACACCCCCACAAATCAAGGAGCAACATGCGAACTTCCCAAGTGACGGTTACAACCTCACCAACAAAGATCGTTGGAACAGGCAACATCATTCGTGAAGTTCACATTCACAATGTTCATGGAGACATCTACATCGGCGGAGATAACACAGTCAGCACCACAAATGGTGTCCTTGTTGAAACAAAGGCACACGATGTGATGCACCTACCTGCAACGGCTGAGGTGTGGGCGGTAACGCCAGCCAACACCGCCGTTGTTTATGTTTTGGAAGTCAATCAATGACGGCACAAGATTGGGCTGCTCTCGCCGTTGCGCTCATCACCATTGTTGGAGCATTTGCAACAGCGGTGCGATGGTTGGTCAAGCATTACTTGGCAGAGTTGAAGCCAAATTCAGGATCAAGTTTGAAAGATTCCGTTGCACGATTGGAGCGACAAGTTGAAGAGATATATCGCATTCTTCTTACTCGCTCTGACTCTTAGCGGTTGCAGTTATCAAGGTTGGGTTCGCTACCCATGCCAAGAGTTTGAAAATTGGGGAAAACCCGAATGCAACAAACCGCAATGCGAAATCACAGGAACCTGCACCTCTGACCTACTTCCGGAGATATTCGATGAAACGCCGTGACAGATACACACCCGAAGAATTACACGCTCGCCTGATTGTTTCCATTGGCATCATCTTGGCAATCGTCTTTGCAGGATCGGTTTTCTCACTCCTGTGGGCGCTTGTATTTGTAACGCAACCAATGAAGCAAGCACCCAACGATGCAGCCTTCATTGATCTCGTGGCAACATTGACGGTATTTCTCACAGGAACTTTGGCAGGGATTGTCTCTGCAAATGGATTGAAGTCAAAACCAAAACAAGGGGAACAAAATGTCAGCACAACTTAAAGCATTTCTTGATGTAGCTCGTGGCGAAGAGGGTTTTATTGAAGGCCCTGCCGATAATCAAACTCACTATCAAAAGGCAAACCAACCTTGGTGTGGAGCCTTTGTCAATTGGGTGGCAAAGCAAGCAGGGGTGAAGATTCCCAACTGCACCTTTACCCCGTCAGGGGCAGAGGCGTTCCAAGCCAAGGGCAAGTGGCAAGATGCCGAAAGCGCCACGCCCGCGCCAGGTGACATCGTGTTCTTTGATTTCCCATCAGATAATCTTGACCGGATTTCTCATGTTGGCATCGTCTTGCAGGTTCGAGATGATGGAACTGTCGTGACAATCGAGGGCAACACGGCACCTGATAAGAAGGGCGATCAACGCAACGGTGGGCAAGTATGCCGTAAGGTTCGCGCCTATAAGAAGAAAAATCGTGGGAAATTACAACCATCCTTGCCCGTGTTCATCGTTGGATTCGGCAAGCCTACTTTTAAGGAGTAAAGATGTTTGATGCAGTCAAAATTCAAGCAATTGTTATGACCTACCTTCGGGCAGGTGCAGCGGCAGTTTTAGCTCTCTATCTTGCAAACCCAAATCAGCCTTTGAAGAACTACCTTTTTGCAGGTGTGGCAGCAGTTGCCGGCCCTGTAATGAAGGCACTTGATCCAAAGGCAACAGAATTTGGCAAAGGTAGCAAGTAAAAAATGAACCGGGGGGAAATCTTAGATGAGGCCAAGCGCCTCACACATACTGATCGTCAAAAAAACTATGGATCACCGTATGTAAATCACAAGCGCATCGCCGACCTGTGGAGTGTGTATCTTGAAACCGAGATAACACCTTCACAGGTCGCTTTGTGTTTATGCCTTGTCAAAATAGCTCGATTGATTGAGACACCTGACCACGAGGATTCATTTGTAGACTTGGCAGCATATGCCGCAATAGCAGGGGAGATTGAATCACAATGGAAATGATCACACTTGTTCCAACCCGTGGCAGACCACAAAATGCCGTTGAATTACTTGCTGCTCACGATGACCTGTCATCTGCATCACAGTTGCTTTTTATTGTTGATTATGACGATCCCAAGGGTGATGAATATGTCTTTGAATTAGGCGATGACTATGTAATCACCTGCAATAATGAGTCACGCGGTATGGCAAAGCCACTCAATTATGTGGCGCACAAATATGCCGACAAATACAAGTATTTCGCCTTCTTGGGCGATGACCACCGCCCACGCACCGCCGATTGGGATGCAAAACTGATCGAGGCGTTGCAACAGGCACCGTCACTTGCCTACGGCAATGATCTACTTCAAGGCAAGCGCCTTCCAACGATGGTTGCGATGACATCAGATATTGTCAGCGCCCTTCAAGGAATGGTGCCGCCGAATATGAAGCATCTCTACCTTGACAACTTTTGGAAGAAATTGGGCGAGGATTTAGGCTCTCTGCATTATCTTGATGATGTCATTGTTGAGCATATGCATCCCGTGGCAGGAAAGGCAGCGTGGGATGAAGGGTATGTGGCAGTCAATGCACAAGAAGTTTATTCTGCCGATGCTCTTGCGTACAAGAATTACATTGAATCCGAAGCCTATGAAGTCTTGCTGAAGAAACTGCGCCGATGAAACAGGCAATTGCATTCTCACTTTATGGGTCAGATTTGCGGTACTCGGTTGGTGCAATCAAGAACGCCATCATCGCCCAACAGATTTTGGATGATGAATACGAGTTGGTCTTTTTCGTAGGGGCATCGGTTCCACCCTGGGTGATTTCAACCTTGAATCTGTTCAGCAATGTGCGAATCATTCAAACAGATGCACCCGAAGATCACACCGCCAAGTTGTGGCGCTTTCTTGCTTGTGAGCTAGATTACGACATCGTTGCCTTCCGCGATGCCGATGCTCGCCTGTCTTTGCGTGAGTTGAACGCCCACGAGCAGTTCCTTGAGTCAGGTCTTGATGCTCACATCATGAAAGACCACCCAACGGGTCACAATTACCCCATCAATGCAGGTATGTTCACAGTTCGGTGCGCCTTATTTAAGGACATCCGTGCCCTGATTGAGTCGGTTGAGATTTCAGACTATTACACCCAAGATCAAGACTTCTTGCGAAATATGATTTACCCAAGAATCCAATTTTCCTGCTTTGTCCATGACGAGTTCTATGACACCCAAGTTGAGGGCAAGTCAGTTCGCAAGCCTTACCTGCTCGACCCTGCCAACCCCATCAGTCACATTGGCGCAGCCCTTGATGAGAATGATAAGTTCATCTTTGCTGTGGATCAACAAAAGTCTGTCTTGTTGACGGGTGCTGATAGATACGAATATGAATGGGAGATGGAATGAAAATTCTTATCACAGGTGATGCAGGATTTGTCGGGCGTGCTTTTCACCGCGCACTTGATGGCAAGAATCACGAGATTACAGGCATTGATTTGGTCAATGGCAAAGAGGTTCGACACTTCTTTGCAACAGATTCGACTCAGTTTGATGTGGTGATTCATCTCGCGGCAATTGTCGGTGGGCGAATGACCATTGAGGGAAACCCATTGTCAGTTGCCTCTGACCTTGCCATTGATGCAGACATGTTCCAATGGGCACTCCGTACTCGCCCGAAGCACATTGTCTATTTCTCCTCATCTGCTGCATATCCAATCTTCTTGCAGAAACTTGCCTACCAACAAAAACTGCGTGAAATTGACATCAATCTTGAACACATCCGAACACCTGACTTCACCTATGGTTGGGCAAAGTTATCGGGTGAAATGCTCGCCTCTTATGCAAGAGCTGAAGGTTTGCGAGTAAGTGTTCTTCGACCATTTAGCGGATACGGTTCAGATCAAGCACTTGACTACCCATTCCCATCCTTTATTGAACGAGCAAAGCGCAAGGCAGACCCATTTGAAGTGTGGGGCGCAGGAACTCAGGTTCGCGATTTTGTTCACATTGATGATGTGGTTCAGGCAACCTTTGCAGCCGTGACCAACAATGTTTCCACCATGAACATCTGTTCAGGCAGACCAACCTCATTCATTGAGTTGGCAGAGATGGTGATGTTGCAAGCAGGTTATCTTGCACCTATAAAGACCAATCTTGATGCACCTGTGGGTGTTGAATACCGAGTGGGCGATCCATCTCGGATGTTGGCAGTTTATGAACCAAAAATCTCCCTCGAAGAAGGCATTGCTCGCGCACTTGCCTCATAAAGAAATCCCCTTCACCATTGGTCGGTCATGGTGAAGGGGATTTCTTTGTCATTTTCACAGAATGTCTGATGGGTATTTGATTCCTTTCAGTTCCTTCTTGATGTGATGATTGATTGCAAGTGCGATGAAGATTTTTGGAACTTCAACTTCAGCTTTTGATCGCTTGGGCAGTAAAAGAAGCGGTATCAATACCCAAAAGCCAAAGAAAAAGGCAGAGATTGACCACATCGCAAATCTTCTTCCACGACCCATTGCAATGAGTGCCACAATGGGAACTGCAAGAACATTCATCCAACTCATACCCACTCCATCATCGGTGCAGGTTGAATGTCTTTGACTACTTGATAGAACTTGCCTGACTCGTGCAATGACCCTGCACCCACAACATATCCATTGTGCTTGATGTCAACGCCTTCACGAAGTTTGCCCTTGAATTTAGCATCGGCAGGGGCGGTGTAATACAGATGCAAGCCATCGCCTGTTGCGACTGTGAATGTGTCAAGGTTGAGACCATCGGTGGTTCCGCCATTGCGGAAGTCAATGTCAAAGACAACCAATGATGAAGGCGCACATGCAATGCCAATGTTGAGCATCGGAGCGCGAGTGAACCATTTCTCGATCTCTGCAATGTCAGTTGTTGCAGATTTGTACCCATTCTTTGCAATGGGAAAGAAGGGTGTCTTTTGATAAGGGGCAACAGGCAGGATGTGCCAACCCTTTTCGGCAAAGGCAATGGCGGTGTCGGCTTTTGTCATTTGATGTACTCCTTCAAGAAATCAACAATGACTTCAGAAACAGACTTGCCTTCTGACTTTGCCTTTGCCATCGCCCGTGCCCATAGTTGGTCACTCACGCGAACTGATCTGACTTTCTTGCCTACCATTTACAACACCACACATTCGCTCATTGAACCCCAACACCAACCGAGAAACTCTGCATTCGGTGAATCAATACCAACCCACCACAGATTTGCAGATATGTGGAAAAGCACATAAACCAAAAACACAATACCGATTGCTCTAACTTGCTTTCCGCGCTTTGTAATCATTATGCACCGACCTTCGTGCGGAGTGCAGCCATTGCATCAAAAGCATTTTTGAAAGATTGTTCAACAATTTGAAGGCTGTAATACTTTTCACCTTCATTTTTTTGAACAACAATCCAACCTGCACCAACAATGTTGCGAACTGAATACTTTTCATCAAGAGTGATGTAATTGTTTGAAGCTACTTTTACAAACTGCATTTTGAACTCCGATCTGTGGGAGCCGTTCCCCCTACAAGAAGAACTTTACGCTCATCCATACGAATGTCAATACACGACACAAAGGAGTTTTGGCGAGTCTTATTGCCCTGTGGATAAGTCTCATGCGACCATTAAGCCATCTCAAAGGAAAGGGGATAAATCATGGCTTGGATGCTATTAGTGGGCGCAATCGCCGTCACAGGGCTTGTGTGGGGGCTTCTAGTCCTTGAGGACAGGTTCACCGCACAGATTACACACTCAGAGGGCGGGTGGGGCTATTGATCAACCGCGACCCTTTATTTTCAGTTCACAACTCCCTGAATGGGGATGTGGCAATTTATCTTGAAGAGCGCGATGCAGCTCTTGATTTGGTCGAGGATGTCCTGGCAGCAGTTCCAATGGCAGATTTGGAAGCCATTGAAAACCTCATGATCACAGATTTGAAGTCATCGGATGCAGCACGGATGATGGATAAGGCGAGGTCAGCCGTTCCTGATCTAGCCATCAAACTCGCAAGCATTAGCGAAAGCGAGGCACTTACTTTGGCTGAACAACTCATCACCGCCGTGAAGTATGCACGCGCCATGCGCTCGCAGCCTCTCACGACAAAATTGGAGTTGGTGAAGTAAGTTGGCAAATCCCAATGGTCGCAAGGGCGCACTCTTTGAAACTTCAGTAATGAAGTGGCTTAGAGATCGCGGGGTCAGCGCCGAGCGACTAACAAAGGCAGGAAGCAAAGATGAAGGTGACATTGTTTGTGTCGTTGCAAATAAGACTTATATCTTTGAGTTGAAAAACCGCAAGGCGATCACACTTCCTGCCTTTTGGGATGAAGCCATCACAGAAGCAAAGAATTATGCTGTAGCTCGTGGATTGAAACAAACTCCACCTGCTTATGTCATAATAAAGCGCCGAAATGCCGGCATTGAAAAGTCATGGGTCGTTCAGGATTTAGAACAATGGCTTGGAACCAGGGATTGAATTTCACATACTTCTTCCCAACTTTACCTTTGTTGTTACAGGCAAAATGCCGTGACATCGAAAACCCCGACATTTTCTTTCCTGAAGGAAAGGTCGAAGAGGCAAACAGTCTCCCAATCGCTCGCAGTATTTGCGAAGGTTGTATAGAACGAAAGGAGTGCTTGGAATACGCACTTGCAGAAAACATCCCATTCGGGATTTGGGCAGGAACGACACCGAAGGAGCGTGGAGTTTATGTTCAAAGAAGGCGCAGGAAGTTCGGCAAAAATAACGCCGAAACCATTCGCAGACTTCATTTGCAAGGAAGAACACCAAAAGAAATCTCAGTTGCCGTGAATGTTGACCTTTCCTATGTTGGACAGGTTTTACGCAAGGCAGGGGTGAAATCAGAGGGAGAACTCCAATCACAACTCAAAACAAGAAACTCATCAGGGGGATTGCAATCATGATCAGCGTTAGCGGTTTGACATCAGTTGTTGTCAATGCTGCATTTGCGCCTCAAGTTGCCGTACCTGCTTCAATTATTTATACAGAGCGACCACCGCTTGCCCAGGTTAATCCGAAGGAAGTGGCTCGTGATTTGCTTACAACTAAGCAATACAAATGTTTTTCTCAGTTGATTGGAAAAGAATCAGCTTGGAAAGATGCAAAAAATCCAACGAGTTCAGCACAAGGCATCGGCCAATTGTTGTCCTCAACCTATCGCAACCTCGGAATGGAACATTCTGAGTCTCGTGTGTCACAACTTGTGGCCACGCTCGCCTACATCCACAGGCGGCATGTGAATCCATGCATCGCGTGGTCTCACTTCCAAAAATTCAATTGGTACTAACAAAGATTCGGGGGAATTTAAGTGACCATTGAAATCGAACATCAGCGTGTTGTCTTTGACGATGACATCGCTTCATGGCTCAAGCAATACACAGATGCATTGAGTCGCATCAAAGAATGGCAAGAAGTTGCCGACATTGCTCGTTCGCACTTGGAAAGTGCAATGGGTACGGCAGAGGTGGCAATGTATAACGGAAATGAAGTTGTCCGTTGGTCATTTGTCGAATCCAAGCGGATTGATGTCAAGAAGGCACGAGAAATCCTGCCTGATCAAGTCATTCAGCTTTTAGAAGTTCCAACAACTTCACGCAGGTTCACAATTGTCGAGAGTGGTGAGTGATGAGCATTATCACGCCCATTGCACCACTTCTTGATGAACCACCTTTCACACCATATGAAGATGACGAGGATGAGGACTAAATGACCTTTGTTGCTCCACATAAGCCGTCAAAGGTGATTGCCGATGAACTTGCCGCGATTATCGTCAAGGCAGGTCAATGGTCTCCACGGTCAAAGCAAATTGCCATCGGCCCATCAGAAATCGGGCACGAATGCTCACGCCGTCTTGCATACAAACTCCTTGATTGGGAAAAGATCAATGAGGGTGGCAATGGATCGTGGGCAGCCCAGGTTGGCACGGCAATTCATGCTTACTTGGCAGAGGTCTTTGGCAAACTCGATGGCTATGAAGTGGAGCAACGAGTGACCATTCGTTCAGGTCTATCAGGCACGATTGACTTATTTGATGTCAACCGAGGCATTGTGATGGATTGGAAAACCACATCTGCAAAGCAAATTGAAACACGCAGAAAAGAAGGCGCGAGCAAACAACAGATCATTCAGACTCAGCTTTATGGTTACGGCAAGGCGCAACAAGGCGTTGCCGTCAACCATGTGGCACTTGTGTATCTGCCAACATCGGGGTCACTCGATGAGATGCATATGGAGATGTATGAATATGATGAGCAGGTCGCACTCGATGCACTTGCTCGCATTGATAGTCTTTATGGACTGCTTTCAACAGTTGATGTTGAAGCAAATCCTGCAATGTGGTCACTTATTCCGGCAAAGAGTGATCGCCTCTGTAACTATTGCCCATATTTTTTGCCTTACAGTAAAGATTTAAGTAAGGCGTGCAACGGAGACACCGATGTGTGAATGTAATTCATGCAGTTGCGGTCTCATACCGACAAAGGCACTTTCAGATGGTGTCAAAGAATGGGTGGAAAGTAATTCACCGCAAGAGTTAGACAACAACAACAACGAAGAGGGGGAACAGTAATGTTCACAGCACCAACGCAAGGTGGCGGTGATTCAGTCAAGGTCGCAGACTTGGCAGGAAAGCTGCTTATCATCACACCGACTGAACACAAGCGAGAAATCACAACGGTTCATGGGGTCACAGATGCAGTCGAGGTCAACATTGTTGATTTAGATGGCAACGAAACACACAACAATATCTTGTTCTTTAATATCGCATTGAAGAATGCACTCAAGAATAAGATCAATCAGAAAGTTTTGGCACGAATCGGACAAGGTTCGGCAAAAGCCGGAAAATCGGCACCATGGATTCTCATTGATGCCACAGGCAATCCTGATGACTTGGCAAAGGCAAATGCATACATCGGCGGTGGCAATGCGAATGCACCTGCCACGGCGAGCGCACCTGCCGCGCCAATTGACACAAACAACCTGCCACCTGAAGTGCAAGCATTGCTTTCACAACTAGGAGCAAAGGCAGTATAAGAAACTTCCTGTGGCTTTTGCCTTTCCTTATGCCACGGGAACGAGGGATGGGATTTGCGCTTTTGGGGAAGGGCGCAGGTGAGTTCGACTCTCACCACCTCACGCAATAATTACAACGAACGGGGGAACAAGTAGATGATCATTCAAATAATCGGATTGCCTGGATCGGGCAAAACGGAATTGGCAAAAGCACTCAAAGAAAGAATAAATGCCATTCATCTCAATGCAGATGAAGTCCGAGCAACTGTCAATTCTGATTTGGGGTTTAGCCTTGAAGATAGAATTGAACAGGCAAGACGAATGGGTGAAATGTCAAGGCTCATTGCAAAGCAAGGGGTTGCATCAGTCATTGCAGATTTTGTTTGCCCAACTGATGTGACTCGCGCAGCTTTTGGCAAGCCTGACATTTTGGTGTTTATGGACACGATTTCACAAAGCAGGTTTGAAGATACCAACAGAATTTTTGATAGTCCTGAGAATGCAGATGTTTGTTTTGTCAATCACGACCTTGATGCAAATGAAAAGGCTTCCTTCATCATTGCCAAGTTCAATCTTCATGATTGGTCTGCTCCAACAACTTTGATGCTTGGAAGATACCAACCCTGGCATGAAGGTCATCATGCTCTTTACAATGAGGCGTGCAAGAGAACAGATCAAGTCCTTTTGGGTGTTCGCAATACATACAAGACAAGTGAAAAAGACCCGCTTCAATTTGATCAGGTAAAAGAATACATTGCCAAAGATGATGTGATGGTTGATGCAATGGTTTTGCGACTTCCTAACATCACCAACATTGTTTATGGTCGAGATGTTGGATACAAGATTGAACAAGTAAAGTTGGGGGATGAAATTGAAGCTGTTAGTGCTACTCAAAAGCGTAAAGAAATGGGTATTTGATTTCTTTTTTATCAACAACATTGCCGACAAAGAGGTTCAACTTTTATTGAGACAAGAACAAGATGAAAGTCAGTAAAAGTCGCTCATTTGTCAAGGCATTGTCCTATCGCATTTTTGGAACGCTTTCTTCATGGGCTGTTGTTTTTGTAATTACAGGCGAGGGAACTTTGGCAGTTTTGATTGCTTTTTGGGAAACAGTAATCAAGATTTTTATTTATTACGCACATGAGCGTGCTTGGAACTTGGTAAGTTGGGGCAGAAGGGGAAAGTAATGCCATTCTATGAATTCACCTGCGATTGTGGACACATCGCTGAAGTATTTTTTGAAATGGATGATGAAAAGCGAATCATCTGTGAAGGTTGCAAGAAGAAGTTGATGCAACGCAAGTATTCTCTTGGTGGTGCAATCTTCAAAGGTGACGGTTGGGGAAGTAAGTGACTAATTTGCTTCCAATCGCCTTGCGCTTCTTGGCACAAGGCATTGCCGTTATCCCAACCGCCAATGACGGTTCCAAGCGCCCATCTTTTGCATGGAAGCGGTTTGAGACAGAGATGCCGACAACAGATGAGTTGTTGATGTGGTTCAAAGATGGCGTTGACGGAATCGGCGTTGTCACGGGCAACATTTCCAACCTTGAGATGTTGGAGTTGGAAGGTCGCGCCGTAGCTCAAAAGATGCACATTGAGATTGGCGAGATTGCAAAGAACTCACGACTTGGTGATCTATGGAATCGTTTGAACAATGGTTATCTTGAGATGACACCATCGGGTGGGTTGCATTGGCTCTATCGGATTTCTGACGGTCAAGTGCCAGGAAACACCGTACTTGCTCGAAAAGCAGGTGAAGATGGGGGTGTCCTTGCCGAGACACGCGGAACAGGTGGCTTTTCCATCACCGCGCCGTCAGGTGGCAAGACCCACCCCAACGGTGGCAATTGGACACTCATCGGCGGTTCCATTGAGACAATCCCAACGATCACAATGGAAGAGCGCGATGCCCTTCACTCAATCTTTGCAATGTTCCATGAAATCCCACGGGTTGAAGCTGTGGCAGAGGATGTCATCACTCGCACCGATGGCATCCTGACACCGGGCGATGATTACAACGCCAAAGTCACCTGGGAAAGCATCCTTGAGCCTTTAGGGTGGACAAAGGTGTATTCAAAGGGTGATTCAATCACTTGGCGCAGACCGGGCAAGAATGAAGGTATATCTGCCACCACAAACTTCAATGGCAACGGCAAACTGTATGTGTTCTCCACATCAACCATCTTTGATGCAGAATCTTCATACTCCAAGTTCGCCGCCTACGCCAAGATTGAACACAACGGAGATTTCAAACAAGCAGCCAAAACCCTGCGCTCGCAAGGATACGGAGCAAGTAACGAGTTAAAGACCGATTGGACAGGTCTTGAAATCCACGCACCCTCAATGGTTCAGCTCCATGATGAGAATGAGGAAGTCACCACAAGTTCTTGGATTCCGCGTGAGATTTGGAATGAGGACTTTGATGAGGAACTGCCGCCCTCAATGCTTCGCCGTGAGGATGGCAATAACATCTTGTATGCAGGAAAGGTCAACGCACTCTTTGGTGAGTCTGAGTCAGGCAAGACTTGGGTGGCACTTGAGGCTGTGCGCCAAGAGTTAGCCAAAGGCAACTGTGTTTTCTATATTGACTTCGAGGACTCTGCACGAGGCATCTTCAACCGCCTTAAAACACTTCAATGCAACATGGACAACCTCAAGTCGTTCAAGTATGCCAACCCTGATGAACCTCTCGGTGATGGCATCGGAGAGATCATGAAAACAGAGATTGGCAAGTACCTGCCCACTCTCATTGTCGTGGATGGTGTCAACGCTGCGATGAACCTGCTTGGGTTGGACTTGGAAAAGAATAAGGATGCCACGACCTTTTCACTCAAAGTCTTGAAGCCGCTGAAGATATTTGGCGCAGGTATCTTGACCATTGACCATGTGACCAAGAGTAAAGACAATCGAGGAAACTATGCCATCGGCGCTCAAGCCAAGAGAGCAGATATTGATGGGGTGGCGATTGCCTGTGATGTGTCAATGCCATTTGGCAGAGGCATTGACGGTTGCCTTGACTTGAAGGTGACGAAGGATCGGCCCGGCTTTGTCCGTGCCCTGTGCCCTGATGCAAAGACACTTGGCATCGCCAATATCCGAAACGGCAAGGATGACTCCATCTCTGTCTCAATCTCAGGTGGCACCGTTGCCATCCCATCGTCTGAGTCACGGATTGAGTTGGTCTCAGCTTTTATGGAAGCACATGGTTATGAGATGGGTCTGAATGAGATCAGAGAGAAGATTCGCAAAGAGGGTCACAAGATCGGCAACACCGAGATTTCAACGGCACTCACATCCCTTGTGATGAGCCATCACCTACTGATGAGAGAGGATGGGCAGAAAAAATTGTTCAAGCATTTGAAGTCATATGTGGTCAATGATGTGCGACCTTTGGAGACTTTGCCTGTGGATAACTCTTGAGTATGCAACCGCGCCGAACCGCGCCGAACCGATCCGCTAATTTCTCGGCATACTGCCGACAACCGCGCCGACACGCCCCCTCTTTAGAGGGGCGTGGGGCGCGGTTCGGTGGCACGCTTGGGCGCGGTGAATCTCTATGAATTTCAACTTTGAACCAATAAACTGTCGAGCCTGTGGAAAACTTATTTGGCGCGGTTTATCATCGGGTGGATTTGATACCAAACTTGATACGGCTCGACTCAATGTTGCCGAAGAGATCGTGAAGATTTTGCAGGGTGCAAGAACCTATGAGTGCCACAAAACTGTTGTCTCCTTTGAGGCAGTCAGGAGAACCTCAAGCCGGATCAAGATGGGAACCCATCCCAACGCCGTCACCCTTGCCACCCACCTCTGTTCAACCATGCACCTGTTTGAGACCCCTGACATGGCACCTGCCTATTGGGGAAAGCCAAAGCCATCCAAAGAGTACGAAGGAGTTCCTTTCTGATGAAACGACTGCGACACCTATTGTGCCGAAACTTCCTATGGCGAGTGATAGACCCACAACAGAGTTTTTGGATTGTCCGATGTACCAAATGCGGCTATAGGAAAGAGATCAAATGACACACGATGAATTGATGGCGATGATAAAACCCATGACCAACAATGATGCTATCTTCATGAAGGATGCCCTTCGTGCAGTAGTGGAATTGCACCCACCTCAAGAAATTACATTACCAAATGGCTCTTGGGCTTATGGCTGCAAGGAATGCCATTCATGGACTTATCCCTGCCCAACCATTCAGGCTATTGAGAAGGAGTTGGAATGAACTGCACCATCTGCGACAAAGCAACCAAGAATGAAGGCGCGTGCCTTACCTGTGAGTTGAAGGTCAAGGCGTGCCTTGTCGAACTTCCTGCATTGCAGTATGAGGCAGGTAATCACCTGGCACCTGCTCGGACAGGATCGGGCGCGGTTAGCTCTGAGAGAAGCATCGGCATCAATGTCAATGCATTGGACTTCTCAATGGCAACTGACCTGCTCCACATCCTGCATGGCTATGAGGTGCCCATTCGGATCGGGCGTGGGCTGACACCACCTGCCTACATAGACAAAGAGCCAAGCATCGAGGCAGAGGTGGATGCCACCTGCTCGTTCCACCTGGCTCACTTGGACTACACATTGTTGCAACCGTGGGCGGTAGACTTTGCATCAGATGTCTATGGTCTCCACGCCAAAGGCAGAGCAGCAGCAAAGAAGTTCTCTGAACAAGCCCGGCGCATTCCTTGTCCTACTGATGATTGCAAACGATTTGTTGTCATAGATGTTGAGAACTTATCTGATGAGGTCTCTTGCTTCGGGTGTAAGCAATCGTGGACAGTAGCTCGATTGGTGAAGTTGGCAATGAGCAATCCGAATCGAAAGTTCTTTCTTGATGTTGAGGCAATCAGTTTGTGGCTCAAGATAAGTCAGAGAGAGATTTACAGGATTGTGAAACGCAATGACATCGAAAAGCGTGGAAGCCTTTACAACTTCGGGGATATTTTGAAAGTGGTGCAAATATGATTGATTTGACAAAGTTGGCAATTGATTATGCTACGCTTTCGCTATCAGGTTTTGCTATCCCTGCATCAGTATTTGGAACACTA
>Ga0164293_10003126_pt1 | contig 14121 bp, 11 predicted proteins | sample GEODES118metaG_FD_111487 | JGI IMG/M metagenome (GOLD analysis project Ga0164293, IMG submission 111487) | Eutrophic lake water microbial communities from Lake Mendota, Wisconsin, USA - GEODES118 metaG | ecosystem: Environmental > Aquatic > Freshwater > Lake | place: USA: Lake Mendota...
GACTTGCACCTAAATGTGACCAGTAACTTCAGCGTAGACGATGCCCTATTTGAAAAGTACATTGGATATGTCAAGCAGATATGTAACACACAAATTGAACATTTCATGCAGTATGTCAGCCTAGACACAGGTAGAAAGGAACATGCTGAATATATCAGACATGGCTTGGACTTCAATAGATGTCAACATCATGTAGATAGATTTTTAACAGAAATACCATACCGTAACAGTCTTACATTTATTATTACTATGAATAATCTGAGTGTGTTGGGCCTGCAGGAACAGCTAGATTATATACTTGACCTACGCCGCCATCATAGCACTACATATCAGCGTGTTTGGTTTGACACACCCTTGCTGAGACAACCTGCTTGGCAAAGCCTACAGATACTGCCGCCTGCTTATGTCGACATACTTGAACGTGTGGCAGACTGGATGGAATTGCATTTAGAAACACCAGAGCGTCCCTTTAAGGGATTTAAAGACTACGAAGTACAACGTATGCGACGTGACATTGCATGGATGAAGGAAGGCACTGATAACGTAGAACAGAAGCGGGCAGACTTCTATCGTTTCTTTAGCGAGCACGATCGACGCCGAGGCACTGACTTTTTATTTGCATTTCCAGAAATGAAATCTTTTTGGGAAGAATGCAAAGCTCTGTCTAATCGTGTGTAAATACACTCAGCAGCTTCATCTGAGTATTCCTCAAAAATCTATCCTCCAATTATGAATGATTTAACATACAAACAACAAGTACTTGATCCCATCAGTTCGAGTTTTTGTGCAGCCAAATGGTATAATGCCACAATCTGGTTAGGTTCGGGACAGACAACCAGTTGTCATCATCCTCCGGCACATGCAATTGATGCATGTGCAATCAAAACAAATCCCAAGGCATTGCATAACACAGCACAGAAAAAACAAGATCGTGCAGATATGCAAGCAGGTAATCGCCCAAAAGGATGCGAATACTGCTGGAAGATTGAAGACATGGGCCGAGACGCTGTCAGTGACCGTGTATACAAAAGTAAAATTTATCCCATAGAGGCTCTATATGAAGCTGCCGACACTCCGCCAGATGATGACGTGGATCTTAAAACACTTGAAATATCTTTTGATCGTACTTGCAATTTTGCATGCAGTTATTGCAACCCTGCTTTTAGTAGCACTTGGGTCAATGATATTAAACGTAACGGGCCATACACCGATCTTAAGTCTGATGGCAGGAATCATTTCACTCACACTCATGACAGCAGCCAACTTTATAGTTTTGGCGAGCGCAATCCTTATGTGGATGCATTTTTCGCCTGGTGGGAAACAGATCTCCACCGTACCCTTCAGGAGCTTAGAATAACTGGTGGCGAACCTTTAATGTCGGGCTATACTTGGAAACTGATTGACTGGTTTAAAACCAATCAAGGACGTAGCAATACCAAGTTAGCAATTAACAGCAACTTGGGTATGCCAAGAGAAAAACTGTTAGACTTTGTTGATCGTGTAAAGGATATTCCGCACTTGGAAATCTACACCAGTAACGAAGCTGTAAATGGTGCAGCAGACTACATACGAGACGGACTAGATTACGATGTATGGATGCATAATGTACAAGAGTTGCTTGAACAAGATAGCATCAAAGCCATGCATTTTATGTGTACTATCAATGCCCTGTGTTTAACAACACTACCCAATTTCTTATCGCAGCTAATGGGTCTAAAACAAACATATGGCAAGGAACGTGTTAGCTTTACGCTCAACATCTTGCGTTTTCCTAGCTTTCAAAGTCCATTGGTGCTGCCAGATGATTTGCGTACTCAGTTTAAGAACAACTTGCAAGCATGGTTAGATACACATCAAGATCATCCTCTCATGCACGAGCACGAAGTTAATCACCTGCAGAGACTAATAGATTACTTGGACATAGTAAAGACTCCGCACAGTGATTCATTTGATATGCCTAGCTTACTGAATGACTTCAAGAAATTTTACGCACAGTACGACCAACGTCGTGGCAAAGACTTTGCAGCTACGTTTCCTATTTTACAAGAATGGTACCAACAATTATGACCAACCCCTTACGCAACTACAACTGGAAAGATCGAGTTCCTAACTATATCAAGTTAGAAGACCTAACTGAACAACAGAAGTTTAGGCTAGTGGAAAGTGAAAACTTTTGTATGTTGCCTTGGATACATTTACACGCTTGGCCAGATGGATCGGCTTTCCCTTGTTGTTTGGCCAAAGCAGCACATCCGGTTGGCAACTTCAAACAAAAGACCATGCGTGAGATTTGGAACGACACTGACATGCGCGAAATACGTCGCAACATGTTGGAAGACAAACCCAGCCGCCAATGTGAAGATTGTTATGAACAAGAAGCTGCAGGATTTGCCAGCATGCGAAACAATTCAAACAAGGCATTTGGCCAACACCAGGATCTGGTTGAGCAAACTTTACCAGATGGTACATCGCCTGACATGAAGCTGCACTATTGGGACGTGAGATTCAGCAACATCTGTAATCTCAAATGTCGTAGCTGTGGCAGTATTTTCAGCAGTCGTTGGTATGATGACGATGTAAAACTGTACGGAAAAGCCCTGCGTCCTCGAGTGCAGTTTGCTGGACGCCATAGCGAAGATGTTTGGCAACAGATGCAAGAACACATTCCGTATCTTGAGCAAATTTACTTTGCCGGCGGCGAGCCCTTGATTATGGAAGAACACAACAGAATTCTCAAGCTCCTGATTGATAAAGGTAATACAAAAGTAAGATTGATTTACAATACCAATCTAACAGAACTAAAATACAAGCGAGAAAGCGTACTTGAACTGTGGAAACATTTCCCCAGTGTTTGTGTAGCTGCCAGTCTGGATGACATGGGCGAACGTGCTGCTATGATACGCAGCGGCACTGATTGGGCACAAGTAGAACAAAACATACGAGATCTCAAACGCGAATGCCCGCATATTGATTTTATGATAAGTCCTACATTGAGCATGATGAACATTTGGAATTTTGTACCGTTTCATCGATACATGATTGATCAAGGTTTTATTGAACCTAAAGACTTTAACTTAAATATATTGCAAGGGCCAGCAGAGTACAGAATTGATGTACTGCCCGAAGAAATAAAACTGCAATTTAAGAAACAGTTTGAAGAACACATTGAATGGCTGCGGCCACGTGATCCAATCAGTAGAGCCACTGGCGGATTTGAAGGTGCTGTTGCCTTTATGATGAGTACCGATAACAGTCGTTTGTTACCGGACTTCTGGGAAACTGTGTCAGATTTGGATTGGAGTCGCAACGAACGTTTAATTCACGTGGTTCCAGAACTAGCACAAATATTAAAGTATAAACCAGCGCACACACGAGTATGAAGATACCACACGAGAAGTTTTGTGTACTACCTTGGATTAGTTTAGAAACTAGTCCAATCGGCACAGTACGCCCCTGTTGTTTAGCAGAAGAAGAGATAGTAGATATACATGGCAACAAGTTTGACTTGTCTAAGTCTGCAGAACTAGCTGACATACAAGACAGCAACTACATGCGCGGATTAAGAAAGAAATTCCTACGTGCAGAGCAACCCAACACTTGTAAAAAATGCTGGAATGAAGAAGATGCTGGACGTACTAGTAAGCGTATGCACACATTGAACAGACTAAAGCATATAATACCAGACACAGAATGGACACAAGATCCAAAATCGCTTGTGTTTCTAGATCTTAAACTGGGTAACATCTGTAATCTCAAGTGTCGCATTTGTGGCTCTTGGAGTAGCAGTACATTTGCAGTAGAAGAAATAGAGTTTTTACCTATTGCAGAAAAGAAAAGAGGACTGCATTATCAAATGCTCAAGCAAGGTGCATGGGCTAGAGATAACCGAGACTTCTGGGACGAGATTAACAGCATGTCAAACCAGATACGCTACATAGAATTTACAGGTGGCGAACCCTTTATGATAAAAGAACACTTTCAGTTCTTGGAGCGCATTGTGGAAATGGGCATTGCTGGACAAGTCGAAATACATTACAATACCAACGGCACACAGTATCCAGACGGTGCAGAAGATATCTGGCAGCATTTTAAGACTGTTGAAATAGCTTTTAGTATTGATGATGTCGAAGGACGATTTGAATACCAACGTGCCAATGCCATGTGGAAGCTTGTAGAACATAACATTGCTAGGTTCGATGCAATGCGTATGCGTAATCCAAATATACAATTGCAAGCATGTATCACTGTCAATGTATTCAACGTTATGTATTTAGAAAAAGTAGCCAACTGGATAGACAAACAAGGCTTTAATTTTATCTATTGGAATATGTTACATGAAGCTCGCTATCACAGCATAGGTGCATTGCCGGACTCAGCCAAACAAATAGTAAAAGAAGAACTGTCAAGTATTAATGTGTCTGCTAAAAACAAATCAGAAATTGATCGTATCATCGAGTTTATGATGAACGGTGAATCACTTGATGGTAGTGAACTGTTGGCCAATATAAAACAAGTAGATGCCAGACGTGGACAAGATCTACGTACATTCCATTATGAATTTGCACGAGCAATTGGATACAATGGACCAGACTAACGTTTATCAAAGTAATTACCGGAACATTAAATGACTATAAATTTGAAACTGTATGTAGAACGCAGCAACTATGATGCCTGCTCCAATGAAGGATGGCCTACTTACGATGAGTATATTCAAGGTAAAAAATCTGATGTAAAGTCAATACAGGACGGAATTGATGCCTGGGAACGGATATGGATACAGGATGGTATTAAGTTTCCTATCGAGACTGCTACTGCTTGTCAAAACAAATGGACTTGGAGTTCTATCTATTTAAATCTCTTGAGTACTGCATCATGTCATAGAGTTAAACCTGTAGAAATTTCTCTTGAAAATTTTGATGACTTTCACAATACACCCAAGAAGTTAGAAGATCGATCACGCATGCTGCAAGGACTTTGGCCCAACGGCGACGGTGGTCTATGGCCTAACGGTGGCTGCGAGTATTGTAAGGACATGGAAGACTCCGGTGGCTTCAGCGATCGTATGCATGTGAATACCATACGCAAACTGACACCGATTGAAGTAGAAACTGATTTTACAGCTACTAGAGTTACTCCTAAAATTGTAGAAATTTTTGCACAAAATACCTGTAACTTGTCCTGCATCTATTGCAATACCGGACTCAGTAGTAAGATTGAGCAGGAAAACATCAAGTTTGGTGATTTTAAACAGAAAGGTGTACATATTCCTGTGGTCAATGTGCCGGTTGCCACACAAGAATACTTTGACAAGTTTCTTAATTGGTTGGATAACAATATACAAAGCCTGCTGAGACTACACTTGCTAGGCGGTGAAACTTTTTTGCAACACGACCTAATGAACTCTGTGTTGGAAATTATAGGTCGCAAGCCCAACCCCAAGTTAGAATTTAATGTGTTTAGTAATTGTAATGTGCCTGATCGATATTGGGACAAGTACACTAATGCGATTCAACAGTTACAGGAATCTGGCCATATAAGAATATTTGATCTGACTGCCAGTATTGATTGTTGGGGTCCGCAGTCCAGTTATGTTCGCAGTGGCTTAAACTTAGATAAGTTTGAATCCAGAATGGCCTGGGCAGTTACACAACCCTGGATCAGATTAAACATCAATCAGACCATTACTGCCATGACTATTAAAACCATGCCAGACTTGGTAGAAAAAATAAACAAGTATAGTGAGCACACTCAGATTGGTCATTACTTCCAATTTTATACAGGCCCGCAGATGTTCCAGCATCCCAAGAACTTTGGCTGGTCAGAGTGGGAAAACGATTTTGACAGACTGTTTAATACCATGCGAGAAGATAACTGGGATCAGCAACAAGCTCGACAACGCATGGCTGGGTTGAAGCAACAATTACAACAAGTTAAAGAACCCAACATCGAAGAAATTCGTAAGCTACAAACTTATCTCAATGAACTTGATCGCAGACGCGGCACTGACTGGCGTGAACTATTTCCTTTTATAGCAGAATATGAATAAACCTAAAACTCTATGCATGGCACCCTGGGTGCATACTTATATCAATCCACAAACTGAACGGCGCATGTGCTGTACCAGTCGCGAACCAGCACAAAGTTTTAGTCAGTACATTGATACCAGCGCCGGAACTGGGAAGTATGTTCCTATTACACTGGAACAACACTGGAACAACGACCATATGAAAAGTGTTCGACGACGCATGCTAGCTGGAGAAACCCTGCCTGAATGTGAAGTCTGTAACGACAAGCTGTTGAATACAGATGTTTACCGCACTTACTTTGATAGATTGTTCTCACACAAGTATGAAGAACTGGTGAACTCAACTGCCGAAGACGGTTCAACTACCATGCGTCCTGTGTCTTGGGACTATCGTTTCAGCAATCTTTGCAATTTCAAATGTCGTATGTGCGGAGATGTTCTCAGCAGCTCCTGGGAAAGCGAGCAACGGCAGCATAATATGATCAATTGGGCCAGATCTGAGAACATGTGGATGCAGCCCGGTGTTCGTGAACAAATAAGTCAATTCCAAGATACCCAAATTGAAGCAGAGTTTGCACAAGCTGTAGCAGAACACCGCGTGGAAGAAATATACTGGGTAGGCGGCGAGCCCTTGATGTACGAACAGCATTGGCGTTACATGAAACAGATTGTGGATCAAGGTGACGGCGGCAAGGTATATGCTAGATACAATACCAACTTCAGTCGTATCAAATATCGCGGTGTTAACTTGTTTGATGACATCTTGATACATCTACGTGACTGGCAAATATGCGCCAGCTTAGATGGTACTGGAGCTATTGGCGAATACATTAGAACTGGGCTTAATTTTGAGCAATGGTTAGAGAATTTCAAGTATGGTTTAAAATTCCAACGGCATCCTAGACAGTTGCGTTTAGATTTTACGCTGACCTTGCCTGGCCTGTTTGAAATAGAAAACATACAGAAATTGTCCAATGATCTTGGTGTAGATATCCTGGCCAAAGTTATATTCAGTTTTAGCCCTAACATTATTTTAAGTCCGTTATCCTTACCTCGGCAGTTACTGCACAATCGTATTGATTCTCTTGTAAAAGATTTACCTGCAGGTGCCCTACGTGATGTCCTATTGCAACTGAAGAATAGGCCTACTTTTGAAGAACAATGGCCAGATACTTGGCAAGATGGACTTGTCCAAGGCAAGCGTCGTGTGTTACAATTAGAAAAGATTAGAAAAGACACTTACACGTTAGAAAACATATTAGAAAAGGATCCCGAGATACATGCCTGGTACCAAGCCATTCCCAGTTAAGGTAACGCTACGAAATCCGCTTGATCGCGAAGATCACATAGTGTATACAATTATTCCAGATGATAATCAGTTAGCACGAGATTGGCAACAAGCCTTATGCGATATATTACAGTCTGGACTGCATCTTGAAAAGAATTTTTGTTTTTTAGGATTCCCGCATACGCCGCGTACTGTGGAATTTCTATGCGACGAACTGAATCGTTATATTACACATATCAATTATTTTAATGCATCGGGTGTGTGGGAAAAGTCAGGATTAAAATCTTATTGGATAGAAGAAGTATTTTCTGACGCTAATGTAAGATTTCCTATTGATCCTGCGCTTGGACGTCGGCAGTATTTTATCAAGCACGAAATAATGAATCGATTGCACAATCACTTTGAAGTGCTGCAGGGCACAGTATGGGCTCCTAGCGATTACTATCGTTATGCCAATGCCATTACCCGTTACGCAATACGACAACTTAATCTTATTTGCCATGAACTTGAAAGTTTAATGTTAAGTCAGAGAAAACTTTTGCAAGATCCTCGATGGGTCCGGCCAAGTCAGATAACTACATTTGTACATGCACCGAGACACGAACTCACTGACGAACATCGCCGGGGTTTTGCTTGTAACAAATATGATCGTGTGCTGGGTGGTGTTTATATGCACTGGACACAAATAGGTAAAACACTATATGAAGTATTTCGTGATGAGTCTGCTCCTAAACTTAACGTTGGTAGCGATCCTACTAACATCAGCATAGGGTCAGGTACAACATGTGAAGCTATAAACTCCCTGAAATATTATTCAGGAGAGTTTGATATTGAGTGGGCACGAGATGTAGTGCGAGGTGGTCCTCATCCTTGGCACGATCAGGAACAAGATCAGTTCGAAGCATGGCTAAATGAAAATAACTTATCAATTGACGATCCCAGACTAAGCCTAGGATACTTAAAGATAGGACAAGTAGATTTAGAAAGCAGTTTTGGGACAGTAGATCCTGAGACTATTTGGAAACAATTGGGTCAGCATCTGGATATTTACAAGATAGAAGTTGGCGATGTAGTGGGTGTATTTGATTATGCCTGGAGCGATCCAGATCATGAACAACGCCAATTGGAAAATTTAAAAAGGATCGAACATGCAGTGGATTAAAAATTTATACAACAGAATTAAACTTGAAATACGCTATCGTAAGAAGCTGAAAGAACTACGTAAACGAGACCCATTTATCTACAAATGAAACATATACTAGGTGTAAGTGCAGGTTATCATGATGCTGCTGTCTCTGTTGTTAGAGAGGACGGAGAAATTGTATTTGCTGCTCATAGCGAACGCTACAGTAAGATTAAAAACGATCCCACGTTAAGCATTGAGCTGGTGGATGCTGCATTTAATTTTGAGATCGATACCATTGCTTACTATGAACGACCGTGGATGCATAATCTACAGCAACTAATTAGTAGAGAGCATAACTTTACTTCCCTATCGTTGCGCGATACATTACGGAGGCACTTGGGCGCCGACCGTATCAAAGGCCGTACATTGACCGCATTTCCACATCACCTTAGTCATGCTGCTGCGGGATTTCAAACAAGTCCGTTTAGAGAAGCGGCTGTGGTTGTAATTGATGCCATTGGAGAGTTAGATACTATATCAATATACCGAGCATGGTATGATAAAGACAATCAAGCACAGTATGAAAAAGTTTGGGGACAACGGTATCCGCACAGCATAGGCTTATTCTATAGTGCCCTGACCAAACGTGTAGGTCTAAAGCCTCAGGAAGAAGAATACATCACAATGGGCATGGCTGCTTATGGAGATAAGTCGCTTGTACCTGCTATGGGACAATATGCTGTGGCTGACTATTTTAACGCAGAGTTCTATGAAAACTTTCACATAGGGTTTGATCCTGATCGTTTTGTAGGTGAAGATAATAACAATATTGCAGCAGCTGGGCAGTGGATAACAGAACGCTTGATTCAAGACATTATGTGTAAGGCTGCTCATCTAACTCGCAGTGACAATTTAGTTTATATGGGTGGAGTAGCACTCAACTGTTTGGCCAATCAATATTTGGGGAGATACTTTAATGATATTTGGATTATGCCTAATCCTGGCGATGCTGGTAGTAGTCTCGGGGCCGCTGCTTTGGCTCATGGCGGTCCTATCAGGTGGGCCGGGCCTTACCTGGGCCATAACATCGCTGGGCCTTATCCTGTGGATGCCGCTGTTAATCATTTGCTCAGTGATGGTATTTGTGGTGTTGCCTCAGGCGCGGCAGAATTTGGCCCCCGTGCGCTCGGCAACAGAAGCCTGCTTGCAGACCCCCGCGGACCAGACATAAAGGATCGAGTAAATGACATCAAAAGACGCCAGAGATTTAGACCCTTCGCTCCAGTCATCCTTGAAGAGCATGCTAGCGAATATTTTGATCTTCCTGGGGGTTTCGGTAGCAGCCCTTATATGCAATCTGTCGCCCGCTGTCTGGATCCTGACCTGTATCCTGCTATCTGTCATGTGGACGGTACTAGTAGGGTACAGACAGTACCGTATGACTCGCCGTCGGGAATCAGATCATTATTAGAAGCTTGGTATGCCGCAACAGGTTGCCCCATGCTGTTAAACACTTCGCTGAACATACGCGGTGAGCCAATGGTTAACGATCGTGCCGATGCGGATCGATTTGAAAATGAATATGGAGTTCGAGTTGTCAGTTAGAGATAAGTCTCTAACGGTCCACGGCGTCTGATATCTTGAGTACAGCAGCTGATACCACCGTCGTAGAAATACTTGTGTCGCAATGGGCAAATGATGGGCTCAATTTGATGTCGCTTACAAAAATCAAATACTTCTTTATTGTAAGCACTGAAGATAACATGCGACTCGTCTAGCACCAAGCAATTGACATCGAACACAGTTTCTTTTACATAACCAGTCCACTTGTTTAACCAAGTATCGACAAAGTTAGCAAACTCGCTGGTGGGCTCAACGCCCTGTACATACCAGCGTCCATTGAAGTTTTCGTGTTTGAACTTGCCCACTTCGATAGCAGCAAAAATACTGGCATCGCGTACCTTGCATACTTCCCAACCTGGGAATGATTCTTTGTAGTTGATGTCGGCATCGTGCATACTGCTGATAATAACACCTGGCTTGAGGATAGCAAATACCGCATCTCCGTGGCCGTTTGTTTGGGCACGTTTAACACGATATCGTGCATCAAGCACATTGTCTCGAATCCATTCTAAGTGAGCATCTGTTAGCCATTCGCTGCGATCAAAAAATATGTCCGTGCCTACACGTACAATACAACTGGCATTGGCATCAACCATGACATGGCTAGGATCATAATTATGACCGTGTGGATCAATAATAGCACCTGGCTTAGATTCGGCATATTCGTTGATTATGTTGTCCATTTCGTTTACATGAATCACTCGCAATAATTTTTCACCCAAGGTGATTTGCCAATCACGCGGAGTTAGTGGTGGTATTGGAACTCCGTTGTTGTTAAGTTGCATCTGCATGAAATGATCCAAGCTGGGCAAATCAGGACGACGCACAATAGCACCAAATTGTTCAATGGTACGTTGTAAGTTATCAAGATCCTCGTTACTTTCTTCGAGAATCTGAGTCATCTGACCGCGGATTGTAGGATCTTTAATAAAGCTGAAGTATTCGGGTGTGTACACTCGACCCACAATAACTTCTTCAAGTGGTTGCCAACTGGTATAGCTTTGTATTACATTAGACATTTTAATCTCTCTAGTAGGGTATTTAATGGTGATTGAAGCCTGGCCTCAAAGTTTAATTGGTTATGTGCAACACCGGGTTGGCATTTTTTAAATAGTTCGGCAACGCCTTGTTCCTGCATGCTTGATAACAATTTGCGTACAGCAATATAACGTTCGGTGTTGTTTTCTATTGTATCGTAAGTGTTATCTAATACATCATCAAACACATTATAACCTGCTGCTCTTAGTGCAGCTAGTGTACCTACTGGACCAATCACAACAAACGGTTGTCCGAACTTGATGGGCTTCCATGTTTTCTCTGTTATGAATGCGCCGCCACTTTGGTCAGCATCCAGATGCGTTTCAATTACAATTTGAAAATAGCTTTGTGTATAAAGTTCTGTGTTTACTATATGATGATTGTTTTGTTGGTGTTTGTTGAATTGATCGCAATGAAACGGTCCGTCTAAATAAAACTCGTTCATACGATATCTCCAAAGATCGTCATGCACATCAACTTCAACGGGATTGGCTTCGTAGTCGTCATCAACGCTGACGCAATTATAACTCCAAAGGCTATTCTCTAATATACCCCGATACCTAAGGTCAGACATTACAGCGGCCCGCCACCATTTATGTACACGATTTAACACAGTAAAATCGTACTCGCGTTCTAAGGGATAATTAAAAAATTGATATCGATTGACATATCTGAAGAAGAACTCGTGTTCAGAAAAGTAAGTGGCCGACTCAAGTTGGTCCGCTGCGGTATTAGCACTAACAATATGATAACAGTCATTAGGTAATGCGTCAAGGTATCGACACTGATTTAGATACTGGTCTATACGTTCGGGGTTATCACCTTCGTGATAATAGAATAATATTTTAATTTCTTTTTTACGTAAGCGTGATTTTACATCATCTGACAGCATTGCAAAGTAATTGCAGTCAAAATCAAACCAACTAAATGCTACCGGGTACCAAGATCCTGCAGGTGCATCTGCTACAGTATAAACACCATACGGAACGTGTGCGGCATTCAAATACATTATCAGGCGTAGGGGTACAGTACGTGGCCAGTGTGCATCAAACTGTCGCCACTCAGTAGTATAAGGCTCGGCTATCCATTGCGCCAAGTTGGGATATCCTATATCGGGCACGGCCAATCGATCGTAGCAAAAATTAATCATTGAAATCCTTTACTATGCTATCTAACATTCCTGTAAGTTCTGTCCATAGAATGGATTCAAATGCACCATTATAAAAATGATTGTAGTTGTGTTGCACAATAGGAATAGCAGCAGTATATAGATCTTGCCGTTGTTGTACTGACATGCTGTCTAACTGTTTAAGTACATCAGCAATCATGACCAGGCGTTTATTATCATCGATTTCTAAATCATAGCTTTCGTCCCATAGACTATCAAATGTTTTAAATCCGTAGCTACGTAAGTAATGTAAGCTGCCGGCTGTTGATACCAGTACAAATGGCATCTGCATACAGATAGGTTTAAATGTTTTTTCAGTTAAGTGGTGCCTACGACCTGCGGCTACTGTTTCAGTTACTAAGTATGCCAATGATTCTGCCGATTCGTCAAACAGACTAAGCCAACAACTATGCATTGGGTGATCTGTTTCGCCGGGAAAGTTCCACGGCAACCCTGCGGCAGCAAATGCTGCACGTTGTTCTGGTTTGGCAATATGTTGTATATGAATCCCTTCGACTGGGCATACTTCTGGAAAGCTAATATGTGCATTGGAAACGTTATGTTCTAATAACAAGTGCATGAGATCTACTCGGTGTTTGCGCTTGCCACCTATGATTCGATTTGGGCTAATAAAACTTTTGGTAATTACACGTTGCTGTGGATCGGATATAAGAAAACTTCGATCGTAACCTCTGTACCAATCCAGGGCAGCCCAGCCGTGAAAGAAATAATAATAGGGACGCCAATGATTCTGACTACATACTTGATCAACCATTTCACTATCTCGTTCGCTGGTAATAATGGCTGCATGTTTGGGGCCAGCATAATTGTTAAGAGTTCCTCCCCTTCTATTCACTTCGTCAAATAACGGTGCGTGTGTGTCCAAATGTATTGGCTCTTGGTCGTGAAAGAATATATAATTAAGTTCAGACTCTTCACTGGTGTTGCACAAGCTTTCTGCATCTGATCGCCCTGGTGGATCACAGTAAAACATTTTAGTAAATGGTGTGTGGCGTTGAAAATAAGGCCAAAATGTATGATCGTAAATTTCGTCTATTCTAATCATGTTTGATGTATTTTATTCTGGTATTAAACCTGGTTTATTTGTGCATGAGCGTGAAGCTCGTGATATCGAACATGCTCGATCTCAAAGTCGAACACGATACTTCTGGTGGGTAAATTACTTATGTGACTACACAGGGTGGGACTTTCTTTGGGAGCCTGTACCCTGGGAACAACAGTTTACGCATACTTGGCCCAGTCAGCATCACGAATACAGCGGTACTTATCTTGTGCCTACCAATGTTGAAAACATTGAATACAAATTTCACACAGAGATTATTCCTAATAGAAACTCTCAACAACACTATCAAGTCGTAGTGCCAGGTGCAGAATTTGATTGGTCTTGGCACCCACATCCACTTGATCCTCCTTACATTTATGTGTTTGGCAACCAATGGTGGCCTGCTAACAAAATGCCCACAGTAGAATATCATGTACCGGGTTCTACCGAACGCAAGTATATGAATCTGGCAGCTACTTTGTCAGAGCGGCACACTAATCATTGGCATACTGTGATAGATTGCGCTTGGGACTACAGCTGGGTGCCAGACCCTGGAGACCCTCCCTACATTTATGTGTTTGGTAATCAATGGCATCGTGCCGAAGTAATGCCCACAGTTGAATATCATGTGCCCGGTGCTACTGAACGCAAGTACTTGCCCTGGCCCAGAGCAGAGCTACTGCCAGATCAAACATTATGGTCTGTGCCCAAAGAAATTGATCCTGCTGATGTAGATTTTACTTGGGTTCCAGATCCTGGATCACCCCCTTACATATATCAATTCGGCACA
>Ga0164293_10003127_pt1 | contig 14118 bp, 22 predicted proteins | sample GEODES118metaG_FD_111487 | JGI IMG/M metagenome (GOLD analysis project Ga0164293, IMG submission 111487) | Eutrophic lake water microbial communities from Lake Mendota, Wisconsin, USA - GEODES118 metaG | ecosystem: Environmental > Aquatic > Freshwater > Lake | place: USA: Lake Mendota...
CTACGGGATTCGAACCCGTGATCTTCGCCGTGAAAGGGCGATGTCCTAGACCGCTAGACGAAGGGGCCAACTGGCGGAGAGGGTGGGATTCGAACCCACGGTACCTTGCAGTACGCTAGTTTTCAAGACTAGAGCAATCGACCACTCTGCCACCTCTCCTAAACGTTAGAGACCAATCGCGGTACGATATGTCTCTAGAATCATATCTTCTTCTTGCCGAATATGCGCTTCCTTTTTACGGAGACGAATAATCTGGCGAGTCGCTTTAGCATCGTAACCTTCGCCTTTCAACTCAGAATAGACTTCCTTACGATCTGCCTTCCTAGCATCAAGATCCGCTTCGATATTTTCGATGCGCTCGATGAAGAGGCGATACTTATCAACTGCAATAATGTCACTCATAATATTCTCCTACAAAATGGATGCCCCGTCAGGTCTCGAACCTGAACTCTTCTGAATCAAAATCAGACGTGTTGCCAATTACACCACGGGGCAAGAACCTCAATAACAAAACCAATATACTATAGATTTATAAAATAGTCAACACTTTTCTTCAAACTATTTGTATGGGTCGTAATTTCTTCCCCATAACCATCCACTCGGTAGACTGAACGATCTTGGGTCGACCAGATGCGTCTTACCACTAGGTTCAACACACCACCTTCGCACCCGCATACTTTGCATAAGACTCATCTTGCGACGAGTCTCGTAGGAGTGCCTCCGATTATACATCGGATTATTCTCTCCCCGACGAGTTCCCTTCATCGTCCTGCTAATCTTTGCTCGATGCTCGTCTGACAATCCATTGGCATTTGGGTTTTTACTACCCTTCTTTGCCTCGGCAATTTTCTCTCTGCCTTCTGGAGTGTGCAATCTATTTCGTCGGCGAGTTACCTTGTCAACGACTTTAGAGATCTTTTGTTGCTTAGAAGCAGTTTCGCGAATCAACTCAATGTTGGTTGTCTGTAGAATCAGTTCGCGAGGTTTTGGGACGATTGTTGGATCTTTTACGATCCACAGTTCCGTTTTATGTTGAAAGAGGTAAAACCTCATTTACAATGCCTTTATCAATCAACGTCAAATCATGTTCCCGATCAATGTATTTAAACTCTACATGGTCTGGATCAAATTCCTGTAGCGCCTCGAAGACATCCTTCGTATTTAGCGCCGAGCACGTATACACATCCAGTTGCATGAGAGCAGGAGAAACCTCATCCCAAACATGCATAGCAATATGCGATGTTTCGATAATAGTAACTGCAGTCAAACCACGATTGCCTTCCATGTCACTGTAAACAGCATATGGACCCATTAGTATCTTCATACCAATTTTATCAACCAGAGTCTTCATCCAGTCCTGGATTGCCTCTGCGCATTGTGGTGGATTCTTCAATTCAGCTCTGATAATCAGATGTTTATGCTCAAGAATTTGCCCCATCGATGTTCCTTCTTCGTAGGTGCTGGAAAGATCTTATTTATAAGACCGACAAAGACTTTTTTGCTCGAGACTGCTTCTTAACCTCTGGTTTCTTCCATCCAGGAAGGAATGATTCTAGCACATCTGCTAATGTAGGATACTTATCGAGGAGTTTCTGGTCCTTGACAAGATCGAGCAGTTCTACCTCAGTAGCTACTACGCCCTGACAGATCTGCATCCAGAGTTCTTCCCTACGCCACTGACCGAGATTCTTTGCGCTTCCATCTGGTAGCAGAGTTAGAAGACGACGAAACTCCTGTGTGATGGTGGTGTCGCCCATATTTTCGGGGAGACCTTCATCCTTAAAGGGAGTCTTACCTTCTGGTAGATTCCATGGACCTTGTTCGTAACCCACACCCCATGCAATAAATCGCATAAGAATAGAGTTGCCGACTGAGATTGCACCAACACGTGCGGAAAGTTCTTCTGTTGTTTTTGCTTCAACTGCCCAGTCAAGAGCCTCGTTGATTTGCCTAAATTTCTTGGGTACTATTGCCATTTAAAATTCATCCACTAGTTCAATCAATTGTGTCATACGATTAGCGATAAAGTAGTTCAATAGACCAGAACGGTCGCCACCCTTCTGCATCTCGTAACTATCTATAATACTTTCCTTAATATCTTCAGGAATTCTTGATAGATCAACCAGTTCGCGGTTGCGCTGGTAGTTGCGCCACATTTCATCACTGTTGATAAACTCTTCTGGTTTCTGAGTTTTCCATTCAGCGAGTTTATCTTTACGAATAGGACGCTGACGGTCACCATTGATGAAAGTGTCATCACAGGAAAGGATATTCGGAACACCGTCACCCTTATCGCCCATGATAATATGTTCCATGAGCACTGCTTCAGGTGATTCCTTCAACTTACAGAACTTCTTTTGAACAGGAGCATACTGTTTAACATTGTTCCACTTCTGCAGTTGCTGGAAGTCATGGTCACCAGAAAGAATAAGGAAAGGTTCAGCACTAGGCATGAGACCATCAGTGTTCATAGTCTGACTATACTCGGCGAGCACTGCGATAACATCATCTGCCTCAGCACCATCAACGTCGATTACAGGATAAGGGAAATGCTCTGTGAGTTCGGAGCGAACAAGGTGTAGCGCCTCGAAGATAGAGTTCCAGTCGAATCCACTTTCATCACGCGACTTCTTACGGTTTGCCTTGTAGTTCGGGAAATACTGACGACGCCAGTAGTGACGATTGTCACAGGCGATAACCATATCGCCAAACTCAGGACCAAACTTCTTACGATATGACCGAAGCGCATTGATAATCATGTGACGAACGAGAGGGATGTTTACCTCAACGTCACGACGACCCGCCAAATTTGCCATCAGACTGCTGATTGCAGTCTGGTTATAATCTACAACAATCACGTTTCATCATTCCCATCATTTAATTTTGTATCAAGTGCATTACGAATATCAGTTAGTAGATACGTTTCAGGCGTATCAATCCCACGTTGACGCAAGAACATCCCATATACCAGAACAGAAATTACTGCTGCATCAGCATAGAAACTATCGTGTTTTGTAATGCCAAACTTCTCAGTGCAAACCTTGGTGATTCCTGCCATGACTGATCGACCTGCACGTTCGGCGTCTTGATACGAGTTGTAGTCATCAATACCTTCGAGGAAGTATGTAAGAGATTCCTTATCTGGATTTGTATCTTCGAACTTCTTCTTAGGATTAAGAAAAGTCACGTTATCATTATCGCTCATCAAAACACTTTCAAAATTAATGTAGTCGGAGTCAGTCGCGCACGAACAGGTGCAGGCTTACTCTTAACGGCTGAGTACCATTTAGTCAAGTCTTTTTTCGCCAGTTCAGCAAATTCTTTTACTTGAGTCTCTGGTTTACGTAGCAACCGTGAGTTAGAGAAGTTCTCATCAAATCCTACAAGACTTGCACCCTTGACAGTAATGCTACCACTGACTGGGTTATAGTACTTGGAGATCTTTCGAGTCTTGGTGTCGAAAGTCCACACTTCACTACAGTTTAGCAGATTGATAGGTTCGACACTGGCGATACCAAGTGCAGTATCTTCCTTGAGGAACTTTAGGTTCTGGACCAATTTGGTCTTATCCTTTGGTTTCTTCTTACGAACCTTAGCAACCTGCTTGCTGACATGCGACTTTTTAAGATCGTTGACATAGGATTCGAGCAACTTGACGATATCCTTGACAATCTTCATACCAGACAGATGTTCGTAACTCTCGAGCAACTGCGATTGCATGTCAGTCAGTTTTGCCTTGGGTATACGACGAACTTCTACCAATTCAGCAAACTCGGCGAGGATAGGTTGAATCTTTTCGACGCACTCAAGGTAATGTCTGTCTGCCATACGATATGGCATAAGAATTTGTGCTATATTCTTTACATCTTCGCCAATGACCAGATTCTCGATCTCGTCATTAACATCAGATACAATGAAGTGACCTGCAATCAACGGTTTCTTTGCAACCTTGACTACAGGTTCTGGAGAGGTGTCATCCTCTTCGAGTTTGGTACGCTTATTGAAAGTTTCCTCGACCTTCTCCCAGATACGAGAGGTATCTCTGTCGTTAAGAGGGAACCCACGCATAGCGATACGAGCTGAATTAGCATAGGTGCGTGGAAGCAACTTGTCAGGAATCTTACTGAGAGTTTTCAGTTTATCCCTATCACCCTTGAACCAGTCGCTCAAGAATGCACGACAATCCTTAGCATCCACGATGTAATTATACCAAGAGAGAGCATTACCAAACTCTGCCTGATAGTTTACAGGTTCGTAGTCGGCAACCCAAATGGGTTCGACACCAACGAATTTCGATTCAGCAATAGGGACTTTCAACTTATGCATGGGTTCACCTCATCAAATTTATAGATTACTTATACCGCATTTCTGCAGAAAAGTCAAGCCATAAATTTGACATTTGTGATAGTATCATATCTGAAAGAGCGCCAAGCAGACTTTTCAGTATCCCAGACAGGTAGAACATCAGGGTTTACCACCTTACTTTCAGCAGGAGTTGTTTTCTTCTCGGGCACTACGCTTTCCTGCAGAGTACATTTGATGACTCGAACATCACCATTAAGTTTTGTGAACGTCACTTCGGCGTTCATCTTCTTAAGATTCTTTACGAGCATTTCACGGTCAATTTCCATAATCACATTTTCCTTACATTATTTTCGTCTATAATAATTTTACCATCTCTCCAAGATTTTCTGGGAGGATCTGGTGCGGGTATATCGTGGGTTGATAGATTATTTTTTTCCATAGCGAAGAAATCAGTGGGGTTTTCTACTACCACCTCAATTTTCTTCTTTGGTTTATGCTTCTTAACAACCTTCTTCGGTGCCACTGTTGGTGGAGTTGGATCAACCTCATCAACAGCGACAAAGTCTACTATACCCGCTTCTTCCTTTTTAGTCAAGCTTAAAATTGAAATATTTGCTGCAATAACCAAAAGAATTGCCAGAGGGTCGAATACGAAGATAAGAACAATAATCATCAAGCGCACTGCTTTGTCGATAGTAGCAGTATCGCCACTACCGTAGAACAGTTCTGCGATATATTTTATCGGACCTACTTCTGCTTCGAGTTTGAGATTTTCTGTTTTGAGCGGTATGAGATCAGTCTCAATAGTCTCAATGTCTGCAGTCGCACTCTCAATTTCTTTATTGAGAGACGCACGTTCCCGTTTCTGTCTGTTTCGAATGAAATTAGCATCGAGCACATCCTCTGCAGTAGTGAGTCTGTCCAAAGTATCCAAAGATGTTTGCGCATTTTTGAGTCTCCTTTCTGCAGATGTTTTCTTGCTCTCGAGTTGTTCTATCTTAATTTGCGTGGAACCGCCAACAGTGCTATGTTCGATGTGCGCTCCACTTAGATAACCGAATACGCCAATACTTGTGATAAATGATAATACCACAATCGCGATTGTGAAATATGTTTTCAACAGTTTGTTTGCGGTTTTCCAATTCCTATACACCCAACTCGCAGTAACGAGTTTAGCAAATTCTAAAGATCCACCCATCGCTGCAACAGCAATAGGGGATGCGGGGAAAATCGCCATCAAACCTAATATCGAAAAGTAACCAGCAACTGATGTAATCGCCAGCGCTGCCAACATTAATAGTGCTATGAATAGCATCCAGGTCTCCAATCAGGTAATTTTAATTCTTTCAAGTGATCAAGTCTCAGACGCACATTCCACATTTGATTGATGCATCTGTCGTCGAGTCTATGCTCCCATTGCAGGATATGTTCAACTGCTTTGGCATGCGATTTGCTGTCGTATTCAGCGACAACTTCCTTGCGCATTTCGCCTTCATAGTTAGTCACATAAGAGGAACTTCCGAAGTATGTTTCGAAAAGTTTCTCTGTCTTACATGAATACCCAATATAAAATTTGCCGTCGTCGAAGTAAGTGCAATATACTCTATGCACCTTCTTCGGCAACGGCTTACGTTTTTTTCTAATTACCATAATCTAGTCCGTAAGTAGACTATTTATTCGCTTTCTTGATCGGAATCGAAATCATATTCTTCTTGATCGATCCCTTCGCCGCAGAAAGGACAGTACAACACTCTATAATATTTACCGTCCATATCATGCTCTACAGAGAATAGAGCATTACAACTAGAACATTCGTGCTCCTCGTCAAGCATGTAAATTACACATCAGTAATAGTTGTAGTAGATATAATACCAACGGAATTATGATATTCGTCCATTGCACCACCTAGATTACCCGAGGCAACAAATGCTTCAAACTCTTCAGCGACTGCATCATCTGTGAACGTATATTCTAATACCTGGACATACATATCATTCAGGATATCGAAATGAAATGTAACAGTATCTCTATTATTTTCTAACCATTCATCCAATAAAGAATTCTGCGGGGGATTGGTCTGAAAATACCACAAAGTTTGATGTGACGGTCTAGTATTTGTAATAGTAAGTTTCTTCGCCATGATAGTTTCCTTCTCGTTTAAATTTATGCTGCCACACCCCAAACATCATCCCACTTGCCTGATAGTGCACCCTTGGCATAGTCGGTAGCACGATTTTCAAAGAAGTTGGTGTGTGTTGGTGCGTTGATCATTTCCTCGACCCAAGGCAGAGGATTTTTCTTAATCTTAAAGATACCCTTGAGACCGAGACTAATTAGTCGACGGTCACAAATATAACGGATATACTTCTTTACATCTGCAGATGTGAGATCTTGCATCTCACCCATCTCGAATGAAAGATCAATAAACTTATCTTCCAGTTCTACCATTTTCTCGGCGATGGTATAGATACTGGACTTCAATTCATCGTTCCAGAGTTCGCGATTTTCCTCGACATAAGTGCGGAACAACTTGATCATCGACTCAGCATGCATCGTCTCATCAACGATTGACCAAGTAACAATCTGTCCCATTCCCTTCATCTTTCCGTGACGAGGGAAGTTGAGGAGCATAATGAAGGATGAGAACAGTTGCATACCCTCAGTGAATGCACTAAATGCAGCGATATTGGTCGCGACCGATTCAGGTGTTCCATTTGCATTCGACAAATCCGTAAAGTAGTCGTGCTTTGCTCGCATTGAGTCGTATTCAAGGAATTCTTGATATGTCGTTTCTGGCATACCCAGAGTTTCAATAAGGTGAGAATACGCTGCAACATGTAGTGCCTCCCTTGCCGCAAATCCCATCAACATCATACGAATTTCAGGTTGAGGGAAATACGGTAGATAGTTCTTCACATAACCGCCAGCAACATCGATGTCACCCTGTGTGAAGAAGCGGAAAATGTTAGTCAGAAAGTGTTTTTCACCATCGGTAAGACGCTTCTTCCAGTCTTGCACGTCTTCGACCATTGGCACCTCAGTATGCAACCAATGTGACTGCTCATGCTTTAACCAAGCATCATACGCCCAAGGATAGTTGAACGGTTTGAAATACGATCTTTCACTCATTAATGTCATGGACGACCCTGACCCCTATACTTTTTGAAGTTTTGCTTTTTATTTTTATTCATTGTGCTGGTTTTAATCTTCCCATTACCAATCGAAGTACCTCTCTTATGAGTTTCGTTGATGCTGTTTTTCGTTGTCCCAGTAGACTTGCTGCCTTTTGCCATTAATTATTCTCCGCCCATTTGATTAAACCATCATAACCACCGACGTGATGTCCATTAATCCAAATTTGCGGAACAGTTGTCACCCCAGGAACTGCGGCAACTACATCTTCCCATAATACATCTTCACCCACCACACTTTCAATATACTGAATTTCCATACCAGTCATGAATTCCTTTGCCAATACGCAATAGGGGCAATCAGGTTTGGTATAAATCTCTGCAAAAAATTGTGTCATTTCTTATCCTTCGCATGCAACACAGGTGTCGCCTTCGATCATTGCTTTGAAGTCGAGTTCTTTAATTACTTCTCGTTCAATACGCTTTGATACCTTATCTGCCTTACCAATCTTCTCGGAACGGCAATAGTATAGAGTCTTCAAACCTTGCTTCCATGCAAGATAATGGACTGCATGAATATATTTGATATTTGCATCAGGACGGAAGAATAGATTGAGGGACTGTGCCTGATCAATAAACTTCTGTCTGTCTGCTGCATGTTCAATAACCCAACGCTGATCGATTTCCATCGAGGTTTTGTAGACACTCTTAGTAATATCGTCCATCCATGTAAGGTGCTGCACCGAACCATCGTTGGCGATAATCGAGGACCAAACCTCGTCATACCAACCAGCAGGTCTGCCGAATGCCGCTTCTTCTAGAATAATCGCGTCAAGATATTTATTCTTATTCAAAAATGAACCCGATAGTGTATCTTGACGATATGCATTTGCTCGCCATGGTTCAATCGACGGACTAGTATTACCCATGATGATTGACGACGATGCGTTTGGAGCAATTGCCTGCATATGTGAGAAACGACGACCAGTGCCAGCAGCATCAGGTGCTTCGCCACGCTCTGTTCCAAGTTCTAGATTCGCAGTATCTAGACGATTCTTGATTAGTTTGAACATTCGCATGTTCGTTCCCTTAGCGACTGCCGACTCCCACGCAATACCCTTGCGCTGAAGATAAGCATGGAAACCTAGTGCTCCGATACCAATAGAACGTTCGCGCTTTGCTGAATAGATCGCACGAGCAACCTGCTTCGGAGCATTGTCAATAAAGTATTGTAACACGTTATCTAGCATTTCCGCCATGTCCTTGAGGAACAACGGATCTTTCGACCATGCATCATAGTATTCTAGATTAACGGACGAGAGGCAGCAAACCGCAGTACGCTTCCTATCCGTTGGAAGAATGATTTCTGAACAGAGATTTGACTGATGAATCTTTAGACCAAGATCCTTCTGGAACTGCGGCATTGCACGATTAGACGTATCAATAAAGTGTAGGTATGGTTCACCTGTCATCATACGAAGTTCGAGAATCTTCTGCCAAAGTTCCTTCGCTGAAACTGTGTCGCGGATTTCACCCGATTTCGGATCGGTAAGGTTCCAACTGTCGTCGGCATCCTTGTCCGTCATACAACGCTCAACGATTTCCATAAACGCATCCGAGATGTTGATCCCATGGTGCAGGTTCAGTGCACGCATGTTGGGATCACCCGTCGGTTTGCGCATCTCTAGAAATAACCCAACATCAGGGTGAGAAATATCCAGATAAGCAGCATAAGAACCACGACGAGTGCGACCTTGACGGTAAGCCATACTAGAAGCATCATAAGTGCGAAGGTGAGGCATAACGCCAGTAGACTTATCATCTGCGGCGCGAATGCCAAAACCAATACCAACGCCGCCACCAAGCATAGACAACCAGTTAGTTTCTGAAAGATTTTCAACTAGACCCTCCGCAGTATCGTCAATGAAGTTTAGAAAACATGAGATTGGCATACCACGCTTCGACCGACCAAACGAGAGGATCGGAGTGGCATATGACAACCAGTGCTTTGACGCATATTCGTATAGACGCTGCGCATGTTCAGGATTAGAACCGAACGTCTTTGAAACAAAAGCGAATCGATGTTGTGGAGACGTTTCGTCGTCCTTCATATATGATTCTTGAAGTCGCTGAATACCTAGTTTGTCAAACAGGGAGTCCCGTGATAGGTCAATTTCAATATCCAGATAATTCTCTCTTGCCATTTATAGTCCCTGTTCCTTCAACACTTTTTCGATGTCTGGTTTGAAATATGATTCTGGTTTCAGAATCTTACCATCCTCGCGCTTTTTAATCTTACCATTATCAGAAACCTTGCTCATGTTAGAAGCACGCACTTCTTTCCACACTTCTTCAAAGTTGATACCAAGAGTTGCAAACAATCCTTGAACAACCCAGACTAGATCGGCACCACCGTCAGCAATGTCTCCAATATGACGACGAAGAAACCCATCGCAAAGTTCGCGGTATTCTTCATCGATTAGATTAATATATAGGCTTGCTTGCGCCATATTATCATCATTTAGATGAGGTTTTACACCAACATATTGATCCGCTGCGGACATAAATTCAGTAACGTCTTCTTGATAATTCATAGTATTTTCTTTCATTAGTGTAAAACTTCCATCTTCATTGGCAACCCACGTGATAGTATCACCTTCTTTCCATTGCAGTTTTTCGAAACCTTCCCAAACAATATAGTGCTCGTCTGCGAAAGGATCGTATTCAACTTTAATAGTATCACTCATTTGCGCACCTCTTCAAGAATGTGATATTTAGGTTCCCATCCGAGTCTGCGCATTTCATCGATATTGGCATGAGTGACTTCTCTCTCACCAACAACATCTTTGAAAGGAACATCTCGGTATCCATAGGTATCCAAAACTTCACTGACAGAGATCGGTTCATCCGACCCAATATCTACTATACCCGAATAATTCGGATTAGTCAATAGAATTTCAATCGCAGAGCAAATATCTTCAACATGCGTCCAGTCTCGAAGATGTTCTGTTTTATATTCGATTTTATTATTAAGCATCATATCATAGAACATATCAGGGCGACTGTCTGGACCATAAACTGTATGGAATCTCATACCAATTGAGGTATATGGCGCAAGTTCTTCCATCGCCTTTTTGCTGGTAGCATATGGATTTTTCCACCACTCATAAATTGAGGAGGAAGATGCATAGATTACCTTTACCCGATTAATCTCTGCCCATCTAAAGATGCGATTCGATGCAGTCACATTAGTTTCCCAATAACCTTCTGGATCGTCCCAACTTTTGCGAACACCAGCGAGTGCTGCTAGGTGTAGAACAACATCTGGGTTCCCGTAAGACTCTGTCATCTTCCATTCACGAATATCTCCCTCGTATGGAATTACAGTGTGATTCTTAGAAAGAATACGAAGCGCATTCCTACCGATAAACCCTTCATGTCCAGTTAGTAGAATTCTCACGGGAGTTTTCTTTCAAACTCTGCTTGTGCTGCCATGCTATCTAGAGCTGCCTTGACATCAGGGAAGTGATGGGCAATTATATCCCAGCACTGCACTGCAACGATACGGTGTTCCTTTTGAGTCGCCTTATCCATGCGCAACTGACAGTAGTGAACCCATGACCGAAGCGAACCTGCCATGATGATAGTTGATTCTGTTAGACCTTCAGGGAGAACAGCACGTGCCTGTTCCTTGGCGATACCATTTTCAATTGCCCACTCATAAGCATCTACCGCAGCATGAGTTAAGGTTCGTTGTTTCAAATCCCACTCTCCAGCAAGTTCGCTATCTTCAACTTCTACTGAGTTCTGTCTGTTCTTGGCATCCTGCAGACGTGCTTCCCGTACAACAAATCCCAGATCCTTGGTTGGATCGGCGTAACGCTGACTGTACTCTTGGAATCTGAAAGAACTATGCCGCAAAATCTGGCGGGCAATATCTCGTGTTGTTTTAATTTCCATTGCGACATGGACCATCTCCAGTGGTGACCAGTGTTGGTTCTTAATAAGATACTGAACCAGTTTAGGTGCTGTTGCGGTGTTGTTTTGGTTTGACGGATTAGATACTCTTGCTGCCCATGCAACAAGTTCATTAGCAGTATTACATTCTGTGTAGGCAGAAGGTTTCGACAGACTTACTAGGTTTACTTCACTCATTAAATGTTTTCCAATGCTTCCAACTTGTCTTTGTATTCAGCGATATGACCAAGTTCTAGTTCAATCGCACCCATGAAGTCAGTATGCTCATGAATTGCCATTGGGTTATTCATCATAACACGCACGTTCATTGCATGCTTTTCAATGTGTGCTTGAAAATGCTTCCGAAGCACATGTTTAATATCATCTTTCATTCAACTCTCCATGATTTTGTATTCAGTTTAATATTAGTCGGCCAATCACCCTCGGTAAATGACTTGTCGTGGAACCGTAGTTCATTTGTTGGCATGATACACAGTCTGCCATTGTCTAGTTCTATAAACATAAACTCCTTAGACTGCGATGGATGCATACTGTAACCATCGTTCATCGGAATGGCAGTAAACAGATAGCGACCAAACTCTCCAGTGCTCCGTATCTCTGCTCGCTGGGTGTTTAGATAATCATAACTGACAACTGAGAATTGATCACCATAACAATCCCATACCTGTGTATCATCAAGTCTCCAAAATGGTTCTGGTTCTACAGAAAATGCCAGAGCATGCGGAGGAACGCCACGGTAGACTGCACCACATTCCAACATCACATGGCAACCCCATGAATGTCCAGGTTTTGAATGTAATGCAAACCAAACGCAGGGTTCAAAGATATAAGGTTCTACATCTTTACGAATGAATGATGATTGCACCCAGCAGTAAATATGATTTGGGATGTTTCCCGATCCAGTATAAAGCATTACTCGACTTCAAATTCTTTGACAGTCTGGAACTGTGCCTTGCTTACGAAACCAATGCCCAATAGATGGTCTACACGGTCAGTTGCATCGGCATAATTTGCATACCTGCCATCATCGAACCACCACCATCGGTCGAGACCAAGAAACCAGCGAGGTTCGCGTCGGTATTCGACCAACCACATATCGTCTGTTCGATGAATACGCAACTTTGTAATTCTGGTATGACGGATTTCTACGCCATATTCATTAGCGACCAATTCGCTCATACTTTCCTCCACATGGCATACTTTGCCTTTGCTGATAGACCTTGAAACGTATTATCATTTATAATACTCTGGATTTCACCAGAAGTCAATCCATTTTCAATCATTTCATTAATATCTTTTCCTGGAACATCTGGCCAGATGACCATCTTATACCCCATATCAATATACTTATTCATCAACTTACCAACGTCTCTGTTTTTAGGTTGGTTGTCGAAAATAATTGTTATTTTTTCTTTCGGTATCGGGAGTTGGTCGATTTTTCCGAATGACGTTCCAGCACAAGCGATAGAATTATCCAGAAAAAGGGAGTCAAGGGGTCCTTCGACGACGAGTACTTCTTTTGTAGGATCGATTTGATCCAAACCGAAAATCGATGGTGCATCTTCATCTACCTTAACATTGATATACCGTAATGACTCACCTCTGATTCCACGAAGACTAACAACAAGTAGTTTACCAGCGCCATCAAGAAAAGGAATCGCGAGTCTCGGTTCAGTTGTGATGATCGAATCTTTGTATTTAGCATTAAGTTGAACCACGTCTTTAACATTAGGAATGAAATACAACCGATCAAAAGCAGAGCGAGGGATTTTGCGGTCAGTAACATATTGGATTACCTCATGATCATCTGGTAGTGTGTCAAGTCGATCCATAATCGAGTCGAGTAGTTTGGGTTCAGGTTTCTTGGCAAACTTCGGTTCTTCAAACTTGAGAACTGATTCTACAGTCTTGTGTGATGTCTTATTATGAGCGCCATCGGCATAACGCTCTACGACATATTGACTATAAAGATTTGAATCGAAGTTCTTCAGGAAGGTTCCGAAGTGATGACTCGCGCCACATTTATGGCACTTGTAATACAGATCGTTCTTCCCGCGATAGAAGTATCCTCGCGCCTTGCGCTTATTACGCTGTGAGTCGCCGCAGAGAGGACACCTGCAGTTATATAGATCTTGTGATTTTTTCTTGAAGTTCTCGAGACGATACGAAACCGAATGGAGATACTTGATATCAATATATAAACTCATAATATAGTTATACCCGATTTCATCGGAGAAGTAAAGGCTTTTATTGAATAAATTTCATAAGCATTGGAAGTATCTTGGTAATGATAGCACCAAGAACGATACCACCACCAATCATAATATACTTGGTTTTTTCCAATTTGTCAATACGATTTTTATGTTTTTCTTCTTCTTTATCAACTGAACCTTTAAGATCCCTGATAGCAGCAAGCATCTTGTCTTCAGTCGACTGAATTTTTGCCTCGAGTTCACGAGTGGTTGTCGTGATACGCGAATGTAACTCGGCGTTACTTTCCTTGGTTTCTTGTCTATGCACTTCTAAACTCGTGTAGATATCTTCGTTGACTGTTTCTTGCGCATCGAGTTTGGTGTCATGGACAGCGAGCATCTTATTGATGCAGTTGGAAACATCACCAATCTTCTCGATGGCGAGGTCGAGACGACTGAACACGACCTGAATTTGCTTCAGATCGTGTTCAATTACTGCGACTTTTGTTTCC
>Ga0164293_10003128_pt1 | contig 14117 bp, 9 predicted proteins | sample GEODES118metaG_FD_111487 | JGI IMG/M metagenome (GOLD analysis project Ga0164293, IMG submission 111487) | Eutrophic lake water microbial communities from Lake Mendota, Wisconsin, USA - GEODES118 metaG | ecosystem: Environmental > Aquatic > Freshwater > Lake | place: USA: Lake Mendota, Wisconsin...
CGGGCTAACGCGACGAGTGGTTCGTTTCAGTTATGCTTGGCCAGCACCACAATTCAAGTCCTGGATCCTCAACGCCCTTCCACCCGCGGCGTCAAAAGTCCAGAGCGACCTACAAAGAATACGCGGGGCAATTAAGCCGTAGGGCAAGAATGAATCGCCGGAGCAGCAACCGCGTCGTAGCCCACCAGCCCAGCTTGAAGTGAGCCGTTTGAAATTTGCGGCGAGCGGTCCATTCGAGCGGCGATCGCGTCGCGATTTCTCGGCCGGCGGGGGCTGCTCCAGAAGCTGCTTGCACACGCTCACGTCCGGATACGCGACAACGCCTTGCATGATCACTTGCAACGCACTGCTCTTCCGCAGAGGCTCAATCCCCCATCCTCTTGAACCTGGCTGCTGAAAAAAAATGCCCGCCCCCGCCGTCTCGGGCCGGAGCGAGCATTGTTAATCGTCAATTGCTCAGCTGGCGAAGATCCGATCCATTCGTTCGGCGATATTTTTCAACCGAGCCCGATCGCCCCCGGGAATTTCCGCCGTTGCCCAGCCACTGAACCCAAGCTCCTTCAAAGCAACCATCACGTCGTGCCAAGGGAGCCCGCCTTCGAGCAACTCAGGCTTGAACCCCTCATACCAGCCTTTGGACTTGCCCAACTCCAAGTCGTATTCCTTGATGTCGAGCTTGCGGATGCGCTTGCCCAAAACCTTGACCCACTCCACGGGATTCGCATAGCGAACGCTGTTGCCCACATCGTAATAGGCGCCGACCCGATCACTGCCAATCTCGTCGATGTAGCGAGCGGTTTCCTTGGGGTCCGTCAAAAAGTTGTTCCAGACGTTTTCCAGCAAGATGTCAATTTTCAATTCATCCGCCAACGGCAAGGCTTGCTTGATCAACGGAATCGACCGCTCCCAAGCCTGTTCGTAGGTCACCTCTTTGTTGCACACTCCAGGAACAAGCAGGACACTTGTACCACCGAAGGCCTTGCTGTCACGGATGGCCGTCTTCAGACCTTCCAAACCTTCCAGCCGCACGGCCTCATCGGGATGAGACAAGGTCTTGTTCCAATGGATCGAGTCGACCACTCCGTGCACAGGCAATCCCGTGGCCTCGCTGGCGGCCCGCACTTCATCAGCTTTGGTCTCGGTGGGACTGTCCATTTCCACCCCGTCGAAGCCGAGTTCTTTCAGGACCTGAAACTTGTCTTTCAATGACCCCGGAACATTCACCATGCCAATTTTGACGGCTTTGCGATAGCGCTGAGGTTGGTCCTGGTTCACCATCCAGTTTGCGATCGTGGCACCTGCCGGTCGGGTTCCCAGACATGCTGCAGCCGCAGCCAATGCACCAGTTCCGACAAATCCCCGACGACTGATTCGATTCATGATGTCTATTCTCTTCGCTGACAGAAAAAGAAGTTGGAACCGCGTGGCCAAATCTGGATTCCGACTTGAGCCAAGGCTCCCCGGACGAGGGAATCCCTGCATCAGGAGCTGCTGTTCATTCTAGAACAATCGCCCGGCAATTCCGAGCCAAGGTCGGCGCGTGGTCGTTGTTCTCGTCGCTGCGGCAACAGGTCAGGTCCCGAAGTTGGCGTTGAACCACCACCATAACCGCGCGGCGAGACTGCGGTTTCCCGCGTACAGGCGGCACTGACCATCGAGGCCGACTTTCAGCGGCAAGCCTTTGGGATCAACCTGAGCCTCGGCAAAATACTGAATCTCTTCCTGATACATCCGCGCGACCAGTTCTGAGACCAGGTCAGGAACCCGAATCCGCTGTTGCATCGTGTCGATCGTCTCTTCCCGCTGTTGGCGCAAAGTCAATCGATCCGAAACACCGACGAAGCCGACCTTGGTTTCGATCGTTTTATCTGCAGCCGAGTGCAGGCGAATCCAAACATCCTGTCCTACGTGTACAAAGTCAATTTGATTTTCCTGCAGCAGAATCACCGCTCGCCAATTGGTGAAATCGGCAACTTCACAAAGTCGCTCGCCCCGACTGATCGTGTAGCCAATTTGGGCGCCGCTGACGACGGGCTGGCGGTCGACAAGTGGCAAATCGACTTCCCCGGGAAGAGTTTCCTGAATCGGGGTGGCGACAACTGAACCGTCGATGGGGCTGTTGATTTTCAACGCCCCGATCCGAGTCTGCAGCAGCACGATTCGCTTGCGCAGTTCCTCGGCCTCGGAATTCAGGGCGCTGATTTCGCGCAAGTAGTCGATGTTGCTGCGGGTATCCACATTCGCGGCCCGTTGGGCGAGTTCCCGCTTGTGCTGAACCTCGGACAAGGCCCCCCGGTTCTGCTCCAACTCGAGCGCCAAGTCGAGGTTTTCCAATTCGGCGAGAACTTGGCCGGCAACCACTTGCGAACCGGGACGAATTGGCAGTTCCCGAATCGTTCCGCCTTCGCGGGCGTAAATGGTTTCCAGGCGATTCGGGATCATCAGCACCCGGCAACGCAAATAATGTGGCCAGGGGATGAACAGGATCGAGCCGACCACTGCGGCGATAATCGTCGTGGCAATCGCGAACTGCCCCTTTTTGACTTGCATCATTCGCCCCGGTACTGTCAGAAATCGAATCAAGCGATACAACGGAAAACCGACCAACCCCAACAGCGAGAACAGGGCAATCGCCTGCCCGATTGCTTCCAACCCATAAGGCTTCAACCAACTGTTAAGAAACAGGAAGATCGAAACCATGATGACCATCCGGTACACGAATGCCAAAATCGTGAAGGTAGCAAACGCCCACATCCGGTTTTGTGGCAGCAGCGGGTCGGGCGTCGGCGGCAAACCGAGCCAATACCTGCCCAACAGCGACGAGAGGGCTTTGGCCGAGCGCTGATGCAAGTTCGGAATTTCCAGCAAGTCGCTGACGATGTAGTAACCATCGAAGCGGAGCAGGGGATTGCCGTTGAACAGAACGGTGCTGACCGAGGCAATCAACATTACCTGCAGGCAGATATCGCGGACGATCCCTGGCTCGGCAAACCACCAGACGAATGTCGCCAGCGTGGCCAAAATGAGCTCGACATACATCCCCGCCGCTCCAATGATTGCCCGATGCCATTTATTGGGCATCCTCCAACTGTCGGAGACATTGCAGTACAGACAGGGTGTGAAGACCAGAAGCATGACGCCAATTTCATGGCACTCGCCACCAAATCGGCGACATGCGAGTCCGTGCCCAAATTCGTGACAGACTTTGGTACCGGCCAGAACCAGGGCAAACAGCCACCACTTCCGCGGGTCAAAAAACTGCTCGAATCCAGGGAGACGGGCCTGAAAATCGGTCCAGTTGACAATCACGCTCCCCAAGGCGACCAGCCCCAGGAATGCGATCACCAAGGCAAAAGCAGGCGAGAAAATCCAGCCCACCCAGCGATTAAGAAAATTGAGGACAGCCTCCGGATCAAATCCGCGAAAGCGAATGGCAAGGATGTTGCTGACCGACGTGAGGCGCTCCATCCACTTGGCCTTCCGGCCTCGCCGCAGCAACTCCAAGCCTTGCCCACTGACTTCCGAAACGACCAGTCCATCTTTATGAAACCGCTGCAGCAGCTGCTGCAACTGGTCGCGATCCAGCCGCTTGGGGGAAAACTGACGATGATACCGGTCCAAGACCTGCTCGACCGAAGTCTGCCCATCGAGCTGCTGCAGAATGTAATAGACGTTGGGCGGGAACTGATAAAACTTTTGCCCGACAGGTTCCTTGACGACCCAGTACTCGACGCCCTGATACAGTTGCCGCACCGCAGACAAGTCGCCGCGCATTTTCAGCTTGATGGCTGATTGCGGTTCTGGCGGAGCAGCAACGGACATGGCTCGAAGTCCAAATAATCAGGTGTAAATCGTTATTCTGAACTGACGGGTGAGATTTCTCGGGAGACGCAGTGGATGCGCCCGACTGGCCCTCACTCCGCTCGCCCTGCTAGAACCAAAGGTGAGTGCGGACAAAGTCGACAATCTGAAAGAACCAGACGAAACCGATCGGCTGTTGGCCGCAATTGACTCGAGCCGAAACTCCGGCTCCGGGTTGCGGATTGGTCAAACCTGTCTTGTCAACTTCGACAATTGCCCGAAACGCCAGAGCGCCATTGGGGTCCGCCTCGGCCCGTTCGGCAATTCGCAACAATCGCCCTTTGATCCGCACGTTCGGATTGGTTGCCAGTACGAACTCGGTCTCAAGATTGCCGACGGAATTCTCCTGCAACGCACGGGTCACGTAGCCGACACGATTTTGTGGAATCATCAACTCCACTTGCCAAGGTCCATCCAGCTGGGCTACTGAAAGCACCGGCTGATTGGCCTGCACCGGCAATTGCTCAAGCCGACGCCGCGCTTCCCAAGTCAAGATCGTGCCATCAATCGGGCTGAAAATGCGAAGCGACTCCAATTGCCGCTCGACTCGCGCCAGCTGATCCTCCAGACTCTTGTTTTGAATCTCAAGTTGCTCAATCCGCCCGGCGATCGAAAGTCGCTCGTCTTCTTTCATGTTCTTCTGCTGCAGTTGTTGGCGGCGGAGGCCATCAATCTGCTCGCGATTGGTTTTGACCTGACCGGATAACTCCAGGGCTTTCAACCGCAGCGGCTCGTTGTTCAACTCCAGAAGCAACTCGCCTTGGCGCACATTAGAGTTGTGATCGACATTGACTTTCTCGACCACCCCATCGAGTTCGGTAAACAGGTTCCGGCGAATTTCGGGCTGCAGCACGCCATCAATCTTCAGCCGCATGGGGGTCGGCCAGAGGCACATGAATGCAGTCAACCCAACCAAGGCCGCCAAGGCAGTCAGTGTTTTGGAGAGATGATCGGCGAACAGAAACCGCTTGATGCCGCCCAGCCAGCGCAGCAGTGGCAAAAACAGAATCTCATTGGTCTCCAGCGCATTTGTCAGCGCGACAGACCCCTCCTCCAGGACCAGCTGCAATTCGTCCTCATGGGCCTCGCGGGGAACCTCACGGTCAAAATACTCCAGCACCAGTGCGCCCAGCTTCCGCTTTCGCTGCGGCCGCGTGCGTTTGACACTGATCGCTGCGCTGGGTGGCTGATACTCCTCCAGCGGGAGGACAGCTAACGTCCGGCTGTGGGCCTCGTCCAAATAGCTGTTGACCAAGGCCGCAACCTTGGGGGGCAGGGCAGTGGTGTCGCCCGTCAACCAAAGGGGAGTGGCACTGCGAACAGCAGTCGTGGCGACCGCCCGGAGTCGTTTCACCACGTTGGCGCGGTTATCGAATCGGTCCTGGCTGCTGATGGCGCGAATCTTGCATTGGCTCCCGTCCCAAATCGCCACGCAGACGCGGTCGGCATGCAGAAGGCGTCGAGCCTCATTCGCGACGGCATAGGCAGTCGGCTCAAGTTCAGTTGAACGATGAACTTCCTTGGCAAAGTTCAGCCGATTGCCCCAATTTGATTCGGCCGAAGACATCTGGCGAAGGTCGTTTTGCTCGTGCCAACGAGGAAACAGCCCAGCCAGTTCACCAAGAAACTTCAGATATCCCTGCTGGGCAGCGGGCATGATGTCGGGTCGCTGCAGCAACTCCAGCACACCCCAGCACTGCTTTTTGCGATCGAAGACCGGAGTAACCAGGAGGAGCATTTCGCCGGGCCGCTGCCCCGCTGCGTTCACAGCCCCATTGAACAGCCCGAGTGCCTCCGACGGGACAACCAAAGAATGTTGCTTGCTCGCCGAGTCGAGCAACATGCTCTGATGCCCGGGATGCTGGGGCTGGATCTCCTCAACTCGCGGTCCGTGGGCCGCAGCCATGATCAGCTGTCCGCCTTCGCCGCCCGCCCGCCAGATAATTGCGCCGAAAGCACCCGTCAGCGGCACCGCCTTATTCAGCAGGGTCTGGCAGAACTCATCAAATGAAAGATCAGCCCGAACCAGCGCCCTGAGTTCTTGAATGGTGTTACGGACTTGTTGCTTGACTTGCTCCGCTGCTTCGTTTTGATTGCGGGTATCTGTAGACATCTCTGGAGGGTTCCGTGGTTAAAAGCGTTGCTGTGTTGGCAGGCGCTCGGGCGAAGTCAGCTTGGTTTGGTCAGGATCTGGTCCACTATGGCTCAACGTATCCTGTTCTGATCCGGTCAGCAGTACCTTGATCGCGATACCGCCGCTTTGGCTCGACAAGCGATTCGCGATCCAGCAATTCGCGGCCCAGCAATCCGTGTGTTCCGATAAGTGTAGGAGCTGATTGCTGAGCGAAAATTACTCAACTCTCGAGCGCCTCGTCTCGAGCGCCTCGCATTGGGGCTTCAAACTGTTCCCGTTGACATGCGACGGCAGCGGTTGGAAGGCAGAGGTAGCTCAAGGGGGAAAGGTGCTTAATCGAGATGGTCGAGGATTGGGTCCAAGCCCATTTCTTTCTGTGTTTTGGCGAGTTGGGCTTCATTATACATGAGGATTTTTCTGGCCCGGTAGTGCCGGCTTTCGACTTTCTCCTGAGCCTTGCGGAAAAGTTTGACCCACCACTCTGTTCCCCGCAGCTTACCGATCTTGCGATACCAGTTCGCGCGGGCAGTTCCATGAGCTGCTTCCAGCAACTGGTCGTCGTAAGCAATGAATTGGCGGATTGTTCCCGGATCGCCTTGGCGGGCACATCGGCCGAACAACTGCAAGTCAATTCGGGCCGATTCGTGCAGCTCGGTGCCAATCACATGCAGCCCACCCAATTCCTTGCACTCATCGCTGATTTGGATGTCGGTGCCGCGACCAGCCATGTTGGTTGCGACCGTGACTCGGCCAAGTTGGCCGGCTTGAGAGACAATTTCCGCCTCCCGCTCGACATGGTTGGCATTCAAGACCTGATGGGCGATCCCTTGGGCTCGCAGGTGATGCGCCAAGATCTCGGACTTGGCGATGGAACGCGTACCGACCAATACAGGGCGACCTTGGCTGTGAACTTGGGAAATCTCGGCCACGACCGCTTCCCATTTGGAACTTTCATCCGGACAGACGATTTCTGGCAGAGCCTTCCGTTTGGAGGGACGGTTTGGCGGAATCACTCTGACGGGGGTGCGGTAAACCTTGCGGAACTCGCGAGCGCTGGTGAAAGCCGTACCGGTCATTCCCCCAATTACCGGGTAGCGATTGACGTAGGCTTGGACAGTTATCTTCGCCTCGGTGCGCGTTTCCAGCGTGACTTCAACCTGCTCCTTGGCTTCGATTGCCTGATGAATTCCGCGACTCCACCGCCGGCCTGGCGAGACCCGACCAGTCGCTTCGTCCACGATCACAATCTCGCCCTCACGGATGACGTAATCGCGGTCCAATTTGTAGTCACGATAAACCTGAATTGCCCGTTCGATGGATTCATACATTTCCAGCAAGCCAGTTCCGGCCAGCGATTGGGGCTTGACCAGACTGCGGATGAAGGCGGTACCAACTGTCGACAATTCGACCCGACGCTTTTCTTTGTCGTAGAGGTAATGCTCATCTTCGATGCACTGCGGAGCGACTTCAGCCGACCAGCGATAGAGGTCAAGCTGCCTTTGTTTGGCATCGGGGTCAGGCGCCGCACTGAGAATCAGCGGCGTTCGCGCATCATCAATCAGAATGCTGTCCGCTTCGTCGACCAGCAGGTAGTAGGGCGTGCGCTGGACAGGTACTGCCTCAGCTGTCTGCGAGTGGGACTGACGGTGCCCGAACCAGAGTTCGGCGTCCCGCTGCCGCTTTCCCATGGAATGATCGCGTAAAAAATCGAAGCCAAACTCCTTCATCGTGCCGTAAGTGATGTCAGCGGCGTAGGCCCGTCGCCGCTCGTCGCGCTGCATCTCGGTTTGAATCACTCCAATCGACAGCCCGAGCAGGCGATAAACGGGGCCCATCCACTCGGCATCGCGACGGGCCAGGTAGTCATTGGCCGTCGCCAACAAGGCTCCCTTGCCGAGCAGGGCATGCAGATAGAGCGGCAGCACGGCCGTCAATGTCTTTCCCTCGCCGGTCCGCATCTCGACAATCTGTCCCAAGGCCATTCCGCGCCCACCCATGAACTGGACGTCGTAATGCGCCATTCCCAGAGTGCGTTGAGCCGCATTCTGGACCAAGGCAAATCCTCGGGGCAGGACTTTCTTCACTTCTTGATGTTCGCGCAGCTCAAAGGCCAACTCCCTGCTCGTGGCACGGAGTTCGTCATCGCCCAGCGCAGCATACTGCTTCGCCCAGCGGCGGGTTTCGCTTAACCAAACCTGAGAGTCGACAAACAAATCAGCTTTACTCCCTGAGCCATCCGGACCGGAAACCACGTTCAAGTTGCTAGCACTTGGGAGGGCCAGCTTGGTTCGCACTGCTATTATTATCCCGCCATCCCGTTGGGGCAGGTTATCTCAGCCAAAACAGGGGAAACCACAACCAGTTCCCCCGGAATAATCGCCTGACTTGGCAGAGTTTACCAGAGTTTCTCCGATGCGCGATACTTCCGGCCGCTTGTCACATCGGCCCCGACACCTCGGCTGGCCCCGTTTGCCTTGTCACGATTCTTCGAGATCGCTAACATCCCCGCGCGTCGCCATCGCCCGCAGCTCCCCGCTCACATCACTTCCCCTGCTTCGCGCATGACTGTCATGACCGAGTTTGATTTCAAGCGTTCCTCGCGGCAGTGCAGTGCCACCGGCCAGCCAATCGAGCGGGGAACGGACTTCTACTCGGTTTTGCTCGAGCAGGACGATAGCAGCTTGACGCGGCAGGACATCAGCGCGACCGCTTGGCAAGGTCCGCCGGAAAACTGCATCGGCTGGTGGCGAAGCCGGCTTCCTTCGCTGGAAAAGGGACGAGTCTACTGGGCTCCCAATGAAGTCCTCGTGACGGTCTTTCAGCACGCAAGTTCAACACCGGGGCAAGAAGACATCGCCTATGTCATGGCTCTTCTTCTGGTTCGCAAGAGAATCCTGCAATGGAAGGAAACGGTACAACGCGACGGCAGGCCCTGGATGCGGCTGCATGACGCGCGACAGAATACCGACTTGGAAGTGGCCGAAGCGTCCTTGACGGCCCAACGGGTTTCAGAGATTCAGGCCGAGTTGGCTGAAAAGCTGTTTACCGATGAGCGAACAGGCGAGCTCGATCCAGGAACTGCCGAATGAAAAAATGCTCGAAGACAATGCACGGCAGTTTTACGCCACCTGGTCCGCTGCTTCTGCGGCTGTTGGCATTGCTCGTCTGCATGACCAGCCTGCTTAGCTCTGGGTGCCAGGTATTCACCCGCTTTCGCAACGATTCCCTGAATGCTCCCGCGATTCTGGAAAAGACCGCCACGCTGGATCAATTGATTGCCGCCGTTCGGGCGCAATCCGAGCGGGTCAATCAGCTCAAGACAGATGTCCGCGTAACGGCCCCCGGGACGCCCACGCTCCGGGGTGACTTGCAAATCGAACGCCCCAGCCGCTTGCGTCTTCAAGCCGGCGTGCTCGGCATCTCCGACCTCGGCTTTGATCTCGGCAGCAACGATGATTCGTTCTGGGTTTGGAAGAAGGCCGCCTTGCCCGGTGATCCCCCGACGCTCTACTACGCAAGTCACCGCGGCTTTGAGCAAAGCCTGCTGCGTGAGCACCTGCAATTGCAGCCACTCTGGCTGGTCGATGCCCTGGGACTGATCGAGTTCCATCCGGAGGACCAGCACACCGGCCCGTTCCCTCGTCCGGATGGTCGGGTGGAAATCCGCAGTTTCTCGCAGTCGCCCTCACGACCAGCTGTCAGAATCGCGGTGATTGATCCGGCGAAAGCGGTCGTGAATCAGCAGTCGTTCTATGACCAAAACGGCAAGCGGCTCGCATACCTGAATTCAATCCAGCACCAGTATTACGCCGAGCACCAAGTCAGCCTGCCCCAGCGGATCGAAATCCATATTGCTGATGGAGATGGCCAGACTAGCAAGTTGACTGTCGACGCGGGAAAGTTCCTGATCAATTCTCTTTTTGGCGACCCCCAGTTGTTATGGCAGATGCCCAACCCGCCAGATGTACGCCGGGTGGATCTCTCGACTCCCAGCCCGACACCCAGCGTTCCAGAACAAGCAGTTGCCCCACAGCTGAGACAAGCCCGGGACTGGTCGGCGCCGCGTTATCAGTAATGCCGGAATGCGGTCCAGTCGCCCGTTCGATACCTCCCCTACCACCCATCCGCTCCAACTTGACAGCGTTCGGAGCCGGACCTACGATTCGGCTAAGTTTCAGGGAAGTCGGGACGGCCTTTTGCCGTATCTGGAATTAGCCGATTTAACTTTGAACTCTCGAACTTTTTCCTTGTCCGGAGCGTTTGCATGACTCACGTCGTCACCAAGGCCTGTGATGGCTGCCGATATACGGATTGCGTTGTTGTTTGCCCCGTAGAATGCTTCTACGAAGGGGAAACCATGCTCTACATCAACCCGGATGAATGCATCGACTGCGAAGCCTGTGTCCCCGAGTGCCCGGTTGAAGCCATTTTTCATGAAGACGACGTTCCCGCTGAGATGAAGGAATACATCCAGCTCAACGCCGAGATGGCCCCCAAGTGCCCCAGCATCACCGAACGCAAAAAGCCCTTGGCCGATAAGTAAGCAGCAAGCTGCCGGCCAATTCTGCTGGTTGGATACTTTTCGCCTTAAACTAAAGCCCATGTCAGGCTAAGGCCCGTGTCCGCTGGGTTTCATTAAGTCGGCTGGGTTAAATCTAGTCGGCTGGGTTTAACAGGGCAGGGGCTACCCCAACTTGTATGAATCGCCTCTGCCAATCAGAACAAGCCAGCCGGCTTTAGTTTCCAAATGAGCTTCATTAGCCTGCGGTGTTCGATCTTGCGGCACCGAATTTTTCTGGAGAAGCAGAACCCAGGAAAACAGGGGCTCAGAAAACCGAGCCGACAACAAGGGCGTCCTGAAACCGAGGCACGCCTCGTCAGCAAGGCCAAACAAACCGAGTCACTTGTCTACAAGCTTGGCGATTTGTTGCTACCGACTTGAGACTCGATCACCGGCGAAAACTCGGCGAGATTTCTTTGAGGGTGAGCAAAACGAGAACATTGAATCACCCAATCAGCCTGGAACACCCAGTCGCAACTTTTCTCGGGCTCCGCGATGGAGCAATCCGGAAGAAACACGCCAGCTTTTGCTGAGCTGAAACGGCTTTGCTGCGGAATCAGTTTTAGATTTTAGATGCATGCCAGCAGCAGTTGCTCCCGTGCGGCGACTGCTGCTTTTCTATTATTCGGAAAAGCTCCTGCCGCGAAGATTCCCTGCCGCGGAGATTCGCAGCGGAGTCTTGGATTTGGACTCGTCAATCCACCCATCAACAGGGGCCCGCCAAAGATCTGGGCCTCGCAGTCAAGCTTTCCGCAAAGCATCAACTCTCGGACCTGGCTGAAGCAATTCCACAGCGTTCGGTCCACAGCGTTCGGCAATTCCTGCGATCGCGATCAAACCAGCCTCAACGCAATTCCTCTGCCAGGTGCGGGGCTGTTCAATTCTGCTTCAGTCCGATGCGATTTCAAGTCGGGGAAAATTGTTAGGGAATTGAGCCGCGAATTGATTGCCAACGGTCTGACTGGCCAATTAGGATGAAGGGCACTCACAAGCAAGTGAGCTACAAGGCAAAGGAGTTTGCCATCCCGGTCCATCTGTTTTAACTTCGCAACCACACGGCTGAAATGAGTCCTGAATGAAGCCCTCATTCAACAGCCGAACAACTTGTGACCTTTGGGAACAGAGGGTCTCGGCAAAGGACTTCCCCGTTACGCAAGGAATCCCCGTTACGCAAGGAACGTTGTGCTGGACGTCACGCAGAGCGATTCGCACAACGCTTCGCAAGGAAAAAGGATTGAGCGCATGATTCATTACACCTGCGACCGCTGTCAGCGAAGAATCGAGACCGAGCAGGAAACTTTGTACCAACTGCGGATCGAAATCGACGCGGTCACCCCACCAGAACCGGCACTCGATGCCGACGAGCAAGCTGCTCGTGAATTCCTTGACCTTGATGAGACGATTGACGACTTGCATCACACCAACAACGAGTCGTCGAATGAGTCGGCAGAGCCAACACCGCTCAGCTTCGACCTTTGCCACGAATGCTTCACCCGATATAGCCAAGACCCGCTGGGATTGAACGCCAACGAGCTTGGGTTCAGCAAGAACTGAAATTGGTGAACCCGCCCAGTCCGGCTGCATCTAGTCGGGGAGCTGCCTGAATCGATCGTGCCCACCTTCCCGGTCGGGTTCAGAGCCCACTCGGCTGAAATCCACGGACTACTGCGCTCGGTCTGCGCCGATTGTGCATCGCGGTGTGCTTTGCCCCAGTCATCGAGCTCTAGGGCTGCCTTGTGACCATTGCCCGGTTTGTTAGAATCGGCGACTCGACGCAGTTGCACTACTTTTCCTGGTGACAACGCCTCCAATTCAACAACGTGCCAAAGGTCAAATCGCGTCGAAATTCATTGCCCGTCGAAATTCATTGCCCGTCGGAATTTCAAAACGCGTTGAAAGTCACAACTCGAACGCCCTGGATACAGAAGTCATGAAGATCGCCGTCATTGGTGGAGATGGAACCGGTCCGGAAGTCACTCAAGAGGCTCTCAAAGTCCTGGAAGCTGTTTCCAAATTGGAAAAATTCAGTTACTCGCTCAACCATCTTGATTGGGGCAGCGAACGTTATATGCGGACTGGCGAAATCATCCCGGAAGGTGGATTTGATCTGCTCCGCGGCCACGACGCGATTTTCCTTGGTGCGGTTGGCCACCCTGACGTTAAACCAGGCCTGATTGAAAAGGGGTTGTTGCTTGAAACCCGCTTTAAACTCGACCAGTACATCAACTTGCGACCGGTAAAACTCTACCCCGGCGTCGAAACTCCGTTGGCTGGCAAGACTCCTGCGGACATTGATTTTGTGGTTGTTCGTGAGAACACCGAGGACCTCTACTGCGGGATGGGCGGTTTTCTGAAAAAGGACACGCCTGACGAAGTGGCCATGCAAACCGCCGTGTACACCCGCAAAGGTTGCGAGCGGTGCATTCGCTGGGCTTTCGAATTCACCCGTAAACGCAACAATCCCAAAGGAAAGCACCTTACTCTGGTCGCCAAGACCAATGTGCTCACTTTCGGACACGACCTTTGGATGCGGACGTTCGAAGAAGTGGCCAAGGAATACCCCGACGTCAAGGCGGACTACAACAACGTCGATGCCTGCTGCATGTGGATGGTCAAGTCGCCCGAATTCTATGACGTGATTGTGACCACCAACATGTTTGGCGATATCATCACCGACATTGGCGCGATGATTCAGGGAGGATTGGGAGTTGCCGCTGGTGGAAACATCAATCCGGATCCGGGTGGCGTAAGCATGTTCGAGCCGATGGGTGGCAGCGCTCCCAAGTATACCGGTCAAAACGTGATCAACCCCATCGCCGCGATCGGCGCCATGGCGATGCTGCTGGAACATACTGGCCAGCCTCGAGCAGGAGCACGTGTCCTCAAGGCGATCCAGACGGTGACGGGCACCAAGATGCAAAGCCAGTCAGCCGGCAAGATGGGTCATTCCACAACGGCTGTCGGCGACTTGGTTTGCGCTGCCTTATAGGCCTCGATTCGCCAGCTTCTGACGCTGAAATCAACCGCGGTTGCGCTCGGTGCCCCAAGCTCCAGCATCTGAGGCGATCGCGGCCTGAGGCTGCTTTAAGAAGCGAACGACAACTCAGCGACTCATTCCGAGCAATTCCGCTCGTCGATTGAGCAACAATTCCGTGGCCGAGCGGACCTGTCGGTCGAATTTTTCACTTGCCGACCGCAACTTTTCGCCCGAACTCTCAACCAGCAATTGTTCCAACTCGCTGCCGTCGGGACTGCGACGAAGCCAAGCTCCCAGCGGACGGTTCTCTGCACTACGTGCTCCCGCTTGGGTCCAGATTCCGCGCAGCTGGTTTTCCGCCTGGACATACGCGATGGCCAACTGCCGCGCGCTTTCGTCGTCATTCAAATGAACGGGCACCAGGAATCGGCGGTGCACTGCCACGTGCGGCTCTTCACCGAGTCCGCGCCGCAGGTAGGCTCGAGCCTCAACGACCAGCAATCCGGCCCGCCAAGAACGAGGCAACCGATAAAGCAGCCGCAATTCACGCCCCCCTTCCACGACGGCCTGCCGCGAATCGTGAA
>Ga0164293_10003129_pt1 | contig 14116 bp, 12 predicted proteins | sample GEODES118metaG_FD_111487 | JGI IMG/M metagenome (GOLD analysis project Ga0164293, IMG submission 111487) | Eutrophic lake water microbial communities from Lake Mendota, Wisconsin, USA - GEODES118 metaG | ecosystem: Environmental > Aquatic > Freshwater > Lake | place: USA: Lake Mendota...
GCCCGCCCCTTGCGGCGTTCAACGCGGATCCGGTTCAATGGGGGCGCACGTGCGCCATCGGGTCGATCAGTTCGCCGCGCAGCAGGTGCAGCGGCGCGCGGTGGTAGAGCCAGATGTCATGGAAAGGATCGGTCAGGATCTTCGTCATCCAGACCAGTCCGGTGCGCAGGTCTTGCTGGTGCCACAACTGCAGCACGCGGAACACCAGCCCGGCCACACCCAGGGCAAGCCAGGCGATGCCGACGTCGTGCACGTACTCGCCCAGCGTCGTGGCCGGTTCGATCAGGCCGAGGAGCGAAGGCTGCGCCCACAAGGCCAGGGGGATGCCGGCCCAGGCGCTCATCAGCACCACCTTGCGCCGGATGTTGTAGCCGAGCTTGATCTCTTCCTTGTACTCGTCCGTGGCCTGGTTGACGTGGTCGTAGCCACGCGGCTCGAAGAAGAAGTGGCCGGCCTGGCGGCTCGTCATCGAGACGCACCAGGCCAGGATGGCGGCCCAGGCGGGGTCGACGAACAACAGGCCGTAGGCGGTGACGAAGCTGAGCGCGCTGACCAGGTGCAGGCTCTGGTTGATGCGGCTGTGGTGGTAGTAGCGGTGGTCATCCCAGCGCTGGATGGCGAGTTCTTTCAGGAATCCGTTCACGGCGGTCCTCGGGGTTGGGGTTGATCGGCGGGCCTCGCATCACGGGTGCAGGCCGGGGATTGCATGGTCGGCTGCCTGCATGAAACTTCGGTGACGGTTCGATGTCGCTGTTGTCTCGGGCCTGTCATGCAACGGTCGCTTGACGGGCGCAGCATCCGGGCATGATGGTGCTGCAGCCCGCTCTGGACATCGACGTCGAGGATCTTCCCGCCACGCGGCAGAGTCTGCGCGTGGCCGTCGTCACCGAGACCTACCCACCGGAGGTGAATGGCGTGTCCCTGACCGTGGCGCAGGTCGTGCAGGGTCTGCATCGCCGCGGCCACGATGTTCAACTGGTGCGCCCGCGCCAGCGCGGGGCGGTCGATCCGGCACAGGCGTCACCGCGTTTCGACGAGGTGCTGATGCGTGGCCTCCCGGTGCCGCGCTACCCTCAGCTTCGCATGGGGGTGCCCTCGAAGCGGCAGCTCGTGCGACTGTGGTCGCTGCGCCGGCCTGACGTGGTGCACATCGCCACCGAGGGCCCGCTGGGCTGGTCGGCCTTGCAGGCCTGCCGCCATCTTCGGCTGCCGGTCACTTCGGACTTCCGCACCAATTTCCATGCCTACAGCCGCCATTACGGCGTGGGCTGGCTGCGCAAGCCCATCATGGCCTACCTGCGCAAGTTCCACAACGCCACCTTGTGCACCATGGTGCCGACCGAGGCGCTGCGCCGGGATCTGGAGGTCAGCGGCCTGAGGAACCTGCGCGTGGTCGCGCGCGGGGTCGACACCGAGCTCTTCGACCCGGCCCGCCGCAGCCGCGCGCTGCGCACGGCCTGGGGTGCGCAAGATGACACCCTTGTCTTGTTGTGCGTCGGCCGGCTGGCGGCGGAGAAGAACCTGGATCTGCTGGTCGAAACCTTCGAGGCCCTGTGCGCCGCACACGGTGCGGGCGACGGCCGCGGTCTGCAACTGGTGTTCGTGGGTGACGGACCCTTGCGCGCTGCCCTTGGCGAGCGCTGCCCGCAAGCCGTGTTCGCAGGGCAACGCTCGGGCGAGGATCTCGCGTCGCACTACGCCAGCGCCGACTTCTTCGTCTTCCCGAGCATGACCGAGACCTTCGGCAACGTGGTGCCCGAAGCCATGGCCAGCGGCCTGCCGGTGCTGGCCTACGACCATGCGGCGGCCTCGCAGTTGATCGAGCCGGGTCGCAACGGGCTTCGGGTGCCCTTCGGCGATGCGCAGCGCTTCATCGGCGGGGCCCTGGATGCGTCGCGCGACCGCGCGGCGCTGGCGCGCCTGGGTGCCGCGGCGCGCGCGACGGCGCTGGGCCTGGGATGGGACGGGGTGGTCGAGCGCTTCGAGCAGGTGCTGCGCGCAGCGGTCAGCGGGCTGGCGTGCCCTGAGCCTGCGACGCCGCACGCATCATCCCGGCCATCGCCAGCGCGATGAGCAGCCCGAAGCCCCACATCAAGGGGACGATGGGGACGTCCGCAGCGACGAGCGCGCCGTAGACACCCAGCATCGCGAGCACGCTCGCGTTCTCGTTGAAGCCCTGGACCGCGATCGAGCGGCCTGCGGTCAACACGGTGCAGCCTCGGTGCTGCAGCAGGGCGTTCAGCGGCACCACGAGCAGGCCGCCGACGGCGCCGGCCAGTGCCAGCAGCAGCACCGCGGGCACGATGGCGTCGACGCTCGCCAGCACGGGCATCAGCAGCCCGAGCACGATGCCGAAGGGCAGGACGCGGCGCGCGGCGTGCAGGGGGATCCAACGGCCGGCGGCCGATGCGCCGACGACCACGCCCACGGCCACCGCCGCCTGCAGGTAGGCGGACTGGTCCAGGGGCAGGTGCAGCACCTCGCCGGCCCATCGCAGCACGACGAACTGCAGCGTGGCGCCCACGCCCCAGAACAAGGTCGTCACCGCCAGCGACAGCCCGCCGTCGCGGTCGCGCCACAGCGTGCGGTTGGCGCGGGCGAAGTCCAGGCACAGGGCCACAGGCCCCAGCCGGGCCTGCGGATAGCGCGCGCCGCTGTCGGGGATGCCGAGGTTCAGCGCCGAAGCCAGCGCATAGGCCGCCAGCAGGGCCGCGAGGGCCGCGGCATGGGCGCTGCCGGCCACCCCCTCGAGTGCGCCGGCCTGGATGGCACCGAGCGCCTGTGCCGGCGTGCTGGCCGTGAAGCCCGGGCTGACGAGCACACCGCCGAGCACCGTGCCCAGCAGTGCCGCGCAGACCACGGAGACCTCGATCCAGCCGTTGGCGGCGACGAGCTGGCGCGGGGGCACGAGCTCGGTGATGAGCCCGTACTTGGCGGGGGCATAGGCGGCCGCGCCGAGCCCGACGAGCGCGAAGCCCGCCACCGGGTGGGCCCCCGCCAGCAGGGCCAGCACGCCGGTGACCTTGACCGCGTTCATCCACGCCATCAGGCGCGCCTTGGGGACGGCGTCGGCCAGCACGCCGACGAAGGGCGCGAGCGCGACGTAGGAGACCGTGAAGCCGAACTTCAGCATCGGCGCCCACCATGGCGGCAGCGACTTCTCGACCAGCAGCGCGATGGCCACGATCAACAGGGCGTTGTCGGCAAGAGCCGAGACGAACTGGGCCGCGATCACCCGGTGGAAGCCGCGCGGCATGCTTTCTCTCATCTTGCGATGGTCCGCACCGGCAGCGACAAAGCCTTGACCACGGCGTGACCGCCCGATGACAGGGTCGTTGGTCCGGGCGGCGACGCCCAGGCTGCGTCCGTCGGCACGACAGCGGGGTCTTGTCATGGCCGATTCACAACCGGTCTTCAAGATGAGAAATGAAAACGCCGGGACGGCGGACGGGGGCGGAGATGGCTCGGGAGGATCGTGAGTTCTTCGAGGGTGAGGCGCGTGCGATGCCTTGGGGCCTCGGGCTGTCGGGCCCGGGCGCGCTCGACGTGGTGGTCCAGGTGATCGAGCTTCTCGACGGCCCAGGGCGACGGCCGCCGCGCGATCCCCAGATCGGCGTGAGCCTGCTCACGCACGTCCTGCAGACGGCCCAGCTGGCTGAACGGGCGCGGGCGCCGCGGGCGCTGGTCGCAGCTGCCCTGCTTCACGATGTCGGGCACCTGCTCGCGCGGCCGGCCGAAGCCCACCCCTGCGACGACGTGCATGAGCTGCGCGCGCTCGGCCTGCTTGGCTCTGCCTTCGGCCGCGACGTGCTGGAGCCCATCCGCCTGCACGTCCAGGCCAAGCGTTACCTGTGCACGACGGACCCGCGCCACGCAGCAGCCTTGCCGCCGGCCGCGCGCGCTTCGCTCGCGCTGCAGGGGGGCAGGATGTCGCGCGACGAGATCTGGCTCTTCGAGGACACGCCCTACGCGGAGCAGGCCGTGGCCTTGCGCCGTTGGGACGATGCCGCCCACGTGCCGGGCAAGGCCACGGCGCCGCTGGAGTCCTTCATCGACCTGCTGCAAGAGGTTCGCCTGGATGCCGGGGGCGCGCCACGCGCGGGTCTCGGCCCGATCGACACCCCTTGAGGGACAGCCCGGCCGCGACGGCCGACCTGCGGCGCTCCTGCAACGACAGGCCCAAGCCCGGGCAACTCCGCTGCGGCACGGTGGACAATGACCCTGTGCCTGCCATGCCCTCTACTCCTGGCGCCGATCTGCTCGCCGCCGTCGACATCGGTTCCAACAGCTTCCGCGTCGAGATCGGACGCATCGTCGGCGGCCGCTACCGGCGGGTGGAGTACCTGAAGCAGACCGTCCGGCTGGGGGCCGGGCTCGACGAGCAGGGCCGGCTGACCGAGGAGGCCGCGCAGCGCGGGCTGCAGTGCCTGCAGGAGTTCTCTGCGCATCTGAAGCCGCTGGCGTCGGCGCGCGTGCGCGCCGTGGCCACCCAGACGCTGCGCGAGGCGGCCAACCGCGACGAGTTCCTGCAGCGCGCGCAGGGCGTGCTGGGCTTCCCGATCGAGGTCATCTCCGGGCGCGAAGAGGCGCGCCTGATCTACGCCGGCGTGGCCCACCTGCAGCCCAGTGAGGAGCCGCGCCTGGTCATCGACATCGGCGGGCGATCGACGGAGCTGATCCTGGGCCAGGGGCGCAAGCCGCTGGCGGCAGAGTCCTTCCCGGTCGGCTCGGTGGGCCTGTCCATGCGCTACTTCGGCGAGGGCCGGCTCACGGCCGAGGCCTTCCGCGCGGCGCAGGTGGCCGCGGGCGCCGAGTTCGAGGAGGCACTTGCCACCTTCGGCCCCGAGCGCTGGACGCAGGCGCTGGGCTCCTCCGGCACCGTGGGTGCGGTCTCCCAGGTGCTGCAGCAGTGCGGGCTGAGCGACGGCGCGGTCACGGCGTCCGGGCTGGCCTGGCTGATCGAGCAGTGCCTCGCCGCCGGGCATGTCGATCGCCTGCCGCTGGCCGGCCTGCGCGACGACCGGCGCCCGGTCATCCCGGGCGGCCTGGCCATTCTCTACACGCTGCTGACGCAATTCGGCATTGGCGAGCTGCGTCCCGCCAAGGGGGCCTTGCGCCAGGGCGTCATCGTCGACCTGCACGACCGCCTGGCCGCAGCGCGGGGTGCGCGCGTGCATGACCTGCGCGACGACACGGTGGGGCAGTTGCAGGCGCGCTTCGAGGTCGACCCGGCGCAGGCGGCGCGCGTGCGTGGGGTGGCGCTGGCCCTGCACGACGCCGTCGTACTGGACGACGACGAGCAGGCCCGGCGTGAGCTGGCCTGGGCCTGTGACCTGCACGAGATCGGCATGGTGATCTCGCATCACGACTACCACCGCCACAGCGCCTACCTGCTGTCGCATCTGGACGCGCCCGGCTTCTCGCAAAGCCAGCAGCGACGCCTGGCGCAGCTTGCGCTGGCGCAGCGTGGCGGGCTGCGCAAGGTGGAGGGGCAACTGGGCGATGCAGCCCATGCGTGGCGCGTGCTGTGCCTGCGGCTGGCCGTCATCCGCTGCCATGCGCGCGACGCTCTGGCGGGCCCCGAACTGCTGGTGGCGCGCAGAAACGGCCGTATCGCGGTGCTGGGCTGGCGCCCGGTCCGCCTGGCGCCGGACCCGCGCACGCTGCACCTGCTGCGCGAGGAGGCCTTGGCCTGGGAGCGCAGCGGGGTGCTGCAACTCGACCTCGGGCCGTGAGCGGGCGCCGCGCCGGTCTTCAGCGCGACAGGAAATGCCTGCGGAAGGCGTCGCTCGCGTCGTTCAGGTCCAGCATCAGCGGAAGATCGGCCGTGCCGAAGTCGGGGTCCCAGGCCGGCGGACCGAGCAGCTTGGCGCCGCAGCGCAGGTAGCCCTTTACCAAGGGCGGCGGCTCCACGGCGAGGTCGCTGCGCAGTTCGTCCACCGGCAAGGCCAGGCGCGGCAGGACGTGGCGTTCGATCGGTGCCAGGTGCGTCTGGCGCAACTGCTGCCAGAGACTGGCTGCGGCGCAGCCACCGTCGCGCATGGGGACGCTGGCGCAGCCGATCATCAGGTCCAGGCCGTTGCGGAGCATGAAGTCCGCGAGGCTGGACCACAGCATCAGGATCACGCTGCCGCTGCGCCAGGCCGGGTCGACACAGGAGCGCCCCAGCTCGGCCAGGCGCGGACGCAGGCGCGCCAGGCGCACGAGATCGAACTCGGTCTCCGTGTACAGGCCGCCGAGCATGCGGGCGGCGGTGGGCGTCAGCAGGCGGTAGGTGCCCACCACCTCGGACGGGCGGTCGTCGTCGGCGACGGTGCGCACGAGCAGGTGCTCGCAGTAGCGGTCGTAGACGTCGCAGTCGTGTCCCGGCGGGGTGCCGTGCAGCGGTCTGAGGCAGGCGCCCATCTCGCCGGCGAACACGCGGTGCCGCAGGCGCTGCGCGGCACGGACCTCGTCTTCGTGGCGGGCCCACACGGCCTCGAGGCGCTGGCGCTGGGCCGCCGGGCTCGTGCTCGGGCGGCCGAGGCGCGGGTCGCGCACGATGCCGCTTGCGACAGCGGGGGTTGCTTCGGGTGCATGAGGGCTGTCTCGCATGCCGCAATGGTGGATTTGCGCTGTGACAGGGGCGTGCAAGCTCCATGACGCGATGGTGACGTCCGGGCCCGGCCCTGCGATCGGCCAGCGTTGTCATCACGGCAGACCGTGGCCCGTGGACAATCGGCAGCCGCACTGCAGGAGTCCCGATGCGCCGCGTCGTCTTCAACCAGAAGGGTGGGGTGGGCAAGTCCACCATCACCTGCAACCTCGCCGCCGTGGGCGCGCAGCGCGGCCTGCGCACGCTCGTGATCGACCTCGACGCCCAGGCCAACAGCACGCGCTACCTGCTGGGTCCGCAGGCCGACGCGGCCGGCCCCGGGGTGGCGGATTTCTTCGAGCAGTCCTTGAAGTTCACGCTGCGCGAGGAAGGGCTGGAGGCCTTCATCGTGCCCTCGCCCTACGCGGGGCTGGACGTGATGCCGGCCAGCGCCGCGCTCGACGAACTGCACGCCAAGCTGGAATCGCGCTACAAGATCTACAAGCTGCGCAAGGGCTTGGAGTCGCTGGGCGAGCGCTACGACCGGGTCTGGATCGATACCCCGCCGGCGCTGAACTTCTACACCCGCAGCGCGCTGATCGCGGCCGACGGCTGCCTCATCCCCTTCGACTGCGACGACTTCTCGCGCCGGGCGCTCTACGCCCTGCTCGAGGAGGTGCAGGACCTGCGCGCCGACCACAACGCTGGGCTCGAGGTGCAGGGCATCGTCGTCAACCAGTTCCAGCCCCGGGCCCGCTTGCCGGCCGAACTGGTGCAGGCGCTGCGCGACGAGGGCCTGCCGGTGCTCGAGCCCTGCCTGAGCGCCTCGGTCAAGGTGCGCGAGTCGCATCAGCAGTGCAAGCCGCTGATCCACCTGGACCCGGGCCACAAGCTGGCGCTGGAGTACGGGGCGCTCTTCGCGGCGCTGCCGGGCGAGCAGGCTCGCCGCGGCCGCCGCCGTGCCGTACGACCGCCGGCCCGTGAGTGAGGCGCGGGGGAGCTCCGGCCCGGCCGCTACACCTGTTCGGCCGAGAGGGCCGCGTGCAGCAGCACTTCGATGCCTTCGGGCCGTTCGCGCTGTCGTATCCACCAGATGGCGCCCTTGCGCACCGTCCAGGCCTGGGCCTTGCCCGACAAGAGGTAGGCGGCCGTCAGGCCGAGCGTGTCCTGGTGGCCGATGACCAGCACGGGCTCGCGCGATTCCGGCCAGCGCGCCGTCGCCAGCAGCGACTCCACACCTGCGCCGGGGGCGAGCCCTTCGCACAGGCGGATCTTGCGATCCAGGGCCAGCGCGGTCTGGCGCGTGCGCAGCGTCGGGCTGACGAGAACGCGTGTGCTGTCGGGCAGATGGCGGTTGAGCCAGTGCGCCATGCGTGCCGCCTGGCGTTCGCCCTTGGGCGACAGCGGGCGGTCGGCGTCGGCCAAGCCCTCGGGCGTGTCGCGTGCGTCGGCGTGCCGCCACAGGATGAGGTCCACGCTCACTTTCCGTGCAGGGCCATCAGGGCCTGTTGTGCGCCCGGTCCGTCGCCCGGGGCGGCGAGGTAGCTGCCGTCGGCTTGCAGGTCCCAGGCGTCGCGCCTGTCGTGCAGGTAGGGCACCAGGCATTCGTCGATGACGCGCTGCCGCAGCGCGGGCTCGAGCACAGGCCAGGCCACCTCGACACGGCGCAGCATGTTGCGCGACATCCAGTCGGCGCTGCTCAGGTAGAGGACCTCGTCGTCCGGTGCCGGGCCCCAGCGGAAGTAGAAGACCCTGGAGTGCTCCAGGAAGCGTCCGACCACCGAGCGCACGCGCACGGTCTCCGTCTGGCCGGGCACGCCGGGGCGCAGGGTACAGGCGCCGCGCACGATCAGGTCGATCGGCACCCCGGCGCGGCTGGCCTTGACCAGGCCGTCGACAAGGGCCGGGTCGGTGAGGGTGTTGAACTTCAGCACCACGCGCGCCGGCCCGCCCGCGCGCGCCGCCTGGGCGCATCGCCGCAGCAGGTGCAGCATCGCGCCGTGCAGGTGGTCGGGCGCGGTCAGCAGGCGGCGCAGGCCGCGCGGCGCGGCCAGGCTCGACAGCATCAGGAACACGGCCTCGACGTCGGCCGTCAGCGGCGGGTCGGCGCTGAGCAGGCTGACGTCGGTGTACAGGCGGGCGGTACGCGGGTTGTAGTTGCCGGTGGAGAGGTGCGCGTAGCGCCGCAGCACGGGCGCGCCGTGCGCGTTACGGGCCTCGCGCCGCGTGACGAGCAGCATCTTCGCGTGCGTCTTCAGCCCGACAACGCCGTAGACCACCTGCGCGCCCACGCTCTCCAGCCGCTCCGCCCAGTTGATGTTGGCCTCCTCGTCGAAGCGGGCCTTGAGCTCCAGCACGACGGTGACCTCCTTGCCGCGGCGCACGGCCTCCATCAGCAGGTCCATGACCGCGCTCTGGTTGCCGGTGCGATAGACCGTCTGCCGGATGGCCAGCACCTGTGGGTCCTCGACGGCTTGACGCAGGAATTCCACCACCGGCTCGAAGCTCTGGAACGGGTGGTGCAAGAGCAAGTCGCCGCGGCGCAGGCGGGCGAAGACCGGGGTGCCGAAGGGCAGGTCGCTCTCCGGCCAGCCGGGCTGGAAGGGCGCGAAGCGCAGCGCAGGCGCCTCTGCCAGATCGATCAGCTCGTTCAGGCGCACCAGGTTGACCGGGCCGTTGACGCGGTACAGCGCCGGCTCGGGCAGCGCGAACTGCTGCAGCAGCAGGGCCGCGAGCTCGGGCGGGCAACTGCTGACGACCTCGAGCCGGATCGCCTGACCGTACTGGCGCGTCGTGAGACCGGTACGCAGGGCCTGGCGCAGGTTCAGGGTCTCGTCCTGGTCGACTTCCAGGTCCGAGTCGCGCGTGACGCGGAACTGCGAGAAGCTCTGCACCCGGCGTCCGGGCAGCAGTTCGTCCAGGTGCGCGCGGATCACGCTGGTGAGCAGCACGAAGCCTTGCTCGCCCAGCGGCATGAGGCGGTCGGGCAGGCGGATGACGCGCGGCAGCGAGCGCGGCACCTTGACGATGACGACGGAGCCGCCGGTGGCGTGCAGGTCATCGCCGGTGAGCTGCAGGATGAAGTTCAGGCTCTTGTTGGCCACCAGCGGGAAGGGGTGCGACGGGTCCAGGGCGACCGGCACCAGCAGCGGCCGGACCTGGGATTCGAAGAATCGGGCCACCCAGCGCCGCTGGGGCGCGCTGCGCTCGGCGTGGTTCAGGATGCGGATGCCGCGTTCGGCCAGGGCGGGCATGACCTGCTCGTTGAGCACGCGGTACTGCTCGTCGATCAGCTCGTGCGCCTCGCGCGAGACGGTGGCGAAGGTGCGGCGCGCAGCCTCGTCGGTCGTCGAGCGGACGATCTCCAGGTAATCAGGAAAGCGCACCTCGAAGAACTCGTCCAGGTTGGACGAGACGATGGTGACGTAGCGCAAGCGCTCAAGCAGGGGTACGTCGGCTCGCGTGGCCTGGGCGAGCACACGGCGGTTGAAAGCGAGTAGCGAGAGTTCTCGGTCGATCATTCGAATTGCTGCACGAGCCCGCAGTGAACTGGGCGATCTGCGCGGTGGGGCTTCGAGGAGTCTGCGCGCTGTTGATGGCAGTTCGATGACAAGCCCGGGGCGCCGGCGCCGGCCATGTCACAAACCCCTGGAGGCTTGTCATAAAACCTTCATCGTCGGCCCCTAAAGTGCATCATTGTTGCAGGAGCGGGTTCACCGCTCTCCTGCCACCGACTGTCCATCTCTCCATCTCAACCTCCGGGGTACACCATGAAGCGTCAATTCCTCAAGTCGGTCGCCGCAGCCGCCCTGGTCGGCCTCTTCTCCAGCGGCCCTGCGCTGGCGGCCGACATCACCGGCGCCGGCGCCACCTTCCCCTTCCCGATCTACGCCAAGTGGGCTGAGGAGTACAAGAAGGCCACAGGCACCGGCCTGAACTATCAGTCCATCGGCTCTTCGGGCGGCATCCGTCAGATCCGAGCCAAGACCGTGACCTTCGGCGCCACCGACGCGCCGGTCTCGGGTGCGGATCTCGACAAGGACGGGATGGTCCAGTTTCCGGCCATCATCGGCGGCACGGTGCCGGTGTTCAACCTCGACGGTTTCGGCAAGGGCGAGCTGCGCGTCACCGGCCCGGTGCTGGCCGAGATGTTCATGGGCAAGATCACCAAGTGGAACGACGCCAAGCTCGTCGCGCTGAACCCTGGCAAGAGCCTGCCCAACCAGAACATCACCATCGTGCACCGGGCCGACGGCTCGGGCACCACCTTCAACTGGACCGACTATCTGGCGACGGTCAGCAAGGAGTGGGCCGACAGCGTCGGCAAGGGCGCTGCGGTGAAGTGGCCCGCCGCGTCCTCGGTGGGCGGCAAGGGCAACGAGGGCGTCGCGGCCAACGTCTCGCGCATCAAGGGTTCCCTGGGCTACGTCGAGTACGCCTACGCGAAGAAGAACAACATCCCGGTGATGGCGCTGCAGAACCGTAACGGCAAGTTCGTCATGCCGGGTGACGACACCTTCGCCGCGGCGGCCGCCGGCGCCGACTGGTTCAGCGTGCCCGGCATGGGGATCTCGCTCGTCAACCAGCCTGGCGACACGAGCTATCCGGTCGTGACCGCGTCCTTCATCCTGATGTACAAGCAGCCGTCGGACAAGGCGGCCTCGGCGGAAGTGCTCAAGTTCTTCGACTGGGCCTTCAAGAACGGCAAGCAGATGGCGCTCGATCTCGAGTACGTGCCGCTGCCCGACAAGCTGACCAACGACATCCGCACCCGCGTCTGGTCGCAGATCGCCCGCTGAGCAGGTTGCCCGACCGGCGCCACCGGCCGAAGCGTTCGCCACGGCCGGTGGCGGCATGAATGCTGGTCCAATGACGGGAAGTCCGATGAACCCGGGAGCCTCCATGAGCCTCGACACCTCAGCCGACGCGCGCCACAGCGCACGCGTGGCCGCGGTTGCCAGCAAGCAGCGCTGGCAGGATTTCCTCTTCCACAAGGTGACGATGCTGTTCTCGCTGCTCGTGCTGGCGGCGCTGCTGGGCATCATCGTCTCGCTGCTCATCAATGCATGGCCGGCGTTCCAGAAGTTCGGGCTGAACTTCGTCTGGCGTGTCGAATGGGACATCATCAACGAGGAGTTCGGCGCAGCCATCGCCATCGTCGGCACCTTGCTGAGTGCCGGCATCGCGCTGCTGCTGGCCGTGCCGCTGGCCTTCGGCATCGCGCTGTTCCTCACCGAGACCTGCCCGGTCTGGCTGCGCCGCCCGCTGGGCACCGCGATCGAGCTGCTGGCCGCCGTACCGTCCATCATCTATGGCATGTTCGGCCTGTTCATCTTCGCGCCGCTGTTCGCCGAGTACGGGCAGCCGGCCTTGCAGTCCACGCTCGGCCAGATGCCGCTGATCGCCCCGCTGTTCGGCGGCGCGATGAACGGCATCGGGATCCTGGCTGCCGGCATCGTGCTGGCCTTCATGGTGCTGCCTTTCATCGCAGCCGTGATGCGCGACGTCTTCGAGATCGTCCCGCCCATCCTGCGCGAGTCGGCCTACGGCCTGGGCTGCACAACCTGGGAGGTCGTGCGCCGCGTGGTGCTGCCCTACACGCAGAAGGGCGTGATCGGCGGCGTCATGCTCGGCCTGGGGCGCGCGCTGGGCGAGACGATGGCGGTGACCTTCGTCATCGGCAACTCGCAGCGACTGTCGGCGTCACTGTTCTCGCCGGGCACATCGATCGCCTCCACGCTGGCCAACGAGTTCGGCGAGGCGGCGGATTTCCACCTCTCCACGCTCTTCGCGCTGGGCTTCCTGCTGTTCGTGATCACCTTCGTGGTCCTGGCGCTGGCCAAGCTGATGATCTCCCGCGCCGAGAAGGCCAAGGGCTTCTGAGGAGCCGACGATGAGTGTCCATACCTTCAATCAGGACCTGTATCGCCGGCGCAAGCTGGCCAACGCGATCGGCCTGACGCTGTCGATGCTGGCCATGGCGCTCGGCCTGACCGTGCTGCTGTGGATCCTGTTCGTGCTCTTCCGCAACGGCTTCGCGGCGCTGGACTGGAACCTGTTCACGCAGTCGACGCCCGCGCCGGGCTCTGAGGGCGGGGGGCTGCTCAACGCCATCGTCGGCAGCCTGATGATGGTGGGCTTCGCGGTGCTCGTGTCAACGCCCATCGGCATCTTCGCCGGGGTCTACCTGGCCGAGTACGGCGACCAGAGCAAGACGGCCGAGGTGACGCGCTTTGTCACCGACATCATGCTGTCCGCGCCGTCCATCGTGCTGGGTCTGTTCGTCTACGCCATCCTGGTGGCGCAGGTGAAACACTTCTCCGGTTGGGCGGGCAGCCTGGCGCTGTCGCTGATCGCGGTGCCGGTGGTGGTGCGCACGACGGAGAACATGCTTCGCCTCGTGCCCGGTGGGCTTCGCGAAGCGGCCTTTGCGCTCGGCGCGCCGCGCTGGAAGGTGGCGACCTTCGTGACCCTGCGGGCTGCGCGCAGCGGCGTGGTCACCGGCTTGCTGCTGGCCGTGGCGCGCATCAGCGGGGAGACTGCGCCGCTGCTGTTCACGGCGCTAAACAACCAGTTCTTCAGCGCCGACATGAACAAGCCCATGGCCAACCTGCCGGTGGTGATCTACCAGTTCGCGATGAGCCCCTACGACAACTGGATCCGCCTGGCCTGGGGCGGCGCGCTGCTGATCACGCTTGCGGTGCTGCTGCTGAACATCATCGCGCGCGTGTTCTTCCGCGACCGCGTCAAGGTCTGAACTCCTTCGCCCGCCACGGCCCGCCCACCTACGCCCCATCCGACGGAAGACGACGATGAACGAGCCCCTAGCCACGCCCGGCAACGCGCTGGAAGTTCGCAACCTGAACTTCTACTACGGCAACTTCCAGGGTCTGCGCAACATCAACATGGACGTCGTGGAGCGCAAGGTCACGGCCTTCATCGGTCCCTCGGGCTGCGGCAAGTCCACGCTGCTGCGTACCTTCAACCGCATGTACAGCCTCTACCCGGGCCAGCGTGCCGAGGGCCAGATCAGCTTCTACGGCCAGAACATCCTCGACGCCGGGCAGGACCTGAACCTGCTGCGCGCGCGCATCGGCATGGTGTTCCAGAAGCCCACGCCCTTCCCGATGACGATCTACGAGAACATCGCCTTCGGGGTGCGCCTGTACGAGAAGCTCTCGCGCAGCGAGATGGACGACCGGGTCGAGTGGGCGCTGAGCAAGGCCGCGCTGTGGAAGGAGGTCAAGGACAAGCTGCAGCAGAGCGGGCTGTCGCTGTCCGGCGGCCAGCAGCAGCGCCTGTGTATCGCGCGCAGCGTGGCGGTCAAGCCCTCGGTGCTGCTGCTGGACGAGCCCACCTCGGCGCTGGACCCCATCTCCACCGGCAAGATCGAGGAGCTGGTGCACGAACTCAAGAAAGATTACACGATCGCCATCGTCACCCACAACATGCAGCAGGCGGCGCGTTGCAGCGACTTCACCGCCTACATGTACCTCGGCGATCTGATCGAATACGGCGAGACGAAGGAGATCTTCATGAAGC
>Ga0164293_10003130_pt1 | contig 14111 bp, 13 predicted proteins | sample GEODES118metaG_FD_111487 | JGI IMG/M metagenome (GOLD analysis project Ga0164293, IMG submission 111487) | Eutrophic lake water microbial communities from Lake Mendota, Wisconsin, USA - GEODES118 metaG | ecosystem: Environmental > Aquatic > Freshwater > Lake | place: USA: Lake Mendota...
AGTTGGGCTTTGCTGAAGTCGAGGCGGGGCAGCAGGCGCTGGCGGACGAAGCCGGAAATGAGGACTTTCAGCTCGAGCTTGGCTGCGTAGGTGGCGGTGCGTGTGCTGGCGTCGCGCTCGATGGCTCCCAGCGTCTCCAATGCGCGAAGGCCCTGGCTCGCGGATCCTTTGCTGATGCCAAGGCGCGCGGAGATGTCATCCATCGTCAGCGGCTCGGGCGAGGCAAAGAGTATGCCGTAGATCTCACCGTGGGAGCGGGGATTGCCGAAGAGATCGGCCAGCTCGGAAAAGACCTCGACGAGCGTGTTTTCGAAGTGCTCGCAGGAAGCTGTATCGGTGGCTTGCGTTTCATGAACAGGCGGTGCGGCGAGGTTCATCGGGGAATAGCCTTTCACGAGCGGCCGAGAAGTTCAATTCAAAATGAATTTTATTTTTGACAAGGGGTAGTGATGCGTTTCCACGATTGAACAGGAAACATCGGGAGGCTGCCGGCGTGGAGGCGGAGGCGTCCCCCGGCGGCCAGCGAAAGGTTGTATTCCTGAAGGTCGATTCCGACGACGCGTCCGGTGCGCGTGTCGAAGTGCTTACGCAAATCCCGAATCAGCCAGCGGGATTGACCCGCGGGCCGGATGTCTTGCCACTTGGGTTCGCCAATGCGCCAGCCCGCCTCGGACATGGATTGTGGCAGTGAAAAAATGCGGCCAGTGAAATCCGTGCCACTTTTTTCGATCTGGATCAGGCAACCTGCAAAGGCATCGTCCAGACGCTCCCAGTAACCTTCGAGCGGCTCATCCGTGCCGATGAGAAAGAGGAGAAAATCCATGACGTCCGATCAGATCAGCCCCTTCTGCAAAACAAAAGCCTTCATGCGAATCTGCCAATAAAAGACATTGAGGTAGACTCGGAGCTCAGCTTTTGACGATTTTTTTCAAAAATCCCACCAGTGAAATAATCCAAGGGTGATTTGGTGTATTTCCTCCCTGCGTAGGAAGTGCTAAATCGAGTCATGGATTTTATCGATCTCAAAACCCAGTATCTCAAATTCAAGCCCGCCATCCACGAAGCGATCGAGAGCGTGCTTGAGCACGGACGCTTCATTATGGGGCCCGAGGTCGATGCGCTGGAAAACACCCTCGCCGATTATGTGGGGTCTCGTCATGCCATCACGGTGGCCAGCGGCACGGACAGTCTGGAAATAGCCCTGCGCGCGCTGGAGATCGGGCCCGGCGATGAGGTCATCACGGTTCCGTTCACATGGATCAGCACGGCGGAAGTCATTGCGCAGGTCGGCGCAAAGCCAGTCTTTGTGGACATAGACCCCTTGGATTTCAATATCGCCGTTGAGCAAATCGAGGCGGCCATCACGCCTGCCACGAAAGCGCTTTTGCCCGTGAGCCTCTTCGGTCAGATGCCTGACTACGATGCCATCAATGCCATCGGGTCGAAACACGGTCTCACCGTCATCGAAGACGCCGCACAGAGTTTCGGAGCCATGCGCCATGGTGTGAAAAGCTGCAATGTCACCCACATCGCCAGCACGAGCTTCTACCCCGCCAAGCCGCTCGGCTGCTATGGCGAGGGCGGTGCGCTTTTTACAAACGACGACGACCTCGCTGTGAAAATGAAAGCCATCCGCACGCACGGCGGCATTCGTCGCCATTACCACGACCTCGTCGGAATGAACGGCCGTTTCGACACGCTGCAGGCCGCCATCATGCTCGCCAAGTGGCCTGGTTTTGCCGCCGAGGTCGAGGCCCGCAACCGTATTGGCGCCCGCTACTCCGAAAAACTCCGCGATGTCTGCGCGACCCCTGCCATCCGCGATGGGAACACCCATGTTTACGCTCAATACACAATCCGCGTGCCAGACCGCGACGCCCTCGCCGAGAAACTCAAAGTGCTCGGAATCCCTACTGCTGTTTACTACCCGAAGTGTCTCCACGAGCAACCGGTCTTCGCCCCGCTGGGCTACAAATACGGCGATTTCCCCGCAGCTGAGTCCGCCTCACGCGAGGTCCTCAGCCTTCCGCTCAATCCTTACCTGACCGAAGAAGACCAAGACCGTATCATCGCCGCCGTCAGGCAGGCTTTGCGGGGTTGAGGCAAAGCCTGAAAAAGTAACCCCGAGGCCTGCGCACCATGCTTGCTGTCCTATTTAAACGCCTTGTTTCGCTGCTTGTCGTTTTGTTCTGTGTTGTGTCGATTACTTTTCTGTTGATCCGGGCGTCGCCGGGCGGGCCTTTTGACGGGGAGAGAAAGATTCCGGAGGCGATCGAGAAGCAGCTTTTGGCGAAATACAAACTCGATGGGACGCTGTGGCAGCAATACACAGGCTACATTGGAGACTTGTTGCGCGGCGACCTGCGACTTTCCACGAAGTATCGCAACCGCTCGGTGAATGAAATCCTCGCGCAGACATTGCCAGTCACGCTCGTGCTCGGGGGGGCGGCCTTTTTGCTCGCGACCTTCGCGGGTGTTTGGATTGGCACGCTGGCGGCTATGCACCGCCAGACCTGGCGGGACTTCGGGGCGATGTTTCTGGCCCTGGCAGCGATTTCGTTGCCGTCTTACATCATCGGCCCACTTTTGATCCTCGTGTTTGCCCTCACGCTCGGATGGCTGCCGGCCGGGGGCTGGGGTGGGTTTTCGCATTTGATTCTTCCTGCTCTCACGCTGGCTGCGCCGGCGGCGGCAGTGATCGCGCGCCTCATGCGCGGGAGCATGGTGGAGACGCTGCAGATGGATTTTGTGCGGACGGCACGGGCGAAAGGGCTGAGGGAATCCACTGTCGTCTATCGCCACGCGTTGCGCATCGCCGTTCTGCCCGTGGTTTCGTATCTGGGGCCGCTGGCTGCACACCTGCTCACCGGATCCATCGTCGTCGAAACCGTGTTCAACATCCCCGGCGCGGGAGGGTTTTTTGTGCACTCCATCCTGAATCGCGATGGATTCCTTCTTGGCGGGATGGTGATCGTCTATTGTGCGATGCTGGTTTTTTTCAATCTCCTCGTCGATCTGGCCTACGGGTTCCTTGACCCGCGAATCAAATCCCATGCTTGATCCACGTGTCCTTCAGCGAGTCAAAAAAAATCCCGCAGCCGTGCTGTCGGCGGTGTTTCTAACATTCATGGTTCTCGCCTGTGTCGCAGGGCCGTTTTTTCTGCCATCCGCTCTTGGCGACCCCGGTCCGAACCAATACGCGCCGCCATCGTGGCAGCATCCCTTCGGCACGGATCTAAATGGACGTGACTTGCTTTACCGTGTTCTGGCCGGTGGCCGCATCTCGCTTCTAGTTGGTCTGTGCGGGGCGGTGGTGAGTCTTTTCATCGGTACCGCGTGGGGGCTGGTTGCGGGTTATGCCGGTGGCCGCACCGATGCACTCATGATGCGCTTCGTGGACATCCTCTACTCGGTTCCCCGGCTGATTTTCATTCTGATTGCGATCAATGCGTTCAATGCCGGGCTTCAAGAGTGGGCGAACCGGGGGGGACTCGGGTGGCTGGTGGAGTCATCCCGCATTGCAATTTTGATTATCACGCTGGGTTTCATCGAATGGCTCACGATGGCCCGCATCGTGCGCGGACAGGTGCTCTCTCTCAAGGAACGCCAGTTTGTCACAGCAGCCCGCGCGCTCGGGCAGTCGCATGTCAAAATCCTGACCCGCCACCTGCTGCCGAATCTTGCAGGCATCATTCTTGTTTACCTCACCCTCACGATTCCCGCAGTCATCATCGACGAGTCGTTCCTCAGTTTTCTGGGGCTTGGCATTCAGGCGCCGCAGGCGAGTTGGGGTTCTCTTCTGGCCGACGGTGCGGGCGCGATCAATCCTGTTCGCAGCTTCTGGTGGCTCCTCGTTTTTCCGGCGGCAGCGATGGCTCTCACGCTGCTGGCACTGAATTTTCTCGGCGACGCCCTGCGGGATGCATTCGACAGCAAAGCGCGGTGAGGGGTGTTATTCGATGACGATGAAATCGACGCTCTTAGGGGTGTTGGCGTTTTTTTCGGAGAAGACGAGGGACTGGGAGGGGTGCTCGTCGATTTCGCGCCTGGCGACCCAAATGTATTTCTCGGGTTGGCCTTGGCCGGCTTTTTGGCCGAAGGCGATGATGATGTATTTGCCGGGCTTAAGGCCGCTGATATTAGCAACGCCATTTGAGTCGGTGATGGTTTCACGCCATGGTGGAGGCAGCGAGGATTGGAGGCGGAACATCATTTCTGAGGCGCCGCCAGTGGTTGGGGGGCGCAGCATATCGGCGACCATTGATTCTGGATATATGAGGATATTTGCCCGCAAGACTGCCGTTGGGCGGCTTGTTGCGGTGTCTTCGTAGGTCACCCATGTTCGGATTTCATCCGGCGGTTGTGGGCCGCGCAGCGAGATGCTTGCCTCAAGCAGAGCGCGTTCCAATTCGCCTTGCGAAACGGTTGGTTTCACCTGCTGCTGATTGTCGGATTTTGAATCGAGCAGGAGGAGAGTGAGAACGAGGGAGATTGCTCCCAGCAACAAAACAAGGACCACCAAAAGAGCAACGTATTTCTCGACGTGGCCAGTCCGTTCATGCTTCCAAGGAACTGGCGGTTCGGACAATTTGGCTTCATGAGAGGAGGGCCCGCTCTCGGCGGATTGGACGTCTTCCCCCAAGGCGGTGGATTTTGCCACCATGCCGATCACGGATGAGAGCGGTCGCCATTCCTCCCAGCCTTCGCGCCAACACAGGTTCTCGGGGGCGTAGCGTCCCTCGCGAAGCAGGCGTTTGACATCCGCTGTCGCGTATGGGCCTTCCTGCGTGTCATTATGGAAGACAAAATAAAACATCTAATGGAGAGGAGATTTAAGCACACTGCTTTTGAAATCGCCAATGTGAAAGACAGCTATGGCCAATTCGAATTTTGAGTTGTGCGTTGCCTTTTTGGAGATTGGTTCCCGTCTGGCTTGCACAGCGGCGGATAATCTTTATTTTGACCGGATATGAGCGAAAAAAGCTACGCGCATCCCGAAGCCTTGGTCACCACCGAGTGGGTTGAAGGACACCTTGCCGATCCACATGTCAGAATTGTCGAAAGCAACGAGGACATCTTACTCTACGACACCGGGCATATTCAGGGTGCAGTGCATATCGACTGGCGCTCGGATTTGCAGGACCAGACGATCCGCGATTACATCACTCCGCAGCAATTCTCAGCATTGTGCGAGCGCAATGGCATTTCGAACGACACAACCGTCATTTTTTATGGAGACAAGTCGAACTGGTGGGCCTGCTATGCGCTTTGGGTGTTCCGGCTTTTTGGTCACACGAAGGTGAAAATCATGGACGGCGGGCGCGACAAGTGGGTCGCTGAGGGTCGGCATCTCACGCGTGCCGTGCCGCATTTCGCGCATGGCCACTACACGCCACTGGAAATCCGCTGCGATGCGGAGATCCGCGCGTTTTACGATCAGGCCCTCGCCCAGAGCCGTGCTGGTATGGCGCTCATCGATGTGCGCTCGCCGGCGGAATTTCGCGGCGAGGTCACTCACATGCCGGAGTATCCCCAAGAAGGCGTTCTGCGCGGCGGTCACATCCCTGGCGCGGCCAGTGTTCCTTGGAAGATGGCTGTGAAGGATGACTCCACCTTTAAAGGCGTGAACGAACTTCGTCAGATTTACGAGGACGAGGCGGGTCTGCAACCCGGACAGGATGTCATTGCCTACTGCCGCATCGGCGAGCGCTCGAGCCACACTTGGTTTGTTCTTACCTATCTCCTCGGTTACAAAAATGTCCGCAACTACGATGGATCTTGGACCGAGTGGGGCAACCGCGTTGGGGCTCCGATCGAGAGAGGCTAGCGAACGCTGTGTATCCCGGTAAGCTCAATCAAATCATCGCGCTCTTCGAGTCCTTGCCGGATGCCGAAAAGCGAGAGTCGCTCATCTCGTATGCGGCCTCCGCTATGAAACAAGGGCCGCGCGATGGGGAAACCTTCGATCTCGAGGACATCCGCAAGGACGAGGAATGCACCGACACGGTCGGCGTGTTTTTGAAAGTATACCCGCAGCGCGCCTGTACATTCCGCATCACGCTGGGGCCGCAGGTTCAGACGCTCACGAAGGCGATGACGGCAATTCTCTGCAAGGGGCTGGATGGTCTAACTCCAGAGGAGATCATGGAGGTGCCGGCGGACTTCGTGCCGAAAATCGTGGGCGCCGAGCTCGTGCGCCAGCGCAGCCAGACGGTTTATTACATCCTCACTCGCATGAAGGGCATCGCCCGCGTGTGGTTGAACCGCGAGAGGTCGGCTGTGTCGAAAGGGGTTTGATGCGGGGTTTTTGCGAAGGATTGACCACAGAGTTCACAGAGAACACATAGGTTTTTTTAAGACGGCTCGAGCTTTGATATGCGAGGCGGCGCCCGAGGACAGGCGCGGTCCAGAGTTCAGATGTTTTTTTGGAATGTGTGGAGCTGGCGGCACATTTTTGCCACGAGAGCGGTCCAGCCTGTTTGGTGGCTGGCTCCGACGCCTGAGCCGTTGTCGCCGTTGAAGTATTCGTTGAAGAGGAGCAGGTCGCGCCAGTAGGGGTCGTTTTGGAAGAGATCGACCTGGCCGTTGAAGGGGCGGCGGCCATCTTTATCGCGAGTGAATATGCCGACGAGTCGCTTCTCGAGTTCCAAGGAAACCTCCCAGAGGGTCATTTGAACTCCGCTACCGGTGGGGAATTCCACTCTGAACGAGTCGCCGAAATAGAAGCTGAATTTTTGAAGGGATTCGATGATCAGATAGTTCATCGGCATCCACACCGGGCCACGCCAATTTGAGTTGCCGCCGAACATGGCCACAGGGCTTTCGGCGGGGCTGTAGGCAAGCGTCTCGGTTTTGTCCCCCTCGGTGAAGGTGTAGGGATGGGCTTCGTAGATTTTCGACAGGGCGCGGATGCCGTGCGGCGAGAGGAATTCGGATTCGTCAAAAAGCCTCGCGCAGATGCGTCTCAAGCGTTCTGGTGGGACGAGCGAAACGAGACGGCGTCCATCGATTTCATACGTGATATGGCCGAGGTTTGCGACGAGGTGGGCTCGGTGTTTTGCGAACCAATCGTATCGTTTTCGCAGGAGGGGAAACTTCAGAGCGGTTTCGGCATCGAAGCTCTCGACAGCAAAAAGCGGGGTGAGACCGGCGACCGAGCGGGTCTTGAGATAAGCCGATGAGCCATCTGGTCTGCGGAGAATGTCGTAGTAAAATCCGTCCTCGTCGTCCCAGAGGGAAATGCCGCCCGCAACTGGCGCGTTGACGGCGGCTGCGAGGTAAATGAAGTCGTTGAAAAATTTGTCCGCAATGTCCTCGTATTCGGGTTCTTCGCGGGCGAGTTCGATCGCGATGTTGAGCATGTTGAGCGAGAAGGTCGCCATCCATGCGGTGCCGTCGCTCTGCGCAATGTGCGACCCATCCGGGAGCGGGTAGCGGCGGTCGAACACGCCGATGTTGTCTAGGCCGAGGAATCCGCCCTCGAAGACATTGTCTCCCGTCTGGTCAACGCGGTTCGCCCACCAGCCGTAGTTGAGAAGGAGCTTGTTGAAGGCTTTTTTGAGATACGCGCGGTCGCCTGTGCCCTTCGCTCCGCGTTCGATCGAATAAATCCTCCATGCCGCCCAGCCGCCAATGGGCGGGTTGGCATCCGAGAGCGCCCACTCGTAGGCGGGCTGTTGAGCACTGGGTGAGGTGTAGCGTTCTCCTTGAAGGAGCATATTCTGCCGCTTGGCAGTAGCGGGATCGGTGACAGCGAAGGCCACAGATTGGAACATGAGATCCCACGCGCAGAAGTAGGGGTATTCCCAACAATCGGGCATCGAGATGACATCGTTTGCGTAGAGTTCCTGCCAGAAAACATTGCGTCCTTTCAAGCGTTCGGCTGGCGGCTTAGGCATAGTTGGATCGCCGCTAAGCCAGCGATTCACATGGTAGGAATAAAATTTTTTACCCCAGAGCAGGCCGGCAATCGCGCTGCGCATGACGAGCAACAATTCCTCGGGCATTCCTGGAACCACGGCTTCGAAGTGTGCGAGGTGTTCCTTTTCCCGATCGACAAAAAGCTTGTCGAAGGCGGCATCGAAGGGCTTTTCCTGCGAGCTTGGCACGAGCCGGAGTCTGATTACCCACTCTTCACCTGGCGCAAGCGTGCGTTGGTAGACTGCTGCGGCCTTGGTGCCGATGCGGGCGGGGTTCACCGCACTGGTCGTCCCATCCACAACATAGTCATGGAAGGCATCCTTCACATACGGCGTGCGGTTTGGGGCGTTGTAGAGCCGACGATCGTTGGTTTCGTTTTCGGTGAAAATCCACTCCGGCTGGCCTTCGGCTTGGAGGCTGTAATCGCCCAACTCGGCGGAATGGGCGTTGAGTCCCTGGCCATCGGGTAAAAGACGGATCTCTGGCTTCGAGGCGGGAGCGACTTCCCATGTCCATGTGTTGCGGAACCAGAGTGTCGGAAGAACCGTCAGTGGGGCTGCATCGGGGCCGCGATTGACGATGCGGAGCCGGATCGCCATGTCGTCCGGCGCGGCCTTGGCGTATTCGAAGAACACATCGAAGTAGCGATTCTCATGAAAAATTCCGGTATCGACGAGTTCGTATTCCGCCTCCAAGCGCGAGCGGCGGCCATTTTCCTCGACGAGATCTTGGTAGGGGAATTCCTGCTGAGGGTATTTGTAGAGTCCGCGCATGAAGGAATGCGTTGGAGTGTTCGCGAGGTGGTAGTAGTAGTCCTTGATGTCCTCGCCGTGGTTGCCCTGCGGGTTCGAAAGCCCGAAAGCGCGCTCTTTTAAAATGGGATCCTTCCCGTTCCAGAGCGCAGCCGAAAAGCAAAGCAGTCCACTTTTGTCACAAATGCCGAGAAGTCCATCTTCACCCCAGCGGTAGGCGCGCGAGCGGGACTGATCGAAGGAAAACGAGGTCCAGGCGTCGCCATCCTCCGAATAATCTTCGCGCACCGTGCCCCATTGGCGATCGCTCAGGTAGGGGCCCCAGAGGTGCCAGTCTTCTTTGCCGGAATCGCGGGCTTCGATTCGGAGGGATTCTTTGTCTTTGCGCATGGGCTTTGATTGGTGATTTGTGGCGTCAAGTCAATCGCGGTGGGTTTTGATAAACGAATGCATAGCAAGACCTATAAAGGGGACTATGGTGGCTGCAAAGATGAGGTTGAGGGAAAGCGATGTCATGTTTTTAAGAATATTGACTCGGAAGGCTGCGACGTCGTAACCGACCTGGTAGATCGCAATCATGTCGCCGTTGACTGTGGCTTAGAAAACGGTCTGCACCAGAGAGGCTGTGGTGGGGTAAGGTGTATTGCTCAATAAAATTGGCATGACAGGTTCAGCGACGTATTCAAATCGTGCTGGATGACGCGAGAGGACGAGCTTAATGTTCCAGTGTGAGTTATCGAGTTTTCGCCCGCAAGTATCGTCCGCAAACATTTGCCGAAGTCGTCGGGCAGGAGCACATCACACGCACGCTTCAGAATGCGGTGAACTCCAGCCGGCTCGCGCAGGCCTATCTTTTTGTCGGGCCGCGCGGCATCGGCAAGACCTCCACCGCCCGTATTCTGGCGAAGGCTTTGAACTGCGAGGCCGGTCCCACTGCAGAGCCATGCGGAAAATGCCCGGCGTGTTTGGAAATCGCCGAAGGACGCAGTTTGGATGTCATCGAGATCGACGGCGCCAGCAACAACGGTGTGGAAAACATTCGCGACCTGCGCGATAGCGCGGCCTACGCACCCGCGCGCGGGAAATTCAAAATCTATCTCATCGACGAGGTGCACATGCTCAGCACGGGCGCATTCAACGCCCTGCTCAAAACCCTCGAGGAGCCGCCGCCGCATGTGAAGTTCATCTTCGCGACCACCGAGGCGCAAAAAGTCCCCGCGACTATTACCAGCCGCTGCCAGCGTTTCGACCTGCGCCGGATTCCTGCGCACCTGATCAAAAAGCACCTCCTGTTTATTGCGGAAAACGAGAAAATTCAGCTCGACGGCGACGCAGCGGATGCCATAGCGCGCGGAGCAGAGGGTGGATTGCGTGATGCTGAGAGCATGCTCGACCAGATGGTTGCCTTCTGCGGCGAACACATTCGGGCGGGGGATGTCATGGATGTCTTCGGTTTCACCTCGCATGAAGTCGTGGTGAGCCTCGCGGACAGTTTGTTTGCGGGAAATGCCAGCGCGGCACTCGACACTGTGGCAGCACAGTCGAACCTCGGCAAGGACCTCTCGCGTCTCACGGCGGAGCTTGTTTCGCATTTGCGCGACCTGTTGGTCAGCCAAGCCACGGGTGGCGAGTGTGTGATCTCCCAAGGTAAACTTTTGGATTTGGTGGATCATTTCAGCGCGGCCGAATCCGCCATGAAGTGGGTCGCCGACAAGAAACTTCAGCTCGATGTTGCGGTCATCAAAGCACTCCACCTTTTGGATGAGACCAGCCTCACAGATGTCATTGAAACACTGACTGGTCTTTACAACGGTGAGCCACCCGCGCCGCGTGCAGAGCGTCCGGCAAGGGTTGCTCCAATAGCGGCGACGCCTGCGCCTGCTCCCGCACCGGTTTTGCCACCGAGTCCAGCTCCGGTGCCTGAGCCCGCTCCTCCAGCACCTGTCGTAAGCGCGCCAGTTGAGCCGCGGCCTGTGTTGGAGATGGAGATTCCCAAGCCGGCTGTGGTGCGCACGCCGCCGCCTGTGGTTCCGAAAGTCGCGCCTGCGACGACACCCGAACCCGAAGCTCCGGTGGATGCCGCCCTTTGCTGGGAGCGCATCGCTGCGGAGTTTTCCAAGAACTCGGTGATCCGTTTTGGCTGGTTCCGCGAGGGTGTTTTCGACCGTCTTGAAGGTGGTCGGCTGATCGTTCGTTTCCCGGCTGCGCTGCAGGAGGCCGGCAGCTCGATGTTCATGGAGAAGGGTATAAAAGACATCGAAGCACGGCTGCTTCAGGAGTTGGGTCAGCCGACGAAGATCGTTTTTGAATTCGATGAGGCCCTCCAAGCGGCTACGCCAGAGCCGGAGCCTGAACCGGAACCCGAAGCGCCCAAAGTCGCCGAGCCTGTTGTGGAAGCTCCGCCGGTGGATCCGATGGAGGAATTTCTCAATGACCCGCTGATCGAAAAAGCCCTCGAAATTTTCAAGGGCACTCTACAAACTCAAAAAACATGAATATCGCAAAAATGATGAAGGAAGCGCAGCGCATGCAGGAACGCATGGCGGAAGCGCAGGTCGCACTGGCCAGCCGCACAATCGAAGCCACCACCGGCGGTGGCAAGGTGAAGGTCACGGCCACCGGAACGGGGGATGTGACAGCCATCAAAATCGATCCGCAGGTTGTGGATCCGAATGATGTCGAGATGCTCGAAGACCTTGTCCTCACAGCTGTGAAGCAGGCGCTTGAGGATGCAAAAAAACTGGGCAGCGATGAAATGGGCAAACTCACGGGCGGAATGAAAATTCCCGGCCTCTCGATGTAATGTCTGTCTGCTCTGACAAATGGATCCGCCGCATGGCGGTTGAACGTGGCATGATCGAGCCCTTTGTGGACGGTCAGATCAAGAAGACCGAATCCGGAGAGCGGGTCATCAGCTACGGGCTTTCGAGCTACGGCTACGACCTCCGCGTTTCAAACGAGTTCAAGGTTTTCACAAATGTTTTTGGAAGTGTGGTGGACCCGAAGGCCTTCGATGATCGCTCTTTTGTGGACATGAAAACCGATGTGTGCGTCGTGCCGCCGAATTCCTTCGCCCTCGCCCGCAGCGTGGAATACTTCCGCATCCCGCGCGAGGTTCTCACCATCTGCGTCGGCAAATCCACCTACGCGCGTTGCGGTATTATTGTGAATGTGACGCCCTTCGAGCCGGAGTGGGAGGGGCATGTGACGCTGGAGATTTCGAATACCACGCCCCTGCCCGCCCGTATCTATGCAAATGAGGGTTTGGCGCAGGTTGTATTTTTCGAGTCCAAGGAGACTTGTGAGACGAGCTACGCCGACCGTGCCGGGAAGTATATGGGTCAGCGCGGCATCACTATTCCGAGAATGTAGGGCGCCCCGCGAAGCCGCGGAAAAGCATTATGGAATACGACTTCGTCGTTATTGGTGGAGGTAGCGCAGGATATGCCGGCGCGAGAACGGCGGCATCCCTCGGGCTTCGCGTCGCTGTGCTCGAAGGCGGGCGTGAGGTTGGCGGGCTTTGCATTCTTCGCGGATGCATGCCGAGTAAGTCGCTGCTTGAATCCGCGCGGCGCTTTCGCGTTCTGACCCGTGCTAAGGAGTTCGGTTTGGCGTGTGATAATCCCCGCTTCGATGCCTCGGCAATCATTGCCAGAAAACGCCGCCTCATCGCAGAGTTCGCCGACTACCGCAAGGGACAACTGGAATCCGGCAGGTTCGATTTTTTTCGGGGACGCGCCGAGTTTTTGAATGCCAACGATGTCCGCATTGTGTCGGCAGACGGGTCCTCGACGACCCTTCGGGGCAAATCCTTTCTCATCGCCACCGGCTCTGAAATATCGACGCCGCCTGTGCCGGGATTGGCCGAGGCGGGTTGCTTAACGAGTGATGACATCCTTGATCTGGAGGAGATTCCGAAGTCGATCATCGTGCTTGGGGCGGGGCCGGTGGCGCTGGAGATGGCCTCCTATTGCCGGGCTTTCGGGTGCGAGGTGACGATTGTTCAGCGCAGCGCGCAGATTCTGCGCGGCAGCGATTCCGATGCGGCGGCCGCTTTGGAGGAAGGCATGCGGGCGGATGGAATCACAATTCACACGGGCACGAAACTTTTGCGCGTCGAAAGAGAAGGCGATGGCATGCGTGTCGTTTTCGAAAAAGACGGCACCATCAACACGCTTCATGCGCAGCGCGTTCTCAACGCACTCGGTCGCACTCCAGCGCTAAAAGGTCTGGAAGCGCTTGGCCTGGCGACTGATGGCAGGCGCGTCAAAGTCGGTGCCACGCAAGCGACATCGGTTCCTCACATTTTTGCGGCAGGCGATGTGTGCGGCGGGCTCGAAGTCGTTCATATCGCCATTCAGCAGGGCGAGATCGCCGCCACCAATGCGGCCATCCACTTGGCTCGTCATACAGGCAAACCGCCGCTCATGGACTATCGGCTGAAACTTTTCGCCGTCTTCTCGGATCCCCAGTTTGCCAGCGTCGGCGCTACCGAGGCGGAGTTAGAGGCGGCGGGGATTCCTTTTCTCACCGCAACTTATCCGTTCAATGACCATGGAAAATCTCTACTCATGGGTGAGATGCATGGGTTTGTGAAACTCACGGCGGCACGCGAAACGGGCGAGATTCTCGGCGGCGCAGTCGTAGGCCCAGAGGCGTCTGAACTCATCCACGAAGTTGTCATGGCCATGCGCTACCGCGCCACGGCGCGGGAGTTTGCGGCTGTCCCTCACTATCATCCCACGCTTTCGGAGATTTGGACCTATCCAGCCGAGGAGATTGCCGATCAGATTGTCACAGCCCCTTGAGGAGGCTTTGCAAGTGTTCCGGTATCGCGCGCAGGCCGCGTGCGTAGCGGTTGTTCTGAACTCCGTTGAGTTGCTCGATGGCTTCCGCGATGAGTCTGTTGGCTATCGCCTTGGCATTCTCGATTGTTCCCGCCTCGTGAAGAATGGCAGCCAGGGCTGATGGGCTTCCAGGCTCGTCATTGAGCAGCATGTCGCGCAGGGTGGTGACATCTTTTCCAGATTGGAGCATCAGCAGCACGGGGAGGGTGAATTTTCCTTTTTGAAGATCGGTGCCGAGCGTTTTGCCGGTCTCCTCCTCATTGCCGGCGAAGTCGAGGATATCGTCGTAGATCTGGTAGGCCACGCCGAGTTTGGTTCCAAATGTTTTGAAGCATCCAATCACAGCTGGGCTTGCCTCGCTGATGAACGCCCCCAGCTCGCAGGCTGCAGTGAAGAGGGCGGCCGTTTTCATTTCGATAATTCGGTAGTAGTCGGCGGTCGTGAGCTTGAGATCGAAGCGGCGCTGGGTCTGAATGATCTCGCCGGAGCAAACCTCGGAGGCGGCGTCCGCGATGCGGCGGCAGATGTCGCTATTGCTGAAATTTGTGGAAAGCTTGAGCGCGTGGGCGAAGAGCACATCGCCGAGAAGCAC
>Ga0164293_10003131_pt1 | contig 14108 bp, 10 predicted proteins | sample GEODES118metaG_FD_111487 | JGI IMG/M metagenome (GOLD analysis project Ga0164293, IMG submission 111487) | Eutrophic lake water microbial communities from Lake Mendota, Wisconsin, USA - GEODES118 metaG | ecosystem: Environmental > Aquatic > Freshwater > Lake | place: USA: Lake Mendota...
CGTCAGCGGTACGTCTTGCATCAGTCCCTTCATCGCATCCCCCATCTTCGAAGCGATTAGCCCATCTGCCTGCGGCCAAGTTACCAACTCGGCTACCGTGCAACGAATGCGTCGAGCAGTGCTGACACTCACGACAATCCTGTTCGTCACCGGCACCATCGGCAGCAACATCGGCCCCGCACTTGTGGACGAAAACCCGAACCTTGTGCTCGCGCTGAGTTCGCGCAACCGCAACCTATTCGGGTCGGTGCCATACATCGACCCGCTCGCCTACTGGACAATCGGCTTCATACGCGTCCTTATCGCTGGTGTTGCCCTCTATCTCGTCGGCCGCTGGTACGGCACGCGCGCCCTGGCGTGGGTCGAAGGCAATATGGGCGAACTGCCCGCCATCTATCGATGGATGGAGCGTGCTGTCGATCGCTTCGGCTGGCTGGCTCTGGTGGCCATGCCAGGCAGCAACGTGGTGTGCCTGCTTCTCGGTCATCGCCGCATGGCGCCCGCGCGCTTTGTCGTGCTCATCGCCATCGGCATTGTCATCAAGCTCGCAGTGTTGTGGGCTGGCGGCCAGATCTTCGAGGACCAGATTCGCCAGTTCCTCAATTGGATCGAGCGCTATCAGTGGTGGGTGGTGGCGGGACTCTTTGCGCTGTCTTTCTTGCAGTCGGCTCGTCGCGGTCGCCCATCTGCCGAGTAATTTGACCATCGCGATCCATTCGGGGTCGCGCGTCGATCACTCACAAGGAGCTCCTATGGCCGCAACGAAGCGGAAGAAGTCGGCAACACGCAAGCCGGCGAACAAGACAACAAAAAAGTCAGCCAAGAAGGCGGGCAAGAAGTCAACGAAGAAAGCGCCGACGAAGAAGACCCGTGTCGCCAAGAAGGCGGCCAAGAAGTCAACAAAGGGCAGGGCTGCAACGGTCACGCTCGGCGGCAATCCCGTGTCGCTCGTTGGCACGATGCCAAAGGTGGGCACAAAGGCGCCATCGTTCCGCTTCACCGCAAACGACCTACGTGAGGTATCGAATGCCGACCTCCGCGGGAAGCGCGTGATCCTCAACATCTTCCCCTCCATCGACACCAACACCTGTGCAACCAGCACGCGCACGTTCAACCAGCTGGCATCGTCGCTGAAGAACACCGAGGTGTGGTGCGTGTCGGCCGATCTTCCATTTGCACAAAATCGATTCTGCGGCGCAGAGGGCTTGACCAACGTCAAGACTGCCTCCACGTTCCGCAGCGACTTCGGTAAGACATTCGGACTCACGCTCGCAGGCAGCGTGTTGCAGGGTGTCTTGGCGCGCGCTGTAATCGTGCTCGATGAGAAGGGAGCCATCACCCACACTGAATTGGTTGGCGAAATTGCCAACGAGCCGAACTACCAGGCGGCGATTCGCGCGCTCGGCTGAAGCCGCTAGATACCGAGAAGGTCGTCGAGCCCAAGGGTCAGCCCCTTGCGCTCGGCGATCTTTTTGCATGCGAGCACGACTCCCGGCATGAAGCTGACACGGTCCACCGTGTCGTGGCGAATCGTCAACGTCTGACCTTGGGTACCGAGCACCACTTCTTGATTGGCCACTGCACCGCGCATGCGGATCGCATGAATGGGAATGCCCGCCGGTCCTGACGCGCCACGCGCACCCGCAATTGCCTCGTGCTTCGTGGGATCCGGCGCCCATTCACCCTTTGCCGCGGCCATCCGCGACGCTGTAGCAATCGCCGTTCCCGACGGCGAATCGGCCTTGCCGTCGTGATGAATCTCGACAATCTCTGCCGTATCGAAAAATGGCGCGGCAATCTCGGCAAATCGCATCATCAGTACCGCACCAATGGCAAAGTTTGCTGCGATCAAACAGTTGCTGGACGAAAATGCCGTCTTGAACGCGGCCATATCGGCATCTGTAAAGCCGGTGGTGCCGACAACCGCGTGCATGTCATGCATTGCCAACCATGGCAGTGTCACGCGGGCCGCTTCGGCGACTGTGAAGTCGACGACCACCTGCGCCTGCGCGTCGGCGAGCGCACGAAGCTCGGGGGCAATCACCACGCCATGCACCGTCGCACCAGGGTGTGCGGGGTCGACGGCGGCAACGAGCTGCAGCCCGGGGTCGGCCGCAACTGCGTTGCAGACCGTTTGCCCCATGCGTCCCGCCGCGCCGACGACACCGACCCTGATCATTGTGGTGAGGCTAGTCCTACGCGCACGGGCGACTTAGTTGCCGGAGCGGAACTCGTTGTCGAACTCGTCTTCGAAGCTCACGGCTACCGCGTTGTCGACAGCGGGCTCACTTGAGCGCGTGCCACGGTTCGGCTCGCGTCGAGGGCCACGATCGTCGTTTCGATCACGGCCTCCACGATCATCGCCGCGACCGCCACGGCCGCCGCGATCGCCACCACGGTCACGTCCGCCACGATCGCCGCCACGGCCGCCACGATCACCACCACGGTCACGTCCACCACGATCACCACGATCACCGCGATCACCACGAGGACCACGGTCGCCGCCACCATCGCCCGAGCCCTTTACAACTTCGCCGTCGGGTCCGATTAGGGAGAGACTCACCTTGCCACGATCGTCAATGTCGTCGACACGAACCGTCACCTCGTCGCCGAGGTTGAGGACGTCTTCGACCTTCGAGATGCGCTGACCGTTGCCCAACTTGGAGATGTGCAACAGACCGTCACGGCCCGGGAGGATGTTGACGAATGCGCCAAACTGCGCGATATTGACGACTCGACCGACATAGGTCGCACCGAGCTCGGCCGTCGGTGGGTCGACGATTGCGAGGATGCGCGCCTTTGCGTCTTCCACCTTGGCATTGTCGGGCGAACCGATCGTGATGATGCCTTGTGCACCGTCGTCGCTGACGTTGATCTCTGCGCCGGTCTCCTGCTGAATGGTGTTGATGACCTTGCCCTTTGGTCCAATGACCTCGCCCACCTTGTCGAGCGGGATGGTGAAGGTGGTGACCTTCGGTGCGCTTTCGGCAAGCTCGGCGCGGGGCGCCGCGATAGCCGCGTTCATCACGTCGAGAATCTTGAGTCGTGCGTCTTTTGCCTGCTGCAACGCAGCGGCCAACACTTCACTCGGGATGCCCTCGATCTTCGTGTCCAGCTGCAACGCCGTCACCGCATCTGCGGTACCGGCCACCTTGAAGTCCATGTCGCCAAAGGCATCCTCCGCACCGAGAATGTCGGTGAGGGCGGTGTACTTGCCATCGTCGTAGATCAGACCCATCGCAATACCTGCGACTGGAGCAACAATCGGCACGCCAGCGTCCATCAGCGACAGACTTGATGCGCACACCGAGGCCATCGAGGTGCTGCCGTTCGACGACAACACTTCGCTGACGAGCCGCAGCGTGTAGGCGAACGTCTCCTGATTGGGTACAAGCGGGAACAACGCGCGCTCAGCGAGCGCACCGTGGCCGATTTCGCGGCGCTTGGGGCTGCCCACTCGGCCAGTTTCACCATTGGCCCACGGGGCCATGTTGTAGTCGTGCATATAGCGCTTGGATGTTTCCGGAGTGATCGAGTCGATCATCTGGTTCATCTTGGGCATCGCCATTGTCAACACGTTGAGCACCTGCGTCTCGCCGCGCTGGAAAAGACCAGTGCCATGCGCCGTCGGAATGAGGCCTACCTCGGCAGAGACCGGACGGAGATCCGCTGGTCCACGACCGTCGATGCGCACGCCCTCGTTGGTCACACGCTTGCGCACCAACTTCTTGGTCAGCGAACGCACGGCTTCCTTGATCTGCTTCTCCTGGCCGGCAAATTCGCCTGGCGCGTCGGCGGTGCCTGCCAAAGCCGCCACCGTGGCAGCGGTGGCAGCGTCGATGGCCGCATTGCGCTCGCTCTTGAGCGCAATACGAATCGCGGGCTGCAAGGTCTCGGTAGCAACGCGCTCCACAGCAGCAAACAGCTCGTTGGTGTAGTCGAGAATCGGCGTGTACTTCAGCGGCTCGATTGGTCCACGAGTCGCAATCACACTGGCGACCAGCTGACGCTGCAACTTGATGGACTCCTTGATCCACTGCTTCGATGCCTCAAGGCCATCGGCGATGACCTGCTCGGTCACCTTTGGCGCACCATCGCCGTAGTACACAAAGCTCTTCTCGGTGCCACCTGCTTCGACCATCATGATCGCAACGTCGCCATTGTCGAGTTCGCGTCCGGCAACCACGATTTCAAACGTTGCTGCTTCGCCTTCTTCGAACGTGGGGTGTGGCACCCACGTGCCGTCCTGAGCGAATGCCAAACGCACCGCGCCAATCGGCCCTTCAAACGGAATACCGCTGATCATCAACGCTGCCGAGGCGGCGTTGATCGATAGCACGTCGTGTGGGTTGACCTGATCCGCACCAATAACGGTGATGACAATTTGCGTCTCGTTGCGATAGCCGTCGGGAAACGCTGGCCGCAATGGGCGGTCGGTCAAACGACACGTGAGAATCGCTTGCTGGCTCGGTCGACCTTCGCGGCGGAAAAATGAACCGGGGATCTTGCCCGCTGCATATGCACGCTCTTCAACGTCCACGGTGAGCGGGAAAAAGTCGATGCCGTCACGTACACCCTTTGCCGCGTTGGCGGTAGTGAGTACTGCGGTCTTGCCGATCTTGGCAACAACAGCACCCTGCGATTGCAGCGCGAACTTGCCCGTTTCGAAGGTCAGTGTTTTGTCGGTGCCCGAAACGGGAGCCGATACGGAAATGGCCTCAGCCATGGTGATTCCTTTCGTCCCTGCGGCATTGTTGCCGAGTCAGGGTGTATGGAACAACCGGTCGATTCCCAGTCGGCAATGTCGCAGCTCGGACCGAATGTCCGCTGCGCTATCAGCGACTGACAACCGACTTCTGGTTGTTCGTTATGTGCGTACCGCGACGCTCGTTAGCGGCGCAGACCGAGTTCGTCGAGAAGCTTTCGGTACTTCTCGATGTCACGGGCCTTGACATAGTCAAGCATGCGGCGGCGACGGCCGACCATCATCAGGAGCCCTCGACGACTGTGGTGATCCTTGTCGTGTGCCTTGAGGTGCTCGGTCAGACTGTTGATTCGCTCGGTGAGAAGCGCAATTTGCACTTCCGGCGAACCGGTGTCGGTCGGGTGAGCCCGATGCTTTGCAATGGTGTCGCTCTTGGGAGCTGTAGCCACGGTATGTGCCTTTCGATCACCCAACGGTGTTGGGCAGGGATTGGACGCCGGGACCGGCGGTCCCTGGCATCACGCCGGAGCAACAAAGCCCCGACGGACCTCCTCACCCTACCGCGACGGGCTGCCACTTCTCCCCGGCCGCATCGCGACCCCTGATAAGTAGTGTCAAGTGCCGTGTTCACGGGGATTGTGGAAGAACTCGGGCGCGTCGAGCGCCGCGACGGCTCCCGCCTGCGCATTGGGGCATCCCGCGTGGTGGAGGGCGCCCAGATGGGCGACTCGATTGCCGTCAACGGCTGCTGCCTCACCGTTGTCGGCTCCGACTTCGCCACATGGTGGGAAGCCGACGTCAGTGACGAAACCTACTCACGCACCAACCTCGGTGCGCTCGACGCGGGTAGCCCCGTCAACTTAGAGCGGCCACTCGCCCTCGGCGACCGACTCGGTGGGCACATTGTGCTCGGCCACGTTGATTTTGTCGGCACCGTCGTTGCGCCGACGCCTGATCTCGTCGTTCGATTGCCCCGTAGCGCCATGCACCTGCTCGTCGAAAAGGGATCTATCACCGTCGATGGCGTGAGCCTCACGGCGTTCAATCTCACCGACGACACGTTTCGTGTCGCCGTGATTCCGCATACTGCGCAGGTCACCACCCTTGGCGCACGGCGCCCTGGTGATCAGGTGAACATCGAGATGGACGTACTCGCCAAGCACGTTGAACGGCTCGTCGCACCACATCGTCGTCGCCGACGCTGGAGACGATGACCATGTCGAGCGATCTCTCTCCGCTTCGACGCACCATCGACGAGATCGACGCCGCGATTATTGATTTGCTGGCCAAACGTATGGAAGTGTGTCGCGAAGTTGCCGCGATGAAGGCCGGGTCGGGCACGCCAGTCATTCAGCCAGCGCGCGTGCGCGAGGTCCTCACCTCGCGGCGGCAATGGGCAATCGACAAGCGCGTCGATGCCGACTTCGCCGAGCAACTCTTTCGCATTGTGTTGTCGGAAACCCACCGCATCGAAGTAGCGCACGAACGTCATGAGTCAGCGCCCGACAAGTTGGCTGGCGAAATCACTGGCGCGCTCGACACAGTCGCCGTGCGCATCGACCACGTCGTGGTGTGCGTTGCCAATCTCGATTCAGCGATCGCGTTTCTCAGCGCACTCGGGTTCACCGTGACGGCCACCGACGATCCCGATATCAAGACCGCCGATGCGGGCGGCATCACCGTGGTGTTGGTGGGCCCAGGAAATGATCCTGCGGTGCACCAGCATCTGGCCCAACACGGATCGGGTGTCCAGCACATCGCCATCGAGGTGCTTAACGCTCGTTTTGTGCAAGAAGCACTGGCGGCAGCAGGGATCCCGATGTTGACCGACGTCCTCGTCGATTCGGCTGGCCATGAGCAACTCTTCACTGCGGCTGACCCCGCAACCGGCGTCCAAATCGGCTTCGTCAGCCGAACCGGTCACCGGGTGCCGGTGACTGGCCACCACGTCCGAGCGCTGTTTACCCTGCTCGGTCGGCTCTAACTCGTCTCTTGCGCTGCACCCAAGCAACCGCTACGGTGGCGGGCGCACGACACAGCCGAGGTCTCTCACCTCTCTAACACTGTGGAGACGTCGGGTCGGGCGCTGGCAATTGCATTCACCAACCGACCTCGGAGGTCTCGTTGTCCATTCGCCAGCGCATCTCTGCACTTGCCCTCGACGCCCTCATGGCCGAGGCACGTGCGATCCGTGACGCCACGTTCGGCACACGTGTGACCTACTCGCCGAAGGTGTTTATTCCGCTCACCATGCTGTGCCGCGACAAGTGCGGCTACTGCACATTTGCCCAACCACCCGCGCGCATGGAGTCGCCGTACTTGACGCCCGACCAGGTGCTCGCCATTGCCCGTCAAGGGGCGCGCGCAGGATGTCATGAAGCGCTTTTCACCCTCGGCGAACGACCCGAGCTGCGCTACGACGTGGCACGCGAATGGCTTACTACCAACGGATACGACTCGACTGTGCACTATCTGCACGACATGGCGCAATTGGTGCTGTCCGAGACTGGGTTGTTGCCCCATGCAAATGCGGGCGCGCTGTATGCCGATGAGTTGACAATGTTGCGGCGCGTGTCGCCCTCACAGGGGATGATGATCGAGTCGCTGCGCAACGACCTCGACTGCCACCGTGGTGCCCCCGACAAAGAACCGCAGCGGCGCCTCGACACACTCGAGTGGGCTGGGCAACTCGGCATTCCCTTCACAACGGGCATCCTGGTTGGTATCGGCGAATCACGCGAGGATCGACTCGATGCGCTGGTCGCAATCGCTGCATCACACGAGCGCCATGGGCATGTGCAGGAAGTCATCGTGCAAAACTTTCTGCCCAAGCTAGGCACGGCCATGCACAAGGCCCGCCCGTGCCCCGAAGATGAATATCTCTGGACCATTGCGGCAGCGCGAGTACTCCTGCCGCCTTCAATCCATCTACAAGCGCCACCCAACCTGAGTGACAACTTCGCCGTACTCCTCGACGCCGGCATCGACGACTGGGGAGGCGTGTCGCCTGTTACCGCCGACCATGTCAACCCCGAGCGCCCTTGGCCAGCGCTCGAGAAACTCGCATCGGCCTCGGCGACGCGCGACAAGTACATCGCGCCACGACTCACCGTGTACCCCGAATTCGTTTCAGCGCCCGAGCGTTGGATAGACGCATCGCTGCACTTCGCCGTGATGGATCGCAGCGATGCCGAGGGGCTTGCCCGCGACGATCATGGCCAGGTGTGGCCCGAAACTGTGTCGAAAGCCGACGTTGTAGGCGACGGTGCTGAAGTGGTGTTGGTTGGCCATCGCTCGACGCAGTGGTACTCCGGCGCAAATAATCCGCCTCCAACGCTCATTACGGGGCGTTCGACGACGCGCATTTCAGGTCCCGTCGCCGACGTGTTGGCGGGTGTCGAGCGCGGTGAACAGATTGGCGAAGACGAAATCGTCACCCTGTTTGGTGCCCGCGGCGCAGAGGTTCATGCAATAGCTGCGCTCGCCGATCGCCTTCGCGAGGAGCGCGTCGGGAATGTGGTCACGTGGGTGCATAACCGCAATATCAACTACACCAACGTGTGCACGTTCAAGTGCAAATTCTGTGGTTTCTCAAAGGGCCCGCTGAGCCTCAACCTGCGCGGCACCCCGTATCTGCTCACGCTCGACGACATCGCCCACCGTGCCGCGGAGGCATGGGAGCTCGGCGCAACCGAAGTGACCCTGCAAGGAGGCATTCACCCGAACTTCGATGGCAACTACTACGTGGACGTCACCCATGCGGTTCGCGATGCCGCGCCGCATCTGCACATTCACGGGTTCACTGCGCTCGAAGTCGTCGAAGGTGCTACGCGCCTGGGCGAACCGCTGCGTGACTACTTACTTCGACTCAAGGCGGCGGGGCTGTCCTCATTACCTGGCACCGCGGCAGAAATTCTCGACGACGAAATTCGTGCGATTCTCTGCCCCGACAAGATCGACACCGACCAGTGGCTGGAGTGCCACCGCACAGCTCATGCCGTTGGGTTGCGCTCCAACATCACGATCATGTTTGGCTCGGTCGAGCGCCCCCGCAACTGGGCACGACACATCGTGCGCACGAGAGATCTGCAACGCGATACCGGCGGATTCACCGAGTTCGTCGGGTTGCCATTCGTGCACATGGCCTCGCCTATTTACTTGCAGCGCAAGTCACGACGTGGACCCACGTTCCGCGAAACCATCCTCATGCACGCGATTGCACGTATTGCATACGACGGCCTGATCGACAACGTGCAGGTCTCGTGGACAAAGGTGGGCGTGGAGGGTGCGCGCCAGCTGCTGCGATCGGGATGCAATGACCTGGGCGGAACACTGATGGACGAAAACATCTCACGCGCCGCTGGCGCTAATCACGGTCAGAAGATGACCGAGGACTCGTTCAATGCAGTGGTCGCCCCGCTCGGGCGCACGCTCACCCAGCGAACGACGCTCTACGCAAGGGCCGAGCGCGCAGCGACAACGTCATCCTGAAGTTGTCGCTTCAGCGACTCGAGGCCATCAAACTTTCGCTCACTGCGGAGGAAATATTCAAACGTCACCCTTGCACGTTGCCCATAGAGATCACCCGAGAAATCCAACAGGTGTGCCTCGAGTAGCGAATGCGTGGCATGCTCGACGAATGTTGGGCGCCGACCAAAGTTGATGGCGGCGCGATATCGGTCGCCGGATTCCGTCACGAACCATCCCGCATAGACGCCATCCGCGGGCATGCACATCGTCTCGTGCACGGCGATGTTTGCCGTTGGAAATCCCAGCTCGCGGCCGCGGCGGTCACCTTGAATCACTTCGCCGCGGATCTCGAACGGATGTCCGAGTAGTTGACGTGCAATTTCTACCTGGCCACCCGCCAATGCGCGACGAATTGCCGTCGAACTGACCGGCTCGTTGACGCCGTCAGGGCGTGGCACGAGTCGAATTGGCTCAACGGTGAAGTCGTGTATCTTGCCGAACTCGCGCAGCGTCTCCACGTTGCCACTGCGACGGTGCCCGAAGTGAAAATCTTCGCCGACCACGATGACCTTGGTCTTTAATGCATTGGCCATCACCCGACGAACAAACTCCTCAGGAGGCGACATCGCCTCTTCCTTCGTGAAGTTGACGATGCACGTTGCATCGATACCGGTAGCAGCCAACAGTTCAAGCTTTTGTTCCGCATCCGTCAGCAACTTTGGCGCAGACTCGGGGCGTACTACCGAGGCTGGATGCCGATCGAATGTGACAACCACGCTCATGCAGTCGAGACGCTCGGCAAGTTCACGAACCTGTCGAATGACTTCTTGGTGTCCGCGGTGTACGCCGTCATAGGCCCCGATAGTGATCACCGAGCGGCGCGGCAACGACTCATTAATCAAATCTCGGACGACCAACACGGCTGGTCACGCTACCGCTTCAGCCAAAACGACCGCCGGCTTTGCCCGACCCGGTTCAGCCAATTCGTATACGGCCAGCAATGCGCCCGACGCATCCACCATCGCCCACGGTCCGGACGCATCTGGCGCATCGAGTTGGCGACCGTTGCGGATCATCGCCGCGACATCGTCGTCGACCGTCACCGACGTCATCCCCCGCAACGCCTCAACGGGGGAAAGCAACAGGACCTCATCGAGTGAATGTGCTTCTGCTTCCACGAATGGCCCGATCGAGTGACGTCGTAATCGACGCAGGTGCGCGCCGCCACCCAACAGTCGGCCAAGATCCGAGGCTAACGATCGCACATACGTACCCGATGACACCTCTACAGAGATGTGGAAGACATTCGACTCGTTGGTGGGTTCGACCAAGAATTGTTCGACATGCACGGGCCGCGGTTGGCGCTCCACCTCGATGCCCTCACGCGCAAGTTCGTGTAGGCGTCGGCCATCCACTTTGAGCGCCGAGACCATCGGCGGCACCTGCAGAATGTTGCCAGTCAGCCGCACCGCTGCCTCGCGCACCTGTTCGAGCGCCACGTGCCCCATGTCGTACGTAGCGACCGTGACACCGGAGTCGTCCAGGGTGTTTGTCTCGACACCGAGCACGACCTCACAGGTATAGGTCTTGTCCATGCCACTTAAGAACCGCATTAAACGCGTCACATACCCCACGCCAACGAGCAGCACACCCGTTGCATCGGGATCCAATGTTCCCGCATGTCCCACTCGGCGCTCATCAAATCGTTTGCGCACGGCGCCCACGACATCGTGGCTCGTCATACCAGCAGGCTTGTCAACGATCACCAGACCGTGACGGCTTGGCGGCCGTCGGCGCGCCACTAGCGGCCGTCTTCGTCCGGCTCGTCGTGCACACGACTGCGCATCGGATCGTTCCGCAACACCTCGTCGATGCGCTCGGCAGCGCGAATGGTGTCATCGGGACGAAACTGCAAAATAGGTGTTCGGCGTGCGTGAATCTGACGGGCGATAGCGGCCTGGAGACGTTTGCGATGCTCGCCGAGCACTTCGACGATCCGCTCGTCCCCCTCCTGGCCCTGGAGCGAATCGAAATAGACAATGCCACGATTCATTTCGGAGTCGACGTCGATGGCGGTGATGGTGACGAACGCGAGCCGATCGTCATCGATGCGCACCAGTTCCTCGGCAACGACCTCGCGCACCGTCTCGCTGATGCGCGCGGCACGGGGGTAACTGTGTCGACGGCTATTGGACGAGCGTCGTTGCGGCTTGCCCATCGTGTCTTCACCGTTCCTTCCCGTTGAATCGAGCCTGTGCTCATCTACGATACGGAGGCTATGTCGGCATCGCGTCAGCCTGCTCACTTGACGGGCAACGATCCCTCCTCGAAGATCCCTCCATTCCGCTACAGCGCCGCACTCGCCAATCAAATTGAGTCGAAGTGGCAGGACGCCTGGGACCACGAAGGCACGTTCGAAACGCCGAATCCCGCCGGTCCACTCGGCGACCCTGCACGGGTGAGCGCCCGGGAGAAGCTGTTCGTCATGGACATGTTCCCCTATCCCTCGGGGGCAGGGCTCCACGTTGGACATCCACTCGGCTACATCGCCACCGACGTGTTCGCGCGATACAAGCGAATGACCGGCCTCAACGTGTTGCACACACTTGGCTATGACAGTTTTGGACTGCCCGCAGAACAACATGCGATCGTGACCGGTATCCACCCGCGCATTAACACCGAATCCAACATCGCCAACATGCGTAGACAGTTACGACGGCTCGGACTCGGCCACGATCAGCGTCGCAGTATCAGCACCACCGACGAGGATTACTACCGCTGGACACAGTGGATCTTCCTGCAGATCTTCAACTCGTGGTACGACGAGCATGCCAATAAGGCGCGCCCGATTGCCACCTTGGTCGAACAGTTCGAGTCGGGTACCCGAGACACCGGCAAGGGCCCCTGGTCGTCACTGTCTGCGGCCGCGCGCAACGAGATCATCAATCGCTTTCGCCTCGTCTATCTCGCCGACGCACCGGTGAACTGGTGCCCAGGTCTTGGCACCATCTTGGCCAACGAAGAAGTCACTGCCGAGGGGCGCAGCGATATCGACAACTATCCGGTGTTCAAGCGCAACATGCGTCAGTGGACCATGCGCATCACCACCTACGCCGATCGCCTGCTCGACGATCTCGATCGTTTGGATTGGCCAGAAGCGATCAAGTTGATGCAGCGCAACTGGATCGGGCGCAGCGAGGGTGCTCGCGTGCGATTCGCGTCGTCGGCTGGCGACATCGAGGTTTTCACCACGCGACCGGACACCTTGTTCGGCGCAACGTTCATGGTGTTGTCGCCCGAGCATCCACTCGTCGACGCGCTGACGAGCGCGAGTCAACGCACCCACGTGGACGAATACCGTGCGCGCGCGGCGTCACTTGCCGATGCCGACCGACAGGACGACGCCCGCGCAAAGACCGGCGTATTCACCGGCTCGTATGCGACGAATCCGATCAACGGCAAGGACGTCCCGGTGTGGATTGCCGACTACGTGCTCATGGGATACGGCACCGGCGCGATCATGGCGGTACCGGCCGGCGATCAACGCGACTTTGACTTTGCGCGTGCTTACGACCTACCGATCGTGGCGATTCAACAACCAAGCGACGAGTGGTGTGTGCGCCACGACATGTCGCCCACGCTCGACTGCAGTCTGTGGCCTGAGGCCTACGTAGGCGAGGGCACATATGTGCATTCGCGCAACGACGAGGTATCGCTCGACGGCGAGCGCACCGTGGCCGAGGCAAAGTCACTCGTCAACAAGTGGCTCGAGTCGAACGGGCATGGCGCGACGGCAGTGACCTACAAACTGCGCGACTGGTTGTTCTCCAGACAGCGTTACTGGGGTGAACCATTTCCTATCGTCTACGACGCCGACGATCAGCCGCACGCCGTGCCCCTGTCGATGCTGCCGATCACCCTGCCCGAACTCGAAAACTTCAAACCGCAGGCGCTTGACCCCCACGACGATGTGTCGGACCCCATCCCCCCGCTCGCTCGCGTCACCGATTGGGTCGATGTCACACTCGATCTCGGCGAAGGCCCACGCCAGTACCGCCGCGAAGTGAACGTCATGCCGCAGTGGGCCGGCTCGTGCTGGTACGAGTTGCGCTACCTCGACCCCACCAATGACACAGCATTCGTCGATCCTGAAGTGGAGCGCTACTGGATGGGACCGCGCCACGACGGCCACACCGGTGGCGTCGACCTCTATGTGGGCGGCGTCGAACACGCCGTATTGCACCTCCTCTATTCACGCTTCTGGCACAAGGTGCTCTACGACCTCGGACACGTCTCCAGCGAAGAGCCGTTTCATCGACTCTTCAATCAGGGATACATCCAGGCGTACGCCTATCGCGACGCGCGCGGACAAACTGTTCCCGCGGCAGATGTGGTCGAACGCGACAGTGCCTATTGGTATGCCGACGAACCCGTCGATCGCGAGTACGGAAAAATGGGTAAAAGCCTGAAGAACGTTGTGACACCCGACGAGATGTACGACGAGTTCGGCGCAGACACGTTCCGGCTCTACGAGATGTCAACCGGACCACTCGAGGCATCTCGACCCTGGAACACGCGTGACGTAGTCGGTATGCAGCGCTTTCTCCAGCGCGTGTGGCGCAATCTCATCAACGAAGACGACGGTTCGCTTCGTGTCAGCAACGACGACGCCCCAATCGCGCTTCGCCGGGAACTACACAAAGCAATCGCTGGCGTCGGCACCGACTTCCAAAACCTGCGCTTCAACACCGCCATTGCCAAGTTGATTGAACTCAACAATGCACTCACCAGTCACGTAAACGAACACGACTCGTCGCCGCGAGAAGTTGTCGACGTATTGGTGCAGATGCTGTCGCCGCTGTGCCCACACATGGCCGAAGAGCTCTGGCAACGCCTCGGTCGCACCGAGCCTCTGACCTACCACCCGTTCCCC
>Ga0164293_10003132_pt1 | contig 14106 bp, 13 predicted proteins | sample GEODES118metaG_FD_111487 | JGI IMG/M metagenome (GOLD analysis project Ga0164293, IMG submission 111487) | Eutrophic lake water microbial communities from Lake Mendota, Wisconsin, USA - GEODES118 metaG | ecosystem: Environmental > Aquatic > Freshwater > Lake | place: USA: Lake Mendota...
AATTTTCTCATGAAAGAAAACCAAGCAGAGCCAAATACTAAAGCCATTTTGAATATTCCGGAAACAGACAAAGCAATTGCCCTAGATACTAAAAGTGGGAGGGCATGGAGTTGGTGATTGTTTTATAAATTAAATTTAACAAAGCTAAAATCTCCGAAAAAAAACAAATTGAAATGTACTCGGTGGAGGATAATACTTAAAAATACCCGCAAGTAAATTATGCCCAGGGAATACCGCAATCAATTAAATATAAGGCCTCTATCCTCTCCCATTTGATAGAAAAAATCAAACCTATAGTGTAAATAGAAAAGTAATAGCTCCACACGCAGGAGGACATACTATTACTGAAACAGCTAGTAAAAACAGTTGGATTACAATAAGTTGTTCAGCTGCAACATTACCCAAAAGGAAATAAACTTCGCAAACTGCAAAATTATTACACTTTTAATGAACAAGAGGAATGAGATTCAAAATGTGAATTACTTCAAAATTGGAAATAAAGCAGAATAGAATTAAAACGCGATAATAATTGGAAAATACGCTTTTTTTTTCTTTGATTTGTAAAAAAATAAATCAAAACAAGTGAAAAAATTAATTCTCATCATCGTACTATTAATTTTGGCCTTTGTTGGATGGTATGTCAGCACAGGTTACTTCTCATCCGGCGAAAGGGCTGGAACTATTTCAAAACTAAGTGAAAGAGGCTATATCTTCAAAACAAACGAAGGCGTGCTAAATGAAGGTGGCTACTCAGGCGAAACAGGAACTTTAACTCCAAGGTATTGGGATTTTTCGGCCATTGAAGACTCTGTAGTACTTAAACTTAAATCTGCCTTGTCATCAGGAGAAAGAATAACCTTAGTTTATCATGAAAAATTCTTGAAATTCCCATGGAATGGCGACACCAAATATTTCATTATTGATGTGTTGTTTTTACCTAAAAGAGTAGAGCCTGTAGTACCTCAAGAAATTATACCTTCACCAGTTACTACTCCAGTAGATACTACTGAAACGATTTAGTAATTAAAGGACATCGAAACAAAAAAGGAGCTAGCTGCTCCTTTTTTGTTTTAGTGAACCGTCACACATTCAGTGCTTAGTTCTTTTCCTGGAGGTGTATAAAGACTTTGAATATCGTAATCTAAGCCTCTAAAAATTAGCCAAGCACCAAGTAAAATGTAAGTATAAGTAATAATAGTTTTAAAATGAGATCCAACATGTTTCCTGATTTGGCTCATACCCAAGCTTATGGGTAGCATAAGTGGAATTGTTCCCAGACCAAACAACATCATTGTTAGAGCAGCGTCAGACCAATTGGTTGCCAAAAAAGCACCAGCAAGAGCCACGTAGACCATTCCGCACGGGAGAAGACCATTTACCAATCCAAAAGAAAACTGAGCGAGAAAAGACTTACTTTTAAATAATTTTGCAAAAACACCTTTCAGCAAATTCGAAAACCGATAGAGCATATTCGGATTGGAGATTCTGTTTTTAAAAGTATAAGGCAAAAACACATAGGCCAATACCAAAATACCGAAAGCTATAGAAAGTGTTTTTTGGCTAATGAAAAAACCAACTTTTTCACCAAAAAAACCTGCGGTAGCACCCAATAAAGAGTAAGTAACTACCCTACCCAAATTATAAGAAATTCTCCCAAAAACGAATTTCGAAGAAAACCGACCATCATAGGGCAATAACAAGGTAAGTGGTCCGCACATACCAATGCAGTGCAAACTACCAACCAAACCCAACAAAAAAGCTGACCAAAGCATGGCTTATAATTGAATTTTTTCTTCTTTGTAATATTCCTGCCCAGCTTTTTCCCACTCCAATTTCACCATCCAAAGGCCATCAGCCAATTTGCCGGTATATATTTTTTGTTGGCCATTGTAGTCTAAATTCATCGGGATTTTATAATCCATTTTTTGGCTAGAAGGTCTGTAAAAAACCACTGACCCTGTAGAGCCAATAGATTGCTTTGTCAAGTCTAAATAGACGCTATCCACGTTGTTTTTTACCAATATTTGCAAATCTTTGCCCAATGCATTGGCATTTCTAGTTTTCTGAATGCGAGTTTCATACGCTAGCTCGTCACTATAATAGTTTTCTGTTACTAAAAAAATATCTTTTTGTTTTATACACAAAACAACCAATGTGAGCATAAAAACAACGAATCCTACATAAACGAGTGTTATTTTGTGTCCCCAGTTCATAGTTTTTTAAATTTATAATGTCAATCAATTAGGTCCCTGAAAATTGGTTTTAGCTTCCTCCAATTGTTTGTCTTTTTCCATAATCTGGATCTTGATTGGAGTTGACCTTTGGGTGATTTTGTCTTTTGGAAATTCAATAAAAAATACCACTTCAGCCTTTGAGCCAGCCTTGATTTTTATTGGATTTTGCCCAATAAACTTCAAAGTAGCACCCTGCTCTTTGATGTTGATATTCAACACTTTATCGGTATTAGTTTTGTTCACCATTTGTGCATTGTACAGATTCGTGATTTTGTCGCCATTTTCTTGGTAAAGCTGCCCAGGAACACGCATGAGCGTGGTTTCGACCGAACTTCTATTGACCAACAAAACACCAACCACAGAAACTAGTGCCACCAAAACCAGAGTATAGGCCAAAGTCCTGATAGTAAACTTAAATGGAACGTTGTTTTTGATGGTATCTACCGAAGCATATCTTATCAAACCCTTTGGACGATCCACTTTTACCATCACTTCGTCGCAAACATCAATACAGGCTGTGCAATTGACACATTCAAGTTGAATTCCGTTACGAATATCAATACCAGTAGGGCAAACTTGAACACAAAGTCCACAGTCAATACAATCTCCCTTTGGGGTTACAGATTGTAATTCTTTTTTTGAAATTCTGGATCGAGGCTCACCTCTGACTTCGTCATAAATAATGGTCATGGTATCTTTTGTCACCAAAACCCCTTGTAAACGTCCATAAGGACAAATGGCTACGCAAACCTGTTCACGAAGTTTTGCAAAAACAAAATAGAATAAACCTGTAAAAACAACTAGGCCAATAAATCCCGAAAGGTTTTCTGTTGGAGATTTTGTAACTATTTCCTTTACTCCCTCTATTCCTATCAAATAAGACATTGTAAAATGGGCAATGATGATAGAAAAAGTAATATAAATTAAGTGCTTAAGTGTTTTTCTCCAAGCTTTGTTAAAATCCCAGGGAGCTTCGTCAAATTTCTTTTGTGTGCGGCCTTCGCCTTCTAGCCAAACTTCTATCGGGCGGAAAATCATTTCCATGAAAACAGTTTGTGGACATAACCAACCACACCAAATCCTACCATAAGTAACCGTAAATAGAATAATAAAAACAACGAAGGTGATCATTCCTAAACCAAATATGATAAAATCCTGAGGAAGGAAAAGCTGACCAAAGATGGCAAATTTCCTTTCAAAAATATTCATCATTATAAGCGGAAGACCGTTTATTTTGATAAAAGGAGCAGATAAAAAAACTGCTAGAAATATAATTGTAGCAATTATTCGTTTGTTAAAAAAAGCACCTTTTGGCATTTTAGGATAAAGCCAAATCCTCTTACCTTCCTTGTCAACAGTGGCGAGGGTATTTCTGAACTCGTCTTGTTCAGAGTCTGCGTAACTATAAATATCATCGATATTTTCCATGATTATTTTTATATTTTATTCCAATCGAATTTTGAAATTGACTAGGGAGACTTCTGAAAAATTTTACAATAAACCTCGCCCCATCCCTCTCCACAGGGAGAGGGGGACAATGGAATTATTTTCAAAAGCCTCCCTATTTCCTGACGAATCAAGAAATAAGCCTTTTTCGTTTGCGAGCAGCTATTATTTAGCTTGAGTTGAATCTCCACTAGTGACTGTTGACGCCACATCTCCTACTTTCTCTCCTTGTGGAGCTTTAGGATTGGCAGGATTAGTACCTTTCATGGTCATGATATAGTTCGAAACCTCTTGAATTTGAGCTGGTTTCAGGGTAGCTTTCCAAGAAATCATTCCTTTTTCTGGAACACCATTTTTAATAACACCAAAGATCTCGTTGATTGTGCCGCCGTGTAACCAATATTCGTCTGTAAGATTTGGCCCTACACCGCCTTCACCAGCTGCACCGTGGCAAGCCACACATTTCTCGGTATAAATTACTTTGCCGTTGTCAAGAGTTTTTGCATCAGCAAGTAATTTTACCGATTTCTCATCGATACTCTCTCCCAATTTGGTTTGATAAGCCTCTACCTCTTTTTTGCCTTCTTCCATGGCCAATGAATATTCTTGCTCCTGAGATGGGCTCCAATGCCAAACGTGGTAATTAAGCAAATAAACAATTGCAAAAACGATAGAGCCATAGAGCAGTCCAAGCCACCAAGGTGGAAGATGGTTATCTAACTCTCTTATACCGTCATAATTGTGATCTAACATCACTGTTTCTTCCTTCGCAATCGGCACGGCGTTGGTCAAACTGCTCCAAAAACTAGTTTCTTCAACTGCCTCAGTAGCCTGCGAGCCACTTGCAATAGGATTTAGTTTTTTTAGTAGCATGAACATATTCATTACTACAATAAACAAAATCACTGTGAAAATAAGAAGAACTCCCAACAAAATAAACTGGAACAATTCCTCTCCTGTTTTAAATGATAAATCCATAATTTATTTGATTTACAATATTTTTAATCCTTTTGATAACCTTCGTCAGTGAGTGGCATTTCCTCCATGTGCTTTATGTACTTTTTGTCAGCTCTGAAAACCATGTAACCCAACAGTACAAAAAAAGCAACAAAAATAGAAAGTGAAATGATGGGATAAATGGCCACATCAGAAATAGAAGCAAGCGAGTTCTTAATCATAATATTAGTTAGTTTTAGCACCCACAGTATTTAATGCTGTAAGTGCGTTTTGTTATTATTTTAATACCGTAGCTTCATTTTTGATATCTGTACCCAATCTTTGCAGGTAAGCTATAAGAGCAATAATCTCCTTTTCTTTGCCCACTTTTATTTTGGCATCAGCAAGGTTTTTAGATATTTCCTCGGCTTGTGTTGTAAGATCAGCTACTGCTTGGTCTTCATAACCTTCCTCATAAGGAACCCCCAAAGTACGCATGACGTTGATTTTGGTAGCCGTATTTGCTGTATTTAGCTCATCATCAAACAGCCAAGGATAGGCTGGCATGATAGAACCGGGCGACATGGAAGTTGGCTCCAACATGTGGTTATAGTGCCACGAGTCGGGGTATTTGCCACCTTGGCGGTGCAAATCCGGCCCGGTCCGTTTAGAGCCCCACTGGAAAGGGTGGTCATACACAAACTCACCTGATTTAGAGTACTCTCCATAACGCTCAGTCTCTGACCTAAACGGTCTAATCATCTGAGAGTGACAGTTGTAACAGCCTTCCCTTACATAAATATCTCTGCCTTCAAGCTCAAGTGGTGTGTAAGGTTTTACACTAGCGATAGTTGGCACATTAGAATCAATTAACCAAGTTGGTAAGAATTCAACAACACCACCTATCAATACTGCCACAAAAGACAACACAGTAAACAATATCGGCTTACGCTCCAAAATAGTATGGAATGCACCACCAACTTTAAGTTTATGGTTTAAAGCCGGAGCTTCATCATATTCATGAGCCAAGAACTCTCCACTTCCAGCGGTTTTCATTAGGTTGTAGACCATCACTAGAGTACCAGCCAAATACAAAGTACCACCAAAGGCTCTCGCCATATACATCGGTAATATTTGTGTAACTGTCTCAAGAAAGTTTGGATAAGCCAAGAAACCATCTTTTGTGAATTCTTTCCACATCAAACTTTGTGTAAAACCAGCCCAATAAAGTGGTAAAGCGTAGAATATGATACCTAAAGTACCCAACCAAAAGTGAATGTTGGCCAATTTAACGGAGTATAAATTGGTTCTCCACATTTTTGGAACCAAATAATAGAACATACCAAATGTCATGAAACCGTTCCATCCAAGTCCGCCGATGTGCACGTGAGCAATTGTCCAGTCGGTATAGTGCGATATGGCATTTACATTTTTTAAAGAAAGCATTGGTCCTTCAAAAGTAGACATACCATAGGCTGTAACTGCCACCACGAAGAATTTCAAAACTGGATTTTCTCTTACTCTGTCCCAAGCTCCCCTAAGTGTAAGAAGACCGTTGAGCATACCTCCCCAAGATGGTGCCAACAACATAATAGAGAAAACTGTACCCAAACTCTGAGCCCAATCTGGAAGTGAAGTATATAAAAGGTGATGAGGCCCAGCCCAGATATACAAGAAAATTAATGACCAGAAGTGAATAATGGATAATTTATAAGAATAAACAGGTCTGTTGGCCGCTTTTGGCAAGAAATAATACATCAAACCAAGAATTGGTGTGGTAAGGAAAAACGCAACCGCATTGTGTCCATACCACCATTGCACAAGGGCATCTTGTACACCGGCAAACAAAGTATAACTTTTAAACAAGGTAACAGGAATAGCCAAGGAGTTAACAATGTGCAACATAGCAATAGTTACAATAGTAGCTATGTAGAACCAAAGAGCCACATACATGTGTCTTTCTCTTCTTTTTATGATGGCACCAATGAAGTTAATCGCAAAAACCACCCAAACCAATGTAATAGCAATGTCAATAGGCCACTCTAACTCAGCATATTCTTTACCAGTGGTAATACCTAAAGGTAATGAAACTGCCGCTGCAACAATAATCAGCTGCCAACCCCAGAAGTGAATCCAGCTTAAAATAGGACTCAACATAGGTGCTTTCAAAAGCCTTTGTGTGGAATAATAAACCCCTGCAAACATTCCGTTGCCGACGAAGGCAAAAATAATGGCATTGGTGTGTAATGGCCTCAATCTTCCGAATGTCGTATAAGGGAGATTTAAGTTTGCAGCGGGCCAGAATAACTGCAAAGCGGCTGTGAGGCCGGCAAGCATACCAACGACTCCGAATATAACGGTAACTATAATAAAGGCCTTTACTATTTTATTGTCGTAGTAAAAACCCTCCAATGCACCCGATGAATCAGAACTGTCAGAGCTTAATAGTGGTTTGGAAAATAAACGCATAGCTGTTAATTTGATTTGTAAACTTTTTAACAGCTCAAAATTAGAAGCCAGGAAACCCTCAAAACATGATTAATGAACCCGAATAATATGATTTAAGTCAGTATTTCAGAAATGGAGTAGAAATAAAGCCCAATTGCTACTGCGTAGATAATCTATTAGATTTTTTATTTTTAAACTCAAAAGAACTGTAGAAAAATTTTGATTAATTACTAATTATCAGTCATTATCTAACTCAAACTTTAATCTGTCCTGTTCTATCAGATTTTTCAGTTCTTCTATCTTGGGTAAATACAACAAATACTTGTTTGCAAATAGGTTATTTTGATCATTTAAAACAGAATATTTCACAATTGCTTCGTCTTTTTCTGAACATAACAAAATACCAACAGTTGGGTTATCGTCTTCTCCTCGCTTTAAGTCATCGTACATACGCACATACATATCCAATTGGCCAATATCTTGGTGGGTCATTGTACCCGTTTTCAAGTCTATAATCACAAAGCATTTGAGTATATAATTGTAAAACACCAAGTCAATATAAAAATCGGATGTATCAGTAGCTATGTGCTGTTGTCGGGCCACAAAAGCAAATCCTTTTCCAAATTCAAGTAAAAACTTCTGTAAATGGTCAATAATTGCGTTCTCAACTGTTCTTTCACTGTTTTTTTCTTCTGACAGAAGACCCAGTAATTCAAAAATATAAGGGTCTTTAATTAAATTCTCAATCGATGATTTCTTTTCCTTTTCGGGCAGATGTTTTACAACTCTTTCAAATGCCAAGGTATTAATTTGCCTTTGTAATTGTCTACTGTTCCAATTTGAAGTCAGAGATTCATTTAAATAATATGCACGTTTCTCACCAGAATCGAGCCGTGAAAGTAACCTATAATGTGTCCAACTCAATTCGTGACGCAATGCGTCACGAATTGGAAATGCAATATAAAAACTCCTGATATTTCGGAGATTACTTTCGTCATATCCTTTACCAAACTCTAAAGTCAAAGCCTGCGACAACCTTTTAATCGTTGCTTTGCCATATTGAGCTTTGGCCTTCCCCATTTGCTCATCCTCAACAATCAGCTTGCCTATTTGCCATTAAGTCTCCAAAAGTGAAGAATTGGCCATTCGGTAAACTCTTAGCCTGGCACTGATTATAATTTCTTTTACAGATTCAATTAAGTCAAGATTGTTAGGTTCCATTGTATAAGTTCAATTTAGATGAAGACAACTCTTCGCATTAAAGTCATCATTTACATTTATTTGTTTAATAATTCTGCTTATCTAACACTCATTTTCAAATATTTCCATTCAATTCTATAATTTTACAAAAAACATCGCAAGACATAATGTACCCTATTCCTTTTTTAGCAAAATTTGTACTTAGTTTAAAATAGTCAAACAAGATATCATTGGAAATTTCAAGAAAAATAGAAGACAGCTACGTTTCATTATTCGGAAAAAATTCTGATATAATAATAAAAGCTCCAGGTAGAATTAATATTATTGGCGAACATACCGACTATAACAATGGATTCGTGATGCCTTCAGCTATCGACAAAGCCATATATTTTAGTATAGGGAAAAGAGCAGATTCGAAAGTTTGTATATCAGCCATAGATCTAAACTGTTATTTTGAGGCAGAGGATATCAATGATTTGACCAATAAACCTAATGATTGGTCGAACCATTTGGTAGGGGTAATCTTAGAAATAAGGAAACTAGGTTTGGCCTTTGAAAATGGCATAAATGTATGTTTTGGTGGTGACATTCCCAATGGAGCCGGACTTTCGTCTTCAGCGGCGGTGGAGGCTGGCATAGGCTTTGGCTTGAATGAAATTTTCGAATTGAATCTAAGTTTGTTACAACTCGCAAAAATCGCCCAAGCTACTGAGCATAATTATGTAGGTGTCAAATGTGGAATTATGGATATGTATGCCTCGCTTTTTTCAAGAAAAAACCATGTGATTAGACTAGACTGTGAGAGCCTAGAACACGATTATATCCCAGCTGACTTTAAAGAACATACCTTTATTTTGGTAAATAGTGCGGTAAAACACAACCTTGCAGACACCCAATATAATGTTCGACGAAATCAGTGTCAGACAGGCGTGGAATCATTAAACAAAAAATTTGGAAATATACGAACACTTCGAGACGTCAATCTTGAGCAATTGGAACAGTTAAAAACAGACATTGACCCAATTACGTACAAAAGATGTAAATATATTTTAGATGAAAAAGAACGTGTAATGTTGGCATCAAAAGCCTTGGATAACCATGATTTTAAAAAATTAGGTGAAATCATGAACCTTACGCACGAAGGGCTCAGTACTATGTATGAAGTAAGCTGCTCAGAACTGGATTTCTTAGCTACGGAAGCTCTTAAAATAGATAATGTTTTAGGAAGCAGAATGATGGGAGGAGGCTTTGGAGGTTGTACCCTAAATCTTATTAAAAAAGAAGCTGAGGTGGATTTTAAAGAAAAGATATCGTTGGCATATCAGCTCAAATTTGGAATAAAACCTGAAATATATACCGCAAACTTGAGCGAGGGCGTTCACAAAATATCATAAATGAACAGAAATGAGAATTTAGAAAGAATCAAAACCGAAAACTTCGATGTTTGCGTAATTGGTGCAGGTGCGAGTGGTGCTGGAGTAGCTCTAGATGCAGTATTGCGAGGCTTAAAGGTTGCATTAATTGACAAAGGCGACTTCAGTTGCGAAACTTCCTCTAAATCAACCAAACTCATACATGGTGGCGTAAGGTATTTGGAGCAAGCCTTTAAAAATCTTGATTTCGGGCAATTGAAACAAGTAAAGCATGGACTTGCCGAACGCAAATATTTGCTTTCAAATGGTTCTCATTTGTCACGTCCGTTAGGAATTATTACACCTGTTTTTAGCTTTATAGAAGGCCTTTATTATACTATTGGTCTAAAAATGTACGGTTGGTTTGCCTCAAAAGACCAACTTCCTGCTGCAAGATGGCTTTCTAAAAAAGAGATGATTCTGGGTAGCCCAGACATTACCCAAAAAGCCCACAGTGCCGTTATGTATTATGATGGACAATTAGATGATGCAAGATTTGCCTTGGCTCTTTCGCAAACTGCTCATCAACAGGGTGCCGCCACGGCCAATTACTTGGAACTAATTGATTTCAAAAAAGATAGCTCAAACAAAATAGAAGCCGCCACACTAAAAAATACACTCAATGGGGAAACTTTTGAAGTTAAAAGTAAAATATTTGTTAACTGCACAGGGCCTTTTGCTGACCATCTAAGAATAAAAGCCAATCCTACAGAAGCAGCCACAATTAAGCCTTCAAAGGGTGTGCATATTGTTATTCCTAAAAAATATTTTTCTGGTGACAAAGCATTACTCATACCCAAAACAGATGACGGAAGGCTGGTTTTTGTAATTCCTTTTCAGTCCGAAATCATGATTGGCACCACAGATACAAAATATGAAAATCTGAACGAGGAACCGCTTTTGAACAATTCAGAAATCGATTATTTATTGGAAACTGCTGAAAGATATTTGAAGGCAATTCCAGCTAAAAACGAGATAAAAAGTGGTTTTGGAGGCATAAGACCTTTAATTTCTGCTAAAAAGAAAAATCCAAACGATACCAAAACACTGCTCCGTGACCATGAAGTAGAAATAGACGAAGAATCAGGCTTGGTAAATCTTTTGGGTGGAAAATGGACCACTTACAGACTTATGGCTCAAGATACCTGTGATGCTTTTTGTAAGATTTTGAATGTTAATAATGTTTGTAAAACCAAAGATTTTAAATTAATAGGAAGCCAAAGCCTTATTCAAATAAAAAGGCCAGAAAACTTTCCTTAGAGTGCTTTGAACATCTGATAAGTAGTTACGGAGATCAAACTCCTACAATTCTAAGCTTAATAGAACAAAGGCCCGAACTTATTTCCAAAATACATGTAGACTATCCCTTCATCAAAGCCGAGGTTATTTACACTTGTCAGTTTGAAATGGCACAGAAACTCAGAGATTTTTTTGCGAGAAGAACACGTTGGGAAATATTAGACTGGAACGCGTGTTTGGAATCTATTGAGACGGTGGCTAACTTGATGGCTCAGGAGCTCAGTTGGAGTGAAGAGAGAAAAACAATAGAAGGTAACACTTATGAAAAGATATTGGTTAATTTCAAAACTGTTGCTTCAAACTAAATTTAACCTAAAAAAATAGATATATAATGTTAATTGAGACCGCCCAAATAACCACCAACAGCAAAATAATACTTACCGACAGCAGATTTCTTTCTGACCCTGCTTCCAGTATTTTCTTTGCCATAAAGGGCGAAAGGCACAACGGCCATCAGTTTATTCAGCAACTTTTTGAAAAAGGCATAAAAGAATTTGTGGTCGAAAAAGATGTTATAAACTCTGATATTGCTTTAAAGGATTTCTTAGAAAAGTCTGAATTAAAAGCCATTGTAGTCCAAAACAGCATAAAGGCACTACAAAATCTTGCCACAGAAAAACGAAGACAATTCAAATACCCAGTAATTGGTATAACTGGAAGTAATGGCAAAACGATTGTGAAAGAATGGCTGCATTTCTTGCTCGAACAAGAGTTTGAAATCGTTAAAAGTCCCAGAAGTTACAATTCACAAATTGGCGTTGCTTTGTCTGTCTGGGAAATGAACGAAAAGAGTAATTTGGGAATCTTTGAGGCAGGTATTTCTTTGCAAAATGAAATGCAGAATCTCGAAGCTATTATAAAACCTGAGATTGGTATTTTTACAAACATTGGCCCAGCACATAATGAAGGTTTCAAAAGCTTAAAACAAAAAATAACCGAAAAACTCAGGCTTTTCAAGACCTCTAAAGTGTTAGTTTACAGCAAAGACTATAAAGAAATCAACGAAGAATTAGTGATTTTACTAAAAGCAGTAAACCCTAATATTCAGCTTATTAGCTGGTCGAGAAATAGAATTGGAGAAAATTGGGTAGAGACGCAAATAACCGAAAACGGAACGCTTATAGAAATCAATTGGCTTGGTGATAGCTACAATTTCGAAATACCATTTACTGACCATGCATCCATAGAAAATGCCTTGCATTGTGCCTACACCGGTTTGTATTTAAATTCTCAATCAAAAATCAATTTAGACGCTTTTTTTGAGAAATTCAAGTCGCTCCGTCCAATAGCTATGCGACTCGAACTGAAACAAGGAACCAACGACAACTACATCATCGACGACACTTATAACAACGATTTGGGCGGATTGAAAATGGCTCTGAACTTTATGAGCCAGCACCATACCAAACGCCAAAAAGTACTAATTGTGAGCGATATACTCCAATCGGGCTTGCAAGAAAGTGACCTTCTCCAAAGTCTAGGAGATTTAATAAAATCACAGAATATAAGTGTTTTAATTGGTATTGGCTCTAAGTTTTTTCAGAAAAAAGAGTTCTTTTCAAGTACTTCAAAAGTAAGCAGCTTTTTTTACGAGAACACCACAGATTTTTTGAGTTTGTTCAATTTTGAGAACCTGAACAACTCCTTGATTTTAGTAAAAGGAGCAAGATCATTTGCCTTTGAGAAAATCGTCAATAAGTTGGTAATGAAGGTTCATGGAACTGTCTTCGAGGTTAATCTGGATTCTTTGACGAGTAACCTCAATTATTACCGAAATAAAATGGGTAACCAAACCAAAATAATGGTGATGGTAAAAGCCTTTGCCTACGGAAGCGGAAGTATGGAAGTGGCAAGTTGGCTCCAATATCATCGTGTCGATTATCTATCTGTGGCATACCCAGACGAGGGCGTTGTTTTGAGACAAAATGGAATAAAACTGCCGATTATGGTACTAAACGCCGACCCTGAAACGTATCATAAGCTATTCGAATACGACCTTGAACCAGAAATCTATAGCCTAAGAACCTTAAAAGAATATCTCCATTTCAAAACCAATCTTTATTCTGATTCTACTTCAAAAATACATTTGAAACTAGACACCGGAATGCACCGACTGGGTTTTATAGAGGAAGATTTGGAGACTTTAGTAGAACAAATACATGAAACACCAAATGTAGAAATTGCATCGATTTTTAGCCATTTGGTTGGTGCAGATGAGGCCGAACATATTGATTTTTCGAAGAGACAAATCGTTCAATTTGACAGCTTATCTTCAAAAATAATAGCAAAACTAAACTACAAACCCCTTCGTCATATTTGCAACTCAGCCGGAATCATCAGATTTCCTGAAGCTAAATACGACATGGTGAGATTGGGAATTGGACTTTATGGAATTGAATCATCGGGAATTGAACCGAATGCCTTGGAGGTTGTCGGAACGCTCAAAACCACGATTTCTCAAATAAAAACCTTAAGTAAAGGCGAAACAGTAGGTTACAGCAGAAAAGGAATTATTGAAAAAGAATCAAAAATCGCCACCTTGGCTATTGGTTATGCCGACGGTTATGACAGAGGTTTCAGCAGAGGAGTCGGGCAGGTATTGGTAAATGATGTGCTGTGTCCGGTAGTGGGCAATGTATGTATGGATATGACCATGATAGATGTCAGTAACACCACCTGCAAAGAAGGTGACCAAGTAGTTATGTTTGGCAAAAAACCGAATATCAAAGACTTGGCCGCTGCTATCGGAACCATTCCTTATGAGTTATTAACCGGTGTAAGCGAAAGAGTTAAGCGAGTTTTTTATCATGAGTAGATTTTACGAATCTTAAAAAAAACATAATACCTTTTGAGTTAATGACTAAAAATGTAAATTTGAATATAAAAATTAAATTATGGATTTACAAACCTCAAAAATTGAGCTAGTCAAAATGATATTGGAAATTGATAACTTTGATTTAATTCAAAGCATTTCTAACATATTAAAAAGAAAAGAAACTGACTTTTATTGGCTTAACCCCCTTTAAACTGGACAGATTTCAATTAATTGATTAACTTGCCTTTGGAACACAAACTGACTTCTGAGAGGGATCGTCATTCATGTCGATTCCTTTCTCAAGTAAATATTTATA
>Ga0164293_10003133_pt1 | contig 14105 bp, 14 predicted proteins | sample GEODES118metaG_FD_111487 | JGI IMG/M metagenome (GOLD analysis project Ga0164293, IMG submission 111487) | Eutrophic lake water microbial communities from Lake Mendota, Wisconsin, USA - GEODES118 metaG | ecosystem: Environmental > Aquatic > Freshwater > Lake | place: USA: Lake Mendota...
CATGTAAACGTACGTTAGCATCTGGTGAATACCACATCAATTGGAAGTAATCATTTGCTGCTGCATTTACAAAGAAATTCCAAGCTGCAACATCATGGGCACCATTACCTTGTAATATTAAAGAAGTTGCGGTGTCTGTTAAATTAATTCCGTTTTTACGTAACCATATCCATAATTCATCTGTTCCACTATCTGTTTTATCTACTTGAGCAGAAAATTGTATGTCGTATACTCCAGCATTCTCTGTCTTAATATATGTGTTATATGGATCTGTTGAACCAGAAATAGATACACCATTTGTAATGTCTGTTGTGTTAAGAGACATTGAACGAGCGGTGCCTGCTATATTAGTTTGTGTTTGGGTAGAATAAAAGCTACCATATGAACCTGTTGCTGTATTAAATCCACCTTCACCGCCAGTTGAGGTAATAGTTACTTGACCTAAACCAGTTGTTGGTGATAATGTTATATTTGGTCCTGCTAGTAATTGAGTTACACCACCATTTAAAGCATATGATGCTGTTATTGTATGTGATGAACTTATTACACTATTTGAACCAAATGGTCCAAATACATTTGATGCTGTTACAAAAGATGCTGTTAAAGCATTAGTTGCCCAACTTGAAGTTCCAAATAATGAACCTGTAATTCCTTGAGTAGCTATTATTGACCCTGTTACTTGAAATTGAGATCCTACTGCAAAAACTAAATTTGATCTAACCTCATCAGCTTCTCCATTCCCAATAATGAAAGCACCATCACCAGTTGATGGTATATTATATAGACCTTGCACATGTTGATATGGGCGTGAGGTTATTGTTCCTAATCCTTCAGCATGTGAGTAGTCTCCGTTAGCAGTTGTACTTTCACCTTCTGCGTGTGAGCCTTTTCCATTTGCAAATGTACTTGCACCTTCTGCGTGTGAGCTGTTTCCAGTTGCAGTTGTACTTGCACCTTCAGCATGTGAGTAGTCTCCTATTGCTTGTGTCTCAGTTCCTTCAGCATGTGACCTGCCTCCTAAAGCTATTGTTAGGTATCCTTCTGCATGTGAATAAGATCCTGATGATATTGTTTCCTGACCTTCTGCGTGTGAATAATCTCCTTTTGCTTGAGTATTATCTCCTTCTGCATGTGAGTAGTTTCCTATTGCTTTAGTAATACTTCCTTCAGCATGTGATTGTTCTCCGGTTGCTATATTCCCCTCTAATCCGTGAATAAGAGAACCTGTTATAGTTTGATTACCATTAAATTGATTAGAACCAGTTGTTGCAAATGATCCAGATTTTGCAACAAATATAGGATCTGTTTCTTGGTAGAAAGATGCTGTAGATGTGTATGAAGAACTAATAGCAATACTAGCAGTCTCTGCGTATGAAGAAGATGTTTCGTAATTTATTTCGTATGACGCTGAAACGGCATATAGGGCATATGATGCTGTTTGGGCGAATGATGCTGTACCTAACAATGAACCAATGAACGATCCAGTAAATGACCCTGTGTTGTATGTTTGATTGAATAAATCAAAGCTACCAGACAGTGTATTTATGCTTGAACTGTTTGATATTATACGTGTATTAAAAGATGCACTATCTTGGATGTAAGATGATGTAAAAGCATTGAATGAACTTGTTAAAACAAATGATCCAGTATTAAATGATTGAGTTGGTAAATTAGTTAATCCACTTCCATCTCCTTGAAATGATCCAGAAAATGATCCCGATATTGTATATGACCCGGTTGGTAACTGTTGTATGTTAAATCTACGCATTATAACCATCTCCCGTTTACGACAATAACCATAGTAGAATCAACTGTATATCCTAGTATATTTGGATCAAATACAATTGATTGTGTAGCAGTATTACTTGGTGTCCATGTGTATGCTATTTTGTCAATATATTGACCATTAATATATATATCAAATTCATTTTTAGTAGCAACCCCATTTGTTAACGGGTTTATTGCTGGTGTTGCAAGTACTTCTGCATTATTATCCATAGTAATTGTCGCATATTTATCCTGAAGTTGAGTTAAATATAACATAACTGTAGTATCGAGTTGTCCGGTACTACCACCTGTTAATTGTACAACGCCACCAGAAAATATTTGTTGTGATACTTGTAGTATAGATACCGGCACAGTTGTTGTATTAAATACATCGACATCGACATCTAATATAGCATCATATGATACTTTTTTAATGCTATACATTTTCTTTAAAGTAGCTACCCGAGCTTCTTGTTCAGATAATAGTGTTGCATGCACAGTTAATGGTACTGTTGCTCGCACAAGTCGATCTTCACCAACTGTATTCACGGTGTCGATTGCAAATTGACCAATAGCAGTTTCAAACTTATTAAAATCATTGCCCCATAAAAATCTTCCATATGGTAAAATCTGATCAATTACTGAGTTTAACTGTGTGGTAAAATCACACCATATCATCATTTCATATTCAACGGTTACATATTTTGGTATATCCAGCACATATACAGTTTCAGATGACTGTGGTATATTAATAGGTAATGGAACCTGATCAGGTTCATAACGATTACGACTATTATATTTAGATCGGTGCACAAAATAGTTCTGCGACGGATTTCGGTTAACATCTAATGTTCGAACCGAATCACGTTCGTTAACTGACGTTCGATTTATCGCAATGATTGGTGATTGAAGCATACCTTTTTCATCTCGCATATAACCTAAACGACGAGTGTTATCCCATTTCTCACCATTAGCAAATATAATTGGTACGGTTATCAACTGATCTTTGTCTACAATTTGTGGTTGTATTTCATTGTCTAAATACCATTTAATTGCATAATCAACATCATATAAAGTGCGTTTTCTAGTACGAACTACATCATCATCCCTGCGCGTTTGCATTGCTCGATTTAAAACTAAATCTGGAGTTAATCCTTCAGTTCTCGAGGGTTGTGGTTGATTGGTTTTGCGATCTATATTGTTTCTGTTAAGTTTGGGCATGTTTATCCTTCATATGCAAAATCATTAGCGCCACCTCGGCGCATGGTGCGAATTGACTGAGCACTTTGCTTAGTAACATGTGCATCACAAACCACACTTACACTATAACCATGAGTATCACCATTTGGCCATGTTTCTGGATTTTTTCCTACAAAATATTGATTGGCATCTACATTATCAATTTCGAAATATTCATTATCCCAAAATATAATATCGCCAACTTCCGGATAAAAACTTGCACGTACGAGTATATCTCTTGATAAAGCAAATTGAGCTGTACGGGTGTAATCATGGCCATATGCATCCATTTTTGCTGATTTGCTTTCTCTGGTAATTAAACATGGAATTAATATGGAATCATAATATGCTTTTTTTTCAGATTCACCATACAAATTAGAATTGCTAGATTCTACAACATGTTTATAAAATTCAATTTCAGTATCAATGACTGAATTAATAATTTCTCGATTAATTGTGGCAAGAAATTTTGCATCTCGTTGTCCACCAAATAATGCAGCCATTGTGATTCTCCCCGATTAAATTATATTACAGTTAACATGATAAAAGGTAGCAATGCACCAACGTATATCTTCAATGGCACTTTTGCTAAAATTTCATTCATTTTGTCTGTTTCTTGCGCTTGCCGTATTAACATTTGTTCTTTTGTTAGTTTGTCTAGAAATTCTCGAAGTTGTGAAATTAAATCAGTTTTTTCCGATTGGGCTGAGGCAACTAAATCACTTCCGTTTAGCGATACTGCATCATTTGGTATTGGTATTGATGAATATTTACCACGAATGAATCCCAATGTTTCTTTAGCTAGTGCTGCACCATATTTAAATATCCAAGAACGCCCCATATCATTAATTGTACTGTATGATTGAAATGTATATGGTATATTAGATGCATCGCTTACAACACCGTTTATAAGTGCGGTATTACCAAATAACACAGCATCTCTTGTTTTGTCTTCTTCGAATATATAATCAATATACACGTTACGAAAATATAAATTTGCTGCACTAGAGCCAGTACCTGATGTTGGTATTGGCCAGAACGTGATATTATCACCATGTATCTCAAAACTAAAATGTGATTTACGGATCTGGTCGTTAAACTCAATCGCTTGAAGTCGCATTAAGTCTGCATGAATTGGCATCATCATGAAACTTACAGATGGTGAAAATCCACCAAAGTTAAATGAATCTAACAATTGTTGTGAACCTAATCCGGTACCGACAAATGGATCAAAATATCTCACGATTGCCGGTGGGGTGTTATGAAGCACGCGTCGTATTTCAATGCTACTAGTTACACTCAATGCAATATTTTCGGCAGCTAATGAGGCAGAAACTGCCTCTCGTATACTATATGTTTGCTGACCTGGTACCATATCAATACTCATACGACGCCATGATACACTACCACCACTATCAGCTTCGGTACCATATGCTCGGGATAGTTTAGTTATGTAGTTTAATGACTGTCCTACATTAACTCCACTTAATGAACCATTATTTAGAAAATCTGAACCTGTCTGTACACCTAATGTGTTCATTAAGTTATTAACTATATTAATTTGATTGATTTGATTTGAATATTCGATAATAGCAGTTTCAAATGCTGTATAAAAATTAATATCAATTAATTCAACATCCATAATTGGATATCCGAGATACTGTGCAGCAAACTTTGCAAAATTATCTGCATGTGTTTGGAATAATAGATCAGTGTCAAAAAAACCAAATGGGGTTGACCCCGTTGTAAATGATGATGACCCTGGCCAGATTGGGCGTGATTCTGAATAATCCATATTATATTATTTCCATTTATTATAAATATTAATATTTTTCATTTAACAACTTCAATATTTCTTCGAGTGCTTCATGTCGGTGATTATCGGTTAATATGATTTCAGCTACATATTGAGAATCTTTTAATTTAGGCACATCGTGGACTGCGGAATCATTGCTATATTTTAAATCTATTTGATAACGATCTCCTGTTAATATCATGATACTATCTTTACCGAGTCTAGATAACACCATTTGCAGTTGTTGTTTTGTTAAATTTTGAAATTCATCTACAATACAAACGGCATTGTCAAAAGTGCGGCCGCGAAAATGTGCTAATGAAACAAGTTCGATATTTTCTTCCTTTTCCATTTTTTCTAGAATCTCAGGTTTATTGTAAACTTTTCGCATATTACTGCGAATAGGTACTAACCATGGTTCCATTTTTTCAGTAAGTGAGCCCGGAAGAAACCCGTTATCTTCATTTGATACAGTAGGTCTTGTAATTATAATTTTATTTATCTGACGTTTAAAAAACATGTCTAATGCAATTTGAACTGCTAACAATGTTTTTCCAGATCCGGCTTTACCTAATATAAAATTAAACGGTGTTTGCATTACCGTTGACTTGGCTTGTTTTTGTTCGTCTGATAATGTAATTGAAAATTTAATTTCGTTTTTAGGTGGTAATTTTTCTTTGTTTGTTGTAGACATATCACATGTAATTTTAATGAATAAATTATGATAACTTTGTAAGTGTAGATTGAAAATATTGTAAATCGTGAAGGTTAGGTATGTCTGCTAATGCTTTTAGTCGAATAGCATTATATGTTTTACGTGGTGAATGTGGCGTTAATATTTTAATTGTAACTAGTTCTTTATCTGGTCCTAGGTCTCGTTCAATGTGTACTAATAATACGGTTGGTATTGCCCGTATGTGATCTAAAATGGTTAATAATTGATCTGTGTATCGTAACTCACATTGTATAGAATATTTGGTATGCTGTACTGCCATGATATTTTATAATAAATATAGTAATATGTAGAAAGGATTTATATTTTTGGAATATTAATAACGCGTTCTTGTTATATGATATAAAATTTAATTACAAATATAATTTTATTCATATGCCACAAAAAAAGTGTCGACAAAATGCCGACACTTTCCATGTGAATTAATTGAAAATCTTAAATAGTATTCAATCCGTGTACATATACTTTACCATAAAATTCAGGTCTAACAACTTTTTTCGCGTAACGTGTCATAACACCTTTACGTGGAGTGAAGTTAACTGGATCATACACTAATGGAGTCATGATCAACGGAATATATGGAGAGAAAACTGCACCAGTTTCAAGGAATTGTGATCCTCTGAAGCCCATAAGAATTACATTCTCTTTCATGTATGGGTTCTTGTAAACTGTATATCGGTTATTAATTGCACCGATTTTCTGAACACCGGCTGCAAATTCCATTTTGTTACCATCTGTATCTGCAGCAAATCCAGGAATAGACTCAAGGATTGTTGCAACTGCAGGAGAAGTTACCAAGAAATTAGCACCGCCTCTAAGTGTTTTTTGGTGAATTTTGTTGCTAACTTTTTGCAATTTAGTACCCAATGTTTGGAACCATCCGCCTTGAGTGTTATAGAATCCACCATTGGTAGCAGTTTGTTGAGTGAAACCAGAACCATTCCATACGAAGTTATTAACTGCTGACCAGTACTCAGTAGTTGGTGCAGACGCAATCAACATGTCCAAAATTTCCAAGTCAATTTCCATTGATACATACTCAGAAAGCATTGAAGTCAATTCAGCTTCAGCATCAATTGAGTGGTAAGCGTTAAGATCTTGAGCAAATTCAGGAGTCCATACTGCTTTCAACTTACGTGTTTTAGCAACAATTGGCTCTGATTGCATTTCCAAATTAATTTCTGGAATATCGATATCAGTACCTTGATTGATACCAGATGTGCCAGAACCTTTAAATGGATTTTTATCTTCAAAATCACCACGTGAGATGTCAGATGGCTGAATTGAATAATTTAATATGAAATTAGCAGTACCATCTACTACATCAATTGCAGTTGCTTCGGCACCAGTTACAATCATTGTGATTGCATTATTCGATTCATTGAATGTGCTAAATGCTTGTACTGGAACAATCTCAGTTGATCCAGATGTCAATGTGAACGATCTAACAGCTAAACCGTCAGTTAAACCATTTGGCGCGGTGAATGTGATTTTTTTATAAGCTGTTGCTGAAGAAGCTAATGAAGCAGAAAAATCTGCATCCCAATTCACATCTCTCAAATCGGTAATAGATGCAGTAGTTACTGTCATACCACCTGTTACTGCGTTGTTAATTGAATATCCAAAACGACCAGCTCCATAAAGACCACCAAATGGATCATTTGCAGTGGTAGTAACACCGAACATAGAGTCGTCAGCATTTGGTGAACTAAATGGTCGACCTGTACGGTTCAAATTGTCATCATCAAATCCTGGTTGAGCTGTACCATATTTAAAGTCCAAGTAAAATATAAGACCTGATGGCAAGTTCATTGGTTGTACGGATACGAATTCTTTTGCAGCAAATTCAGCAAAGATACGACGTACCAATGGAAGAGCTACCCCTGCCCATTCTTCTGAACCTTGAGCAACACCTGTTTGTGATGCTTCTTTTACTAATTGACGTGCTTGGTTTTCTAGCAATTGTGCCATACCAGCGCGTTCTGTTTCTCCTTTAAGACCTTCCAATAATCCGGTCTTTTCCCATTTTGCAGCTAACGCTTTTGCTTGATTGCGTTGCACAAAATCATTTGTTTGCAATAAGTTTGAAATACTCATTTGTTTCCTTTGTTTTTTTCTTGTTTTTAATAAATTGTTATAGCAATCCTGCTAATTTTTTCCAGCGATCTGCCAATTCAAATCCTTCATTTAACACTGTACGTGAAGGTGCTGTGGTTGCAACTGGCTTAGATGCAGCTGATTCTTTTACTATGCGTTTTTTAGCATTAGTTGGTTTTACAAATGATTCAGACAATGTGCCATATACTAGTTTAACTTCACGAGTTGTGCTAGCACGGTCAAAGTTTTCAATCACTTTCATTTTTTGTGATTCATTTAGATCAAAAGTACGGAACAATTTGTTTGTGTATAAAAGCTTTGCATTAAGTAAATTTACTTCGTTAATAACTGAATTTAATTGTTTTACTGTTTTATAAGCTTCCTCTAACTCACGTTTTGTTTTGTGTAATTCTGATGCATCTGCCCCTGTACCTGCTGCTGGGCCTTTACCTGCATGTTCATCATCCATTTCTTCTTGAAGAATAGCTTCAATGATAGAATCGATATCAATGTCGTCTTCTTCATGTATGTCTTCTTCTTCATACATGTCTTCTTCTTCATACATGCCTTCTTCAAGTTCGCGAAGAATAGATTCTAATTCTAAATCATCATCGTCCATTTCAGAATCCATTTCCATTTCAGAATCCATTTCCATTTCATTATCCATTTCCATTTCATCTTCCATTCCTCCAACTTCACCCTCTAAATCATATGATCCGTCTCCGTCAAGATCTAATCCAACATTAACAGAATCTGGCATTTCCATTTTAGAATCCATTTCCATTTCATCATCCATTTCCATTTCAGAATCCATTTCCATTTCATCACCATCGATGTCCATTTCATCTTCGAATTCATCTTCTAATTCTTCTGATAATTTTGCAGATAGCATGCTTTGGATTCTGGGTGCAAATGCTTCTTGTAATGCAATTTTTGCGTTTGCAATTGCTGTTTCTCTAACAGCGTTAGCATCAGCAATAGCTTGTTTTAGCAAATCTGATTTTGCCATTGTTTCTCCTTAAATTTGTTTTGGAAGTAAGATTATTTGAAATCTTAATAGAATAATTGTTATAGTATAGACGTTATATCGGTAAATAACGTATTCTTTAATATATATAGGCCTGAAAGAAAAAACAGTAAAAAAGTGCCAATTTTTTTTATTGGCACTTTGATGTGATTTTTTATAGTTTAGTAGATCTGCTACTAACTACATATTAGTAGAAAACTTATAATTTTGTGATTTTAAATATGATTTGATTTCTTCAATTTCAAATGTTTCTAACTTATCGATATTGATAGTTATATCTTTTCCTTTTTCGTATATGTTGTAATCTTTTTTATCATAATCTTGTCGTTCTATCCATTTTATAATTCTTATTTGATCTACCACGGCAAGATTTGGAATATGTATATTGAGTTTTTCTAACCCCGATTCTGCATTAAATTGGCCTTCGAATCTAGCATTTATTCCTCGTTTAGCAAATTCTTCATCTAAATCAGCTTCTAAATAACTAAAGGTTGATTCATCTTCAGGGAAAAACCAATATCCTTCTCTAGTGTTCCATATACCATGATAGTCAGTTTCATCTAGCATGTCTGCTATTTGATTATTATCTATTTGGGTGCGGCCTATTACTATTAAACCTGAGCCTTCAAAATCTCTATTATCTAATTCTTGTAAATTCTTAGTGCCAAACCGACGCATATTTTCTGCTAGAATGTTTTTTTTCATATTATTTTTTTTGTTAATAACATACAATTTAATATAAATATACTAAATAAGTATTTTAAATCAAGATTGTATAGATTTCATGCGTTGAGCATATGATGCTCGGTTTCGTTGTGCTCTTTTTATTACGCCTGGTTTTGTGTATTCAGTTAAATCTTTCAATTGATTCATAATACCAGATGTTTTAATTTTTCGTTTAAACAATTTAAGTGCTAACGCAATATCCTTGTCTACAACTTTTACACCTAAAGCATTACCAGGTGTGATCATTTGATGTGTTTTTTGTTTTTTACTCATAACTTGTTTGTAATTACTATTTATTTATTATTAAATCTAAAATACTTAACTTCTGGCATTTGTGATATATATCCTTGTATTTTACGAGCTTCTGTTGCGACATCTTCTCCTAGTTTAAATTGGAAATATCCAACTCGTTTTGATGCAGACAATTTAAGTTTAATTAGGTTAAATCCATTTTTTGCAGTCCAGTTTTTAATTTTTTTTGCTGTTATTCGTGCAAGTTTTGGATCTGTTACTACATATTCTACTCCGCCGCGATAATCTGCTAAATTATTAACTAATTGAGCTTCTGCTAAATCTTCTTCAGTTAGTCCAGCCGTTTTGAGTGCAGAGCCGAATTTTTCAAGTTCATCTGTTGCTTGTTTTATGCTATCTGCATCTGGAATTACCGACTTTGGGTTTTGTTGCTCATGAATTCCAAAATAATCTTTGTATTGTATATTTAATTTTTTCATTAGATTTTGTATCTTAATATAATTGTATATGTAATAAAAACCAAATTATTGCACGTCATAATAACGACTTAAACTCTGGCCAATGTTTTCATAAGCCAATGTCATTCTTTCTTGCAACTGTTTCATTTCTTGACATGCAGATTCAAACACTGCATAATCTTCCTGTAAACGTTTATTTTCTCTTTTCAATGAAACATTATCAAACCAATCTGCCTTTTCTGTCATGATTCTTTGGGCATTTTCAACTATATATTTAACGCGTTCTACTAGTTCATCTAAATTACCGCTGCCATACACAGTTTCAGACATCGATGAAAAGTTTTTTACTCGCTCCATAAATTCTCGCTTTTCAGCTTTACTCATCGGGGTTGGGGCGTCGTCTATCAGTGTTTCTAAAATTAATTTTAAATTTGGTGTATTCATAATTATATCCTGCATTTACCGTTTTCACACAAAATTGACGTGATTACATCATGCACTTTTGCATATTTGTTTATAGTTGTATTATTATTTACAGATTCATTCATTCTGTCGGGTCTCATAAATGCTCCATGTGTAGATGGGTTTGATACGAAGTCCCAACAAATTAATTCAAAATCTTCTTGCACTTCAACTGCACTTTCATTTTGCAATTGTTTTACCGAACCTAATCCTCGAGATGATATACCTAATGTTATACCAGCTTTAAACAACTCTTTAAGTATTTTACCAGATGGTGTATCTAATATTTGCACAGCCCCATATAAATCATCACCATCCCACCAAATCTTTACTACATTGTGTGAAACATTATTTAAATTTACAATTGATGATTCTGGATGATCTAATTCTCCTAAGGCTCGGTGCTGATCAATATATTCTTGTTTATATCGCTCACATTCACGCATTAATATATTTTTTGGATATATTCTACCATTTTGATTTCTAGCGCCTGCGCGTTGTAATACTCCTTTTACCACGAATCCATTTGGAATCCCATAATCTGCCCCATTAGATTCAGTTAACCGATTAACCGGTTTAAATGGCATATATTCTACTATTAGTTGTTTAGACATAATATTATTCTCCTAGGACTCGTACTCGTTCTGAAATTTTAAGCAATCGTTCTGATATCTTTGTTAATGATTTTTCAATGGATGGTCCATATGTTTGTCGGCTTAGTCCAGACTCTGTTTTTAATTTTGTTGAATAATTAACAAGCTGCTCAATTTCTTGCAATTTTTTTGCAATATCTTTAATTGTCATTTTTACTCGTTTATCTGGAGTTATTTGTGAATCGCCAGTAGCAAAATTTCTATACGATTCAATGAGTTCTTCATATTTTCTATCTAACATTTCTGCTACACCTGGGTATGTTTGTTTTTTTACTCGTTTGCTAAATGCATATGGTGTTTGATAGCCTGGTGTTGCTGCTGTAGTAGAAATTTCTTCAATTTCGTCAGCTGTTAAATCATTAGTTATATCTGTGGTATCGTTAACAAACTCTGTTGCATCATCCTTTTTGAATGCTGCATTTAATTCTTTAATTAACTGTTTCATGATGTACATTATTTAATTCTTCAATTAATTGCATGTATCTTAATAAAGATAAAATGTGAGATTCCTTAATAACTTTAATAGATTCTACATTGCATAACATTTCTCCTAGTTTTTTTACTTTGATCTGCACAATTGGGTCTGTTACTAATTTTGCATGTTCAGCTAAATTTGTTTTAAGTTTAGGAATCACCATTTGTATATAATCGCGAAGCATGGTTGTATCATTAACATTTGTGATGTATTTATTTAACAATTGTTTTTGTGATTCATTAAGTGTGGTGTATTTTTCATTGAATGAATCTACGATAAATTTATAAGCTAACAGTCTAACATCTTTTGGTTGTGACATGAATTCATTGATACTATCATCTTGATCTGCAGATTTAGTTTCTGTTAACAGCCCATTTGAAACAATATTATGTCGACACTCAGCAATTTGTTTTGGGTTATCACTTTCGTTATATTCAAAAATCAAATTAATTGATGCTAATGTTTTATAATTGTTTATATGTATTTTTGAAATATGTTCAAACACAAACTTATCTGAAATTTCTTTAACCAAATTATATCGTTGTCGTTGCAACGTAGTTTTATTTAGTTTGTTATGTGCTGACTTTACACTGCGAATAAAATCTAATGCATGTGCTTCACTTTTGAACTGCTCTTTTAGCAACAAATTGTATAAACTCAACTCTTTTGAAAGTTCAGTGTTTTTTCCAAAATATTTTTTAATGATATCAATCGTGTTCGATTTATCTGACGACAATGTTTCAGATGTTAATTTTCGAACTAACATTTCAAATAAAATTCCGGTGTTTTTATATTTCGAATGTTTCAGTTTTTTCATTTAAGCTGACTGTTTGTATTATCTATTTAAAATAAATATATTACTATAAAATATTGTTCTCATCTAACATGGTACCAGTGTCTTTGTTATCTGATGCAGGTTTTATAGACTCTGTAATTATATTCATAGTTTTTCGTGGCATATTTTTAACAATTTGTTCGGTTTTAGTTAGACTGCTGTTTCTAGATCTGGTTGTCGGTAAAAATGTATTAGCTTGATTAACCGGATTTGTGTGTTGTTTAATTTGTTTAATGCCTAATGGATCCCACCCAAACTCATTTTGATGTTGTCCAGATTTAATACCTTCTGGTGGTCTACCCCCTTTATTTTTTGGCATAACACTATCAGCTGACATATGCACAGTTGCTAGGTCATGCGGTGTACCATATGAAACACCGGTTACGGTTGGGTCATTTCCTTCTTGTTCGATTTGATTTTGTCGGAATCTTAATTTTAGGTCCTCAATCACGTTATTACGTTCTTGTAACCACTGATCTTCTGACATGTTAAATATGAATTCATATATGTATTTATCGGAAACTAATTTAGAGTCTTTCATTGTGTTAGCTAACTGAATTTTTTCATTCATTAAAGCTACTTTTTGTTGATCATATATAATCGACGGGGCTGTTAATTCTAATTCAAAATTAATTAAATCTTCTCCTTCGAATCCTTGAGCATATAAATGTACAATTGCAATTTTTGTTAGTTCTGACACAACAATTGTTTGAATTCGTTCAATTGTTCTAGCAAATCTGATATCCATAGATGCTAATGTAGATTTTCCTTCGACTCCCTCATCAAAACCTAAAAATGGTTTTGGTACTTTTAATGCAGCCATCATTTTATGTTTGATATATTCAATATCATCCATTCCGGTAAAAGTCATACCCGGTAAGGTGTCAATTTGAGTAGATGACTGTCCACCTCTTACTGGTAAATAATAATCTTCTAACATGTTGTTAATGTTAAATTTAAGATTATAATTTCCAGTTTGTGGATCAACGTGTGGAATTTTTTTCATTTTATTGATAATTGTTTCCATGTATGAATCTACTTCATTCGGTGGTATATTTCCAATGTCAATTTTGAATATTCGTTTTTCTGGAGCTCGCATAATACGATGAATCAGCATCGCATCTTCCATTAGCATTAATTTCTGAAATTCTTTACGTGCGCCTTCTAACATCGATCGACCATATGGAAGAAAATTTGAATCAGATATCATGCGAAAATGTGCAATTTCATATACCTGATATTCATCTTGAGTTGATGCTACGCTTCTGAATTTAATATTATATTCTCCTGTTGTTTCTATAAATTCTTCAAATCGCTCAATTTCATAACTAGAAAATGGTCTTGCATTGATAATTCCATATCCTTCTGTTATATCTAATTTTAAAAAGAAATCACCATATTTCGACATTTGTCGAATCCATGACCACATGTTAAATTCAATGTTTAATATATCATAAAACAAGTTATATAAAATTTTCTGTAATTTACTATTATTAGATCTAATTGTTAGTATATCACCAAATTGATCAGCTAATGTTGATTCATCAGAATATATATCTAGGGCAGATGATATAATCGGATCTTTA
>Ga0164293_10003134_pt1 | contig 14102 bp, 9 predicted proteins | sample GEODES118metaG_FD_111487 | JGI IMG/M metagenome (GOLD analysis project Ga0164293, IMG submission 111487) | Eutrophic lake water microbial communities from Lake Mendota, Wisconsin, USA - GEODES118 metaG | ecosystem: Environmental > Aquatic > Freshwater > Lake | place: USA: Lake Mendota, Wisconsin...
AAAGGTTGCATCGAATATATTTCAAATGGTGATATATTTCAAAACGCTTATCAAATAGGTTCAATTTCAAAAGTTTTCACTGCATTTACTATTATGCTTGGAACAAAGGAGAAAAAAATAAATCTTTCTAATACCATTCAAGATTTTTTTCCAGAAATAACTATGAATGATGATAGTGCAACAATAACAATAAATGAGCTATTAACACACACATCAGGTCTTCCAAGTATTCCTAGTTATTCTATCAAACAAAGCTATTTCTATCGATGAGCTTGGTATTCTTTTGCCCTCATTATTTTAACGAATTATAGAAAGAGATATCATTTTTTGAAACAAGTATATTAAAAAAACAATGAAACACATGAAGCACTTGGAATTTAGTTAATTTTTTCGGCATTCCGGGCTTGAAGGAAGATAAAGCCATAGTTATCACCGATAATCATCCTTAAAAAGGAATGCTTGTAACTCTAAGTGCTGATTGACAACGCTCACACATAAGTATTGCTTCAGTTCCGGGATGACTGTAAGCCAATACCCAAACTGAAGCAATACCTTAAAAAATCAAGATGCCAGTCAATGAAAACTACAAACAATAAACTCAACACCTCAAACCCTTCATCTCTTCTTATTGATTGAAATCTGCCTCGGTAACGCCTTCATTGATCTTAAGATCGGTCACCGTCATATTGAATTCCTGCTCGCCTGCTGTTTGTACGATGTTGAAAGGGAACATTAAATTGCCCACTTTCTTGTAATTGGAATAATCTGTTGTAACAGACATTTCCGTTCCTCCTGCATCAGAAGTGCTTTCTTCACGCAATAAGAGATTGGTCTTGGTGGCGTAATATTCAACGGTTGTTTTACCGCTTGGTTTGGTAATCTTCAATTTGTAGCAATCTTCACTGCCCACTTTTCCTATTCCCAGATAGCTGGTTTGATAATCGGAAGTCAGGTAGTACAATTGTGGAATAACGCCTTTGTCATCCAAAGCTTCTTTGATTTCCTTCTCATCCATTTCTTTCTTCTGGCCCATCTGTGCCTGATATCCTTTACTGCCGTTGAATGAACTTTGGAACACTTTCATTTCTCCCATCTTCATTTCGGTATAATGTTTATTCGGCATCATTTTCATATCGGTACCTTCAATCGTTCTGCCCATCATATCCATCGTTACACTCGATTTGATCGTATTCACTTTTTTCGCTTCTTCTTTTCCACCAATGGCTTTCAGATAACCATCAATCACTGAGAAAGCTGAAATGGCTTCTGTATTTTTTTCAGATTCTTTGATATTGGCATCTGCTGGTTTATCAACAATCGGATTGGCATACTTATCATACTTTTTGATAGGGTAGCCCAGTCTGGTTAAATTTGGCAATATTTTTTCTCCATTGCCTACCACGATAATACGGCTGTTGTCTTTATCGAAATATTTTTTCGAAACCCGCTGAACATCAGTAACCGAAACCGCATTTACTTTTTGCAGGTAAGTGCTGTAAAAATCTTTTGGTAAATTATTGATCAGGATATTCGAAGCATAAGATGCGGCTCTTGCCGGATCTTCCATTCCCAGTGCAAACGAACCATTGAAATTCGCTTTGGCGATGGCGAGTTCTTCAGGCGTGATATCGCCTTTTTGCATGTTGTCGATCTCTTTCATCATTTCCTGGATGGCACTGTCTGCTTTCTCACTCCTTACCTGTGCACTGCTCGAAAACTGGCTTTGGAAACGGCCGCTGCCAACATTAGAATAACTGCCATAAGTGAAACCATGTTTTTCACGAAGGTTCATGAACAATTTGCTTTCAGAGCCGCCTCCCAATATCTGGTTGGCAATAAGCAATGAATGATAATCCGGACTGCTCATCGGGTTATTGATCAGATTGGTAACCCTTATTTCACCCTGAACTGCTGTAGGCAGATCTATAAAATCAATTTCAGTTCCTTTTACATTATCTGCATTGGGGATGGCAGGTAATTCGAGTTTTTTACCTTTCCAATCGCCAAATGCTTTTTGGGTCAATGCCTTGGCTTCAGCTGGCGTGATATCACCCACAAAAGTGAGGTAGCTGCGAGAAGGTGTGATGCTTTCTGCATAAGCGGTTTTTACATCAGCCAATGTCAATCCTTTGATCGATTCTTCTGTTTCAAATTCACCCATGGCTGTATTCTTGCCATAGCTTAATGCGCCTACTACACGGCTTGAAATGGCAGCAGCACTTTTTTCACCCGATTTCAAACCGGTGATGCTTTGGGTTTTGATCTTATCAAACGATTCCTGCGGAAATGCCGGATGCTGGATAGCTTCGGCCATCATCAGGAAGGTCTGGTTAAAATAACGGGTAAGGGAAGACGCACTTCCTCCGGTTGAGTACAAATTGAGTTCGGCACCCATCAGGTCAATCGATTCGTCGAATTTTGCTTTTGGTGTTTTTGTAGTGCCTTCAAGGAGCATTACACCCATGATGTTCATGATACCGGCTTTTTGTCCTTCTAAAACCGGACCACGGTCGATGTTAAGTGTGGCAGACACTTTGGGTAACTTATGGTTTTCAACCACCAGTACTTTCATGCCATTGGGCATATCGAAAATCACGGGGTCTTTTATGCTGATAGTTGGCGGCGGACCAGCTTTTGGTGGTTTGCTGCGATCGATGGGAGGTTGCGCTAAAGCAACTAAACTAAAGGCGGTACCTATGATGGAAAGAATAATCTTGTTCATAATGTTTTTTTTATAAAGAATAGGAGGTTGTTATTTTTTAGGTAAGTAGTAAAGTACAACACGCTGGTTTTTATTCAGGTATTTTTTCGCTACCGTCTGAATATCCTGACGGGTGATTTTGCGTACTTCTTCCAGTTCTTCATTTACGTGATTGGTGTTTTTATTCTGAAATATGTAACCATCCGCTAAGTTTTCAGCAACACCTAACATACGGGCGTTTTTACCGATATAATTGTTCTCAAACTGGTTGCGGATCTTGGTAAATTCTGTTTCGCTGATGGCTTCGTTCTGCAATTTTACAATCTCGTCGTCCATGTCTTTTAATAAGGAATCCAATGGGTATGGCCCACTCGGTAATGCATAATTGATATAAGCACCATAATCTTCCAAAGCATAATTAAAAGATCCTACCTGAAGGGAATTCTTTTTATCATCCACCATTTTCTTATACATACGGCTGCTGGCTCCTGTGCTCAATACATCTGAGGCCAGTTGCAAGGCGATCGATTCTTTACTGGTCATGCCCGGTGTGCGGTATGCAGTCATGATTGCAGGAATTTGGATATTATTATCATATGCGGTATCGATAACTTCTCTGGTGATAGGGTCTTCCTGGATATTCACTTTCTCTACCGGTTTGCCGGCAGGTACTTCAGCAAAATACTGGGTTACAAGTTTCTTTGTTTTGTCAATATCGATATCTCCGGCAATTACCAATGCTGCATTGTTAGGGATATAATATTTTTTGTTGAATGCGATGAATTCAGATAATGTTGCAGCATCCAGATCGGCCATACTACCTATCGGCACCCAGTTATAAGGATGCTTGGTAAAAAGGCGCTTCATCACTTCTGATAGGAAGTTGCCATAAGGCTGGTTGTCTACCCTCAAACGTTTTTCTTCTTTAACCACTTCATTCTGGGTTTTTACGCCAATTTCGTTGATGATGGGGTGAAGCATTCGCTCACTTTCAAGCCATAAGCCGGTTTCCAATTGGTTGCTCGGAAAAACTTCATAATAAAATGTACGGTCCTGTGTGGTATTGGCATTGTTTTGCCCGCCATTGCTGCTCACAATTTTCATGAACTCTCCGCGCTTGATGTTTTCACTGCCTTCAAAAAGAAGATGTTCAAAAAAATGCGCAAAGCCGGTACGGTTGGTTTGTTCGTTTTTACTGCCTACGTGGTACATTACGGATACGGCAACAACCGGGGCGGTTTTATCCTGATGCAGGATAACATGTAAGCCATTGGGCAGGTCGTATTCTGTAAAAGCAACTTTTTGTGCTTGTGCCAGCGACAAACCGAAAACAAGCATGAATCCGAGTGAAAATTTCAGCATAATTGTATTTTTTTGTAAAAATAGGGACTAAATCCGCATAGCATTGTTATATATTATATAAATGATAGGCGGTGAAAATTTTTTATTGATGGAAAAAAAACCTTTAATAGTGTTGATATTTATCTGCTGAGCGAATTTACTTTGGCCATTACCGCATCTGATAAGGTTATTTTATAGGCATCAAGTTTTTCAGCCAGAGATGGATCTGATGTACCAAGGATCTGGGCAGCTAAAATACCTGCATTTTTCGCTCCGTCTAACGCCACTGTTGCCACAGGTACCCCGCCGGGCATCTGCAATATGGAAAGTACCGAATCCCATCCATCGATTGAATGGGATGATTTTACAGGAACGCCTATTACAGGAAGACTGCTATAAGCGGCAACCATTCCCGGAAGATGGGCGGCACCACCGGCACCGGCAATGATAACCCTTATGCCTCTGGCTCTGGCCGTAAGGGCAAAATCGCGCATACGATCGGGCGTTCGGTGTGCCGAAATTATGGTCATTTCAAAAGGGATACCAAAATAATCAAGCATTTCAGCAGCAGCTTTCATTACTGCCATATCGCTGTCGCTTCCCATGATGATGCTAACGGTTGCCGGCATAGATTTTAAAGGTTGAGTTTGTAAATTCAGTATTGATAACTTTCGGTCTTTGCAAAGATGGGAAAATAGTGTTTATCCTGCCATTCCCGATATGACGAAAGTACCAAAATTTTGATTAGCGGAAACTAAAGCCCTGGCAGATTAAGCACTTGTTCTTCAAAGAGGAAAGCCAAATGTAGGGGCGGATGAATAGAAGTACTGGCAAAAAAAGGATGAAGAAAATGAATTAAAGCCTTTACACCTAAGTTTAGACCGGTTTTGTTAACCATATCCTGTTGGGTATTCACCTTATTCAATAATGTTAAACCCATCAATTCTGTCAAAATGCTTCTTGTTTAAAGTTGCAAAAGACAAATTGTTTGAAATTGCTGTGGCAGCTATAGATAGGACGGCAAGATCGATAAGTTTTCTTTTTCTTTTTAAACCTTTGTTCAGGTCAACTGCTACTTTAGCAACTGTTTGGTCAAATGCTAGAATGTTTGTTTTTTCGAGGAAATCATTCCAAAAGTCAACTTGCGCTGAGGTGGTTCCTGTATATATTTCAAATTCTGTTATTGCTGAAATACAGTAAATATAACCTTGCCTAACTAATGAAACTAACGCCGAATTTGCTTAATCAGTTTTGCGGAAAAGGTCAATAAGAATCGAAGTGTCTACCAAAACTATTTTGTCCGCCATTGGTTGATAGCTTTTCTAGTTTTGTCAATTTCGTTAAGTTGCTTCTTGGTATAAGTAGGTGCAGTCATTAAAAATGCTTCAAGACCAGAAACTGTTCTGCTTGTTTTAACTTTCTTATCAACTTGTTGTTTTAGTTTAGTCCATTGGTTTACAGGAAGCCTTTTTGCTAACTTTACTAACTGATCAAATTCTATATCTAGCTGAACTTGCATTTGTCAAATTTAAGAAATTTTACATAAATTACTCACTCCAAAATACAAATGATACCAATGTGATTTATACAATATGCCAATATTTTATAAATCTTACAGTGGTAAATGCCGATGGTATCAAACAAATAGTACAATAAGGCGATCGCCGATATTGGACTATATTGTTTGTCCAATCGGTATGAACAGGTTTCTATCCCAAAATGAACAGCTCATTACTTTACCAGTTCCCCCTTCAAACGAAGCAGTGTGGTTTCTGCCAGTTTGGTATTGTAACGGGCTGAGATCAGGCGGTTGTAGGCGTCTTCCAGACTTTTCTGGGTTTCTCGCAATTCAATCAGTGTAGAAACCCCTAACCGCAACCGTTCCACTGCGATATAAACATTTTCTTTAGCCAGCCGTATATTTTCTTCTTCTAAAGCTAGATTTTTCTTTTGCAATGTGTAGCTTTTAAACGCCCCTGTAATGGCTGCATTCACTTTCGATTGTTCAAAACGGTATTGCAAATCCTGATAGTTCACATTTAAAGCGGCTTCTTTGATCTGGCGGCGGACTGTAAACCCATTGAATATCGGGATCACCGCCGATACGCCATAATTATATCCCATGTTACGGTTAAAAAGGGGCGTGAAATTATTCACCACGGTCTGGTTATTGGTTTTAGAAAATACATAGGCGCCATTAATGTTGATGGTAGGGAAGCGCTCCGCCTTCCGTTCTTTTAATGCATAACCGGCAATCAGTTGCTGCTGGCGGGCTACCGCTACAGAAGGATTGCTTTTTGCTGCGCCGCTGTAAATATCGTCGAAACTTAAATTGAGATTGATCGGGATACTGTCTGCCACTTCGTAATCGGTGCCGGGAGCAAAAGAAATGAGCAGGTTAAGGTCTTCTTTTAATAAATCTATTACTGTTTGTTGGTTCAGTAATGAAGAAAGCTGCGCATTCAAATCGAGTTTTGCCTGCAACAATTCGGGTTTTGCACCGAGCCCCGTACTGAATTTTTTCTCCGCTTGTTCAACCCTTGTTTCATTGATACGCATCTGTTCTTTTATCGCCTTGAGCTGTTCCTTCTGCCTCACAATAGCATAATAGGTATTGATCACATCTGCCACTGTTGTGTTGAGCTGGGCTTTGAGGTTAAGATCGCCCAACACGGCTTCCGCTGCTATCCGGTCGCGTGTGGCAAACATCTTTAAACCATCGAAAACAGTCCAGTTCATATTTACGGCTGCATTTTCGTTATTCGATCTGATACCCGAAGCGCCCCGTTCAGTGCCATCAGGCAAACGTTGTTTCTGATTGTTGTGGTTTATTACGAAAGTATTACTGGCATTGAAGCGCGGATAAAAAAGGCCACGGGCATATTGGTTATTCAAGGCGTAAACGGCTGAATCGTTTTTACGCAGCAGGATATCGTAATTGTTTTCCAACGCAGCGGCTACGGCTTCTTCCACCGTAAGCATTTTCTGTTGTGCAGATACAACTGCAGTAAAAGAAATACATAGCCCTAAAAGCAGAAATAATTTCAGATGCTTCATGCGATTTCGGGTTTTGTTTCATCTATGGGTTCATCAAGCACACTTTTCTTTTTCCTTGTGCTTAAAAAACTATAGATCGCAGGAATGATGAAAAGCGTAAGTACCAATGAAAACAATACCCCGCCCACAATCACGATCCCCAACGGCATACGGCTGATTGAGGCATCGCCCAGGGAAAGGGCTAATGGTAGGGCGCCTAGCGACATCGCCAGGCTCGTCATCAATATCGGACGGAAACGCGCAACAGCTGCATCAACAACAGCCACTTTTTTATTACTCCCTTTCAGTTGTTGTTGATTAGCGAATTCAACAATCAGGATACCGTTTTTGGTAACCAATCCTATCAGCATGATCATGCCAATCTGTGAAAAGATATTGATGGTTTGATCAAACAGCCAAAGGGAAAGCACGGCTCCTGCCAGGGCCAGTGGTACGGTAACCATAATGGTTAGGGGATCGATGAAACTTTCGAACTGCGCAGCCAATACCAGGAAAATCAGTCCTAACGCAAGAAAAAAAGCGAAATAAGTATTACCCGAACTTTCGGAATAATCACGTGAAGAACCCGCCAACGAAGTGGTGAAACTTTCGTCAAGCACGGTGTCGGCAATGGCTTGTATCGCTTTGATGCCTTCACCAATCGTTTTTCCTTCAGCAAGCCCGGCAGAAACGGTAGCTGAACGGTACCGGTTGAAATGATATAGGGTAGGAGGAGTAACGTCTTCTGTGATATCTAACAGATTAAGCAGGGCAATAGGCAGACCTTTATTGCTTTTAACGTAGATATGCTGAAGATCGGAAGGGTCGTCTCTGTTAATGCGTTCTACCTGCCCGATTACAGAGTATTGCTTACCGTCTTTAGTGAAATAGCCCATGCGCTGATTACTCAGGGCCAATTGCAAGGTTTGTGAAATATCCTTTACACTTACACCGAGTTCGCTGGCCTTTAAGCGGTTGATATTGATCCTGATTTCAGGTTTGTTGAATTTAAGGTCGGCATCTACACCTGTTAGCACATTGCTTTTATTTGCCGCATCCAGCATTCGGGGAAGGGCTGCTTTGAGTTTATCTGCATTTACATTTTGCAATACAAACTGCACAGGTTGCCCGCCTCTTCGGTTAACGGCAATGGTTTGTTCCTGTACCGCAAATGTTCGCCCCTGATTGAACCTGGGCATTTTTTTGTTCACCCAGTTTACGATTTCCTGCTGGGTGCGTTTACGCATTGCCGGTGGTACCAACACGATGCGTACAAAGCCTGAATTAGACGAACCCGTTCCAGTAAAACCGGGGGCTGTCATGCTCGTTACATATTTTTTTTCCGGGAGAGAATCAATCAGGAAGGCTACTAGCTTATCCATATATTGGTCCATCGCATCGTAGGATGTGCCCTCCGGTGCTGTTACCTGTAACCGGAAACCACTCTTGTCTTCCATCGGCGCAAGTTCGGAGGGGATGTTTTTTCCTATGAAGAAAATGATGCCTATGCAGGCAACCAATAAAACCCCGGCAAGCCAACGGTTACGCATAAATGCTTCCAAAAGTCGGCGATATCCGTTTTCCATTCCCCTGAAAAAAGGTTCAGTTGCAGTATAGAATCTTGAATGCTTGAATTTTTTACCGGCCAGCTTTACATTGAGTACCGGTGTGAGGGTAAGCGATACAAATGCAGAAATCAGTACCGCTCCGGCTACAACCACGCCAAATTCCCTGAACAACCTGCCCACAAAGCCTTCCAGAAAGATGATCGGTAAAAATACGACGGCAAGGGTGATGGACGTGGCGATTACCGCGAAATAGATTTCTTTCGATCCTTCCTGTGCAGCACGCCATTTGTCCATACCTGCTTCCATCTTTTTATAGATGTTTTCGGTAACTACAATGCCATCATCTACCACAAGCCCAGTTGCAAGAACGATTGCCAGCAAGGTGAGGATGTTGATGGTGAAGCCGCTTATATACATGATGAAGAATGCGCCAATCAGAGAAACGGGAATATCGATAAGAGGACGTATCGCTATCAACCAATCTCGGAAAAATAAAAATACAATCATCACAACAAGCACAAAAGAAATGATCAGTGTTTCTTTTACTTCACTGATGGAGTTGCGTATGGTTAAGGTTGCATCGGTTGATATATCAAGTTTTAAATCAGGAGGCAAGTCTGTTTTTATCGCTTTAACCCTCTTATGCACTTCATCAGCAATACTGATATAATTGGTGCCGGGCTGAGGTATTACGGCGATGGCAATCATAGGTATGGCACTTTCTTTCAGCACGCTTTCTTCGTTTTCAGGCCCCAATACGGCTTCTCCGATGTCTTTAAGCCGGATATCCGTACCGTTTACATTCCTGATGATGAGATTGTTGAATTCTTCTTCTGTATTTAGTTTGCCAAAAGTGCGGATACCCAGTTCCGTGGTATTGCCGGCAATTTTTCCTGCCGGTAATTCGATGTTCTCACGTAATAAAGCCTGCTGTACATCTTCGGGAGTGATGGAATAGGAACTCATCCTCGTAGGGTTGAACCAGATGCGCATGGCATATTTCTTTTCACCCCATATGTTCACTCCGCTTACTCCTGGAATGGTTTGCAGCCTTTCTACCAGGTTGTTATTGGCATATTCAGTTATTTCAAGGGCATTGCGCACATCGCTTTTCAACAGCATGATCACCACAGGTTCACTGCTGGCATCGGCTTTGCTTACAACCGGTGGAGCATCGAGGTCGGATGGCAAACTTCGCAGCGCTTGCGAAACCTTATCACGTACATCATTAGCCGCTTCTTCAAGAGGTATTCCCAGGCTGAATTCAATGGTGATATTGCTGCTTCCCAAAGAACTCTGGGAGCTGATATTCTTGATGCCTGCAATGCCATTAATTGATTTTTCGAGCGGTTCAGTGATCTGTGTTTCGATGATCTCTGCATTTGCTCCGGGATACGAAGTGCGTACATTGATATTGGGAGGATCTAATGCCGGATAATCGCGCACTCCCAGAAAACTATAACCGATAGCCCCGAACAGCACGATCAGGATATTCAGCACAATGGCAAAAACCGGCCGGCGTAAACTGAAGGTGGAGATGTTCATGGCGGATGAAGTGCGTTTAATCGGTTACGTTATTTTAAGGCAGTATCTTGCTGATGGCAACCTTGCCGTTGGGTTTCAATCCCATGAGTCCGGTGGTAAGGATGGTATCGCCAGCCATAAGCCCTTCTGTTACCTTGATCATCGCAGCATCACGGGTTCCGGTTTTGATGTCCCTGAAAACCGCATTGCCATTTTTGTACATTGCCACTTTCTTGCCCCTGGCTTGAGGAATGACAGCCTGCGTTGGTATCAGTAAGGTTGCCGTATCTGCCTCAAATTTAAGCACCACTTTGATGAATACACCCGGCAATAGCTGATCGTCGGCATTACTAACTAGCGCGCGTACTCGCAAACTCCGGTTATCTTCCGAAACACCCGATTCTGTTGCCGTCACCCTGGCTTCATAAGGTTTATTGCTGCCTTCAATGCTGAATGCTACTTTCTTACCGGTTTGCACTTCGGTAGCATATCTTTCCGGAACGGTAAAATCTATTTTCAAACTGCTGTTCTGACGGATGCTGGTGATCACGGTTTGGGGGGTTACGTAAGCACCCGGACTAACCATCCTCAATCCCAATGTTCCGGTGAATGGGGCAAGGATAACGGTGCGTTGTATATTGCTCTTCACCAGTTCACGGTCGGCACGAAGGTTATTTACCTGAAGTTGAACCAGATCGTATTCCTGCTGGCTTACACCATTGATACGCAGCAATTCTGCATAACGGGCAACCGTTTGTTCCTGTACTTTGATCTGTACATCCAGCTTTTTCAATTGCGATTGTAAATCTCCGTCGTAAAGCTTGGCGAGTAAAGTGCCTTTGCTTACCGTTTTTCCTTCACTGGCATTCAAAAAAGTAAGCCTTCCGGAAATTTCAGGATTGATCGTAGTAGATTCGTTGGAAATAACTGAACCGGGCAATTCGATATTTTCTGCCACACTTGATTGCTTTACGATATAAGCTTCCAGTTTAGGAATGGGAGGTGGGCCTTGCGGCACTGCTCCAGCTTTATCAGCCGATTGTTTACAACAACTGAAATTTACAAGCGCCATTAAGGCAATAAGATAAACTGAAAATTTATGCACTTGATTCACATGAGTTGGTTTAACAGCAAAAAAGATACAACGGATCAGGCCTTTGCAAATAGCAGGTGTTTGATCTTATTCACTTTATGCAAAAGATCCTGCTTTTCTTTACTGAGTATGGTTACATGACCCATCTTACGCCCTGGTTTGGTATCAGATTTGCCATATAGATGTACAAATACATTGTCCATAGCCAGTACTTCCTCCAGTCCTTCATACTTTACCGGTCCTGTAAATCCGGCTGTACCCACCAGGTTTACCAGCGCTACCGGCAAGATCGGTGCTGTGTTACCCAGCGGATATCCGAGGATGATACGCCATAACATATCGAACTGGCTGCAATAATTGGCTTCAATACTGTGGTGGCCGCTGTTATGTACGCGTGGGGCAACTTCATTCACCAATACGTGACCATCGATATCTGCAAATAATTCTATCGCAAAAATTCCGGCACTATTGAGTTTACGTACCAGGTTAAGTGCAATGGCTTCCACTTTCCAAAACACTTTTTCAGGTAATTCAGCCGGGGATAATTGGTGGCTCAATAAATTGAGATGGGGATCGAATACCATATCAACCGGAGGATAAATGGCCGTGGAACCATCATCACTAACAGCAATGATGATGGCAATTTCTTTATGGATGCTTACTTTTTTTTCTAAAACTGCAGGGGCATCAAAGCCAAGTTCAATTTCTGATGCAGTGCCAATCACCTGTACACCTTTTCCATCATAACCGCCCATCGCTAATTTATGTACGGCAGGCAGGAAATGGCTTTGCGCTTCCAGTTCGGCTTTATTCTGTGTAACTACAAAAGCAGAACTGGGTATTTCATGAGCTGCATAAAATTCTTTCTGTGCAATCTTATTCTTGATGATTTTTAATGCAGCCGGCTTTGGATAAATTTTCACCCCTTCCGCTTCCAGTTTTTCCAGGGCTTCAATATTCACCGATTCAATCTCAATGGTCAATGCATCGAGCCCTTTTCCAAAAGCATATACATCATCGAAAGAACGGATATCGCCGCTGCAAAAATGATGGCACAGATGAGCCGCAGGTGCCAAAGGGTCGTTTTCCATCAGATGGGTTTCAACAGGATAATTGATGGCAGCCTGCAATAACATCCTTCCCAGTTGTCCACCACCCAGGATACCTACTTTTTTCATGCCACAAAGATAAACGGATGCCGCCGGATTAAGGAACTGATTTTAACAGAATGCTGCCAGCCTTATCAAAGTTTTTTTTATCTTTGAGTACGTGCAACCTGATTATCCACATAAACGCTTCGGTGATAAACGCGGAACTTATTCGCTGCTCATGATCACACTGGCTATGGATACCACTCGCTTCTTCAGGGATTTTGCCTGATCATTACTGTCTTTCAAAGCAATTGCTCATCAATTTAAATCCAATTTATGCCTTCAGCACTTACTGCCAATATGATGGAAACACCTGTTACAGCCGATTTCCTGCCCCTGATGGGCACCGATTACGTGGAATTTTACGTAGGAAATGCCAAACAATCCGCCAATTTTTATAAGAATGCTTTCGGATTTCAATCCATTGCCTACGCAGGGCCAGAAACAGGGATGATGGACCGGGTTAGTTATGTACTGCGACAAAACCAGATCACTTTTGTGCTCACTACCGCACTTAAAATCAATAATCCTATCGCTGATCATGTGTATAAACATGGAGATGGTGTTAAAGTACTCGCTTTGAAAGTGGAAGATGCTACTGATGCCTGGAAACAAACCACCAGCCGCGGAGGAAAGAGTTACCTCGAACCTACCACTCTTAAAGATCAGGAAGGTGAAGTTGTACTCAGTGGTATTCACACTTATGGCGATACCGTTCATCTTTTTGTAGAACGTAAAAATTATACCGGTAGCTTCATGCCGGGCTTTCGTAAATGGGAATCACGTAGCAATCCGGTTTCAACGGGTTTGTTGTATGTAGATCATTGCGTGGGAAATGTGGGTTGGAACCAGATGAACCCATGGGTGAAATTCTATGAAGAGGTGATGGGTTTCCGGAATATCCTTTCTTTCGATGATAAAGATATCTCCACAGAATATTCCGCATTGATGAGCAAAGTGATGAGTAACGGTAACGGATATGTTAAATTTCCGATTAATGAACCTGCTGAGGGGAAGAAGAAAAGCCAGGTGGAAGAATATCTCGATTTTTATAACGGAGAAGGTGTTCAGCATATCGCCATTGCAACCCATGATATCATTGAAACCGTAACAACATTACAACAACGTGGCGTTGAATTCCTTAATATTCCGGGAAGTTATTACGAAACGGTGCTCGAAAGGGTAGGGAAGATTGATGAAGATTTGGAACCGCTGCAAAAACTCGGTATCCTCATCGATCGCGATGATGAAGGCTACCTGTTGCAGATTTTCAGTAAACCGATGCAGGACAGGCCAACGCTGTTTTTCGAAATCATCCAGCGTAAAGGAGCCAAAAGCTTCGGGAAAGGTAATTTTAAAGCGCTCTTTGAAGCATTAGAGCGCGAACAGGATGCAAGGGGCAATTTGTAAAGCCGCCCCGTTATGATAACACTGGAGTATTATTGAAACCACAACCATTGTTCATTTGATGAGGAAACTACTTTTCTTTTTGGCGATCTGTTTTATGCTTTCACCTTATCGGTTGGAAGCACAGAACAACACTTCGAATATGCAGAAATACCAGGCAAAGATGTCGGGCATTGATCGTATGGAAGATTCTCTACGAAAGCAGTTTGAGAAGCAGAAACTTTCCTGGCCTCCTCAAGCCGTGTATCTCCGTTCCTTCAAATACGATCGTCAGTTGGAAG